>Ga0209643_1000177_pt1 | contig 152201 bp, 130 predicted proteins | sample AutmiccBRH37_all_FD_187383 | JGI IMG/M metagenome (GOLD analysis project Ga0209643, IMG submission 187383) | Deep subsurface microbial communities from Mt. Terri, Switzerland - Autotrophic microbial communities BRH/37_all (SPAdes) (version 2) | ecosystem: Environmental > Aquatic > Deep...
GTCTAAACTTGCCGAGAAACTGTTCTGCCGCACCGGGAAGAAAACGTCCGGTACGGCAGAATACTCCCCGGCACAAAACAGCATTTTAAAACCGCCACTTTTTTGCATTTTCACGCCGCCGGTAACAGCCTCAAAGGGCAACAACACAACAAAGGAAAATGAAGATGGAAGTCCTTATATATAATCCGCAAAAGGGTCGACTGGAAACGATAATCGCCGACTTCACCGACGAGACCACAACATGGTTTGATGGAACAGGCAACCCTGAAAGTGTCAAAATGATTGCCGATCTCGATGGGAACTTACTAATCACTCTTGCTGGATGGAGTTATCCCGTAATTATTTATGATGTCTCACGAGAGAAAATAAAATACAGCCGTAAAAAAGCGAGAAATTTGTATAAGCAGGCCATGCTGTAAAAGTAAATCTGCAACGGAGGGGACCTCCGGGGGCAGGAGAAACTCCGGTCGCCTACGGCTTCCTCCGTTTCTCCTGCCCCCGGAAACAACAACAGCGGGTGCTACCCTATCACCCTTCTTCTGAAATTCAGGGTGGTCAATTTTCGGTGATCACAGGTGGTCAATTTTCGGTTGTCATTCGCAGGCAGTTGACGGAATGTGAATATATCAGGGAACATCGCAATGTCATTTTCCTTGGGCGTAGTGGCACAGGCAAGACCCATCTGACAACAGCGCTTGGTATTGAAGCTTGCCGAAACAACTACCGAAGCAAATTCGTCAGCTGCTATGGATTGGTGAACGAGCTAATCGAAGCCCGGCAGGAGAAAGATCTTCAGCGTATTATTGGCAGATACGCACGTTACGATCTGCTGATCCTCGATGAGTTGGGCTACATCCCGTTTTCCAAGGAAGGAGGAGAGTTGCTTTTTCAGGTTCTTGCCGAACGCCAGGAGAAAGGATCAGTGATTATCACCACGAACCTCGGTTTTGCCGACTGGACACAGGTCTTTGGCGATCCGGTGATGATAGCGGCCCTTCTTGATCGATTGACGCACAAAGCACATATAATCAATTGCCAGTGGGATAGTTTTCGTTTGAAAGAAAGCCTCAAAGGGCAACAACACAACAAAGGAAAATGAAGATGGAAGTCCTTACATATCCGCAAAAGGGTCGACTGGAAACGATAATCGCCGACTTCACCGACGGGACCACAACATGGTTTGATGGAACAGGCAACCCTGAAAGTGTCAAAATGATCACCGATCTCGATGGGAACTTACTAATCACTCTTGATGGATGGAGAGGTGGCTCCGGTTGTTTGAACAAGATTCTATGAAGCTTAAGTGGAATCTCCGCTTTTTTTTGCTGCCTGTTCAACCGTCGGCAGCATCACGGGGTACAGCTTCAGTTGGAATTGGTGATTCCGTCATTTTGAGTCGGTTGATTCTCTGCCCCTCTTGCTAATCTGCACCGGATTTCCGCGTTTACCACTGAGGCTAGCTCATTCAAGCGGCGGCTCCGAGAATGGGCTCTGAGGGATTGCTCGTCGGAGGAGCCGCCGTTTGAATGGGCGGGCTGTCACCACCGAACTCCTCTAGCATGTCGAGCAAACTCCAGTTTTCATCATGTCCAACCATCGGCAGCCTCACGGCATAGGCCTCATCGGGCGTCTTTTTATTTAATCTTGAATGAGGTCGCGATCCGTTGTACCAGTCAAAATATTGCATTATCGATTGACGAGCATCGCTGACGGAATCATAGGCATGCAAATACACCCGCTCATACTTTACCGATTTCCATAATCGTTCAACAAAAACATTGTCCCGCCAGGCTCCACGGCCATCCATACTGAGCCTGCAGCCCTTGCTTTCAACCGTTTCACGAATTCATAAGCGGTAAATTGGCTCCCCTGATCGGTGTTGACGATCTCCGGAGTGCCATAATGATCAAAGGCGTCTTGCAACACATCGACAGCATAGCAGGACTCCAAGGTAATCACAACCTTCGCCGCCAACACCTTCCGACTTGCCCAGTCAATAACCGCGACTAGGTAAACAAACCCCTTGGCCATCGGGATATACGTCGTATCCAGCGCCCACACCTGGTTGGCACGGTCGATGGTCAGCCCGCGCAACAGGTAGGGATAGACCTTATGGCCAGGATGCTTCTTGCTCGTTCCCGGCTTTCGGTACAGTGCCTCAATCCCCATGAGCTTCATCAACGTGCCTACATGTCTACGCCCCACATCGTGACCAGCACGGTTCAATTGATCACGCAGCATCCTGGCCCCCATAAACGGATGCTCCAAATGCAGTTCGTCGATGTGGCGCATGATCACCAATTCGACGGCACTAACAGATTTTGGCTGATAATAGACGCTGCCACGGCTTATGCCGACTAACTGGGCCTGTCTCTTAATCGAGAGTGAATGGGTTCGGTCGATTATCGCTTTGCGCTCAGCAATCCCACCTTGCTGAGCGCACTTTCTAAAAAATCGTTCTCAAGCGTCAGTTGCCCTATTTTTGCGTGCAAGGACTTCAAGTCGACCTGTGGTTGTGCAGCGATCTCAAACGCCAAGGATGCTCGCTCACTTAGCTGTCGTTTCCACTCCGTAATCTGATTCGGATGTACTTCAAACTGCTGTGCCAATTCGGCCAGTGTCTTGTCGCCAGCTATGGCTGCCAACGCCACTTTTGCCTTGAAATTCCCTGAGTGTTTCCGTCTTGTTCCTTTTGCCATCTTCTGCTCCTTGTTTATGCCAATTTGAAGGCATTATTGGTAGCAGATTTTCCACTTAAGGGCTTGTTCAAATTTGTTGAGCCACTTCTCAGGCCTATGGCACAGGTCATCTCCCCATTTTCTATCTTCTGCAGAGTTGCTCTTGAAATACCAATTCGGTCAGCAAGATTTTTCTCGGACCACTTTCTTTGTTTGCGTCCAAGTTTTATCTGCTTGCCAAGCAATAAGGCGGCTTCTTGAGCGTATTTTGAATATGTTCTTTGTTTGACCATGAGTTTCAGCATAGATGAATGACCATTATTCTAGCCTTTGTTATGCTTAACGACCAGAATATTGATCATGATCATATCAAAATTGCAAGATAGATCAAGCAAGGTTTTTGGGGAAGAATCTAAACTTCTGAATTTGTTTCTTGGCGTACACCTGCCAATAGACATCTCTTATGCATGAAGGGTTCAGAGATTGCTGAAATTGATCAGGGAGTTAATAGAACCTGGAAAACAAAACAACCCTTTTCATGACTTCAAGAAAGTAGATCCATAACCCAGGCAGGTAACGGACTCACTTTTTTCTCACAGTAGCCGCTTTTTAAAATGGCAATCTGTTGGAATCTGTTTCGCCCCGAAGAGTTGTCAAGAATCCAAGCTTCATCCACAAGAGGCAGTGCCGCCTTAATGTTGTTCATGGTCCTCGGAATACGCGATTGTATTTTTTTCAGCGGGCACATCATGGCCGCCTTCCAGCGTGCGTTGATGTACCCTGGCTTCGTTCAGGCTTGGGTTAGTCAGGTGGATATAGACCAGTATGACTGTATATCCATGGGCTTTAGCCATCGCGATAAAATCAATTTTCGATTTATGGGAAAAGACGGTTTCGAAACAAAAGGATTCGCCCTGGGCGATCATGTTTTCTCTGATTTCTGCGGCCAGAGTCGCAGCCTCGTAACTCAACCTTTCCGGGTGATTCAAATCCATCGCTCTGGCGATCAAATCGGCATTGACGAACTTGATACCGTATTTGGACAGGTATTGATGGTAAAAAGTGGATTTACCAGCGCCGTTCCCACCAGCCAGCACCCAGAGTTGCTTTTCTCCGGACATCAAATCGCCTCAAAAGTACCGTTTTGAAATTTCCCAGTCTGCCTCTCTCCGGTTACAGTATCCACCTTGTCCAGGAAACCGGGGTGACTGACACTGGCCTCAAAATAGAAGGGAGCAGATGTTACCGGTTTGCCGGAGAAGCCTTTTGCCCTGTCCTTCTCGAGTTCGTTCAGCACAGTTTCCGGCTCAATGGAAAAGTTTCTGGCGGGTTCCAAACGAATTTCCTTTAGGCCCTGGGTCACTGCAAAAGCATCAGCCGTGCTGATCTTTGAAGCAATGGCCTTACCCAGTATGGCCCAATATTCTACCTGGCCATTGATGGACCGGTGTTGAACCTTAGCTTGCCGTTGGGCCTGGATCACCAAATTTTCGTCGATTCTTAAAGATCGGGTTCCCATGGATGCCTCCATATATTGAGTTCAGCTTGAAGTGTTCAGCATCGAAACGATGCATTATGCCACATTTTAATATTTCAAGCCCACTTTGTCAATTTGAATTGAATTTGCAAGGGGTGCTGGCTATCCAACCTGATATGGTCAGAAATGGATGCAAAAATCAGGAAGGAGGTCAACCTCCGGCAACAACTGGATCAATTGTCTCCTGTGATGAAGAGTCTTTTCCAGTAATGTAGATCAAAAACTCGCGATTTCCTTTTGGCCCGAGGATAGGAGAGGGGATGACACCATGGCTGGTGAGGCCGATTTTTTCGGCAAAGGTGACGATTTTCTCGATAGCCTGGCGGTGCAGCGACGGGTCTATAACGACACCGCCTTCTCCGACCAGACTCTTGGGAAGTTCGAACTGTGGTTTGATGAGGGCAATTATCGCTGCATTCGAATCGACGAAAAGATCGACTAACGGTGGGAGTAGGGTGGTGATTGAGATAAAGGAAACATCCATGACAGCGAGATCGAGGCGGTTGCCTTGAATATCTTCGGCGGTAATCTTTCTGGCGTTGAATCTCTCCAGAACCACCACCCTCGGGTCCTGTCTGATCTTCCAGGCGAGTTGTCCGTACGCCACATCCACAGCGTACACAGTCCTGGCATTATGCTGAAGAAGGCAATCGGTAAAGCCGCCGGTGGAGGCGCCGATATCCATGCATATCTTGTTTGCCGGATCGATTTTAAAGTGACGAAGGCTCTCGGCCAGCTTGAGGCCGCCCCGTGAAACATAGGGGCACTTTTCTTTCAAGCGGAGGACGGCTGTAGAGGGGTACAGCCGTCCCGGCTTATCTGCTATGCGATCATCGACGTAAACCTCGCCCGCACCAATTATCGCTTGGGCTTCCGCAAGTGATTGAGCGAGCTTTTGGTCGATCACCAACTGGTCGAGGCGTGCCTTCAAGATTCACTGTGTGGGCAAGTCTAGAGCTTGCTGAGAATTTCCTGGGCCTTGGCAGCTTCCGGAGCAGAGGCGTGCTTTTTCAGGAGTTTTTTATAGATTACTTTCGCTGTCTCTTTATCCGCCAATTTTTCAAAAGCCATGCCTTGCTTCAACATTGCCGTAGGAGCCTTGGCGTGGTTGGCATGCTGTGAGATAATCTTCTGGTACTGCATGATAGCTTTATCATATTCTTTCTGATTGAAAAGACATTCGCCCATCATGTACCGGGCATCGACTCCTTCCTTGGTAGAAGAGTCGTTGGCAATCTGCTCGAACAGCGGGAGTGCCTCGGCGAAGCTGTTCTTTTCAAAAAGCATCTGAGCTTTTTTGTAATCACCCTCAGGCTGGTCGATGCGTGTCTCGGGTGTTGGAGGCGCTTGCGACGGTTGAGGAGGTTTAATTTCGGTATTTGCTGCAGCAACTTTTACCGGAGGTGTTTTGGTCGTCTCCTGGACTGGGGCCGGGTCCACATCCTTTACTACTTTTTTCTTTTCCGACTGAATCTGTGCGCTGCTCGCCGGCTTTGCCGCCTGTGTCCGTTTCTTGGCCAGCTCGGCATTGAGCGCGGCCTCTTTAGCCTTTCGTTCCGCATCCCTGATGCGCGCTTCCTGAATGGCCTTGACACTCTCCTGCTGGGCATTGAGTTTCTGCGTCAGTTCGGTAAGCTGGGCTTCTTTTTGCTGCTGGAGTTCCTCGACATGGCGAAGGGCTTCCTCACGTTTAGCCGCTTCTTCCTGGGCTACATTCGAAATGCTTTCCTGCAGGTCCTTGTTCTGTTCTTTGAGTCTTTGGTTCAGGTGATAGGTCTCTTCGAGCTGACTTTTCAACTCAAGGATCTGTTTTTCGAGCTGATCCATCTGTCCTGTTGCCATCGCCTGCCGTTTCTGGAGTGGATCAACGGTCGAAGATTTCATATCTTCGAGTTTTTTGTTGACGATTCTCATCTGATAGCGGAGCTCTGAAATATCGGACTGAGAAGCGCATTGCACCAAAAACGGTAATGCCGCTACGCCAAGTATTAAGGAAGCAAACTTTTTTTTCATAATTTCAACTATTAAAGAAAAGTGAGAGTAAGGAGGTTATTTTGACCATTGGGGATATGACTGGCTGCCGGGAAAGTTGAAGAGTTTTCTTTCGAAGGAACCGTTTTTCATTATACCGTATAACTGCTGTTTATTGCCATGACGTTTTGCGAAGATAATCTGGTTACCATCGGGTGACCAGCTTGGCGATTCATGGTGGCTGGAATCTTGGGTAAGTTGCTTAGGCTCATCGCCAGTGAGAGGATTCATCATAAACAGCTGGTATACTCCGCCACGCAGGCTGGAATACACAATGAGATTTTCAGTGGGCGACCAGTTTGGTTCTGCATTCTCCGTGCCTTCGAATGTCAACCTTTTGACGCCTCTTGTCCGCATGTCCATGTTGTATAACTGCGGTTTTCCACTTCGATCCGAAACAAACACCAGATTGGCACCGTCAGGAGACCAGGTCGGAGATACATTGATCCCGGAGCGTTCAGTCAGTCTCTCGATTATTTCACCCTTTCTATCAAGAAGATAGAGGTCCGGATTACCGTCCTTTGACAGTGTGAGAACCATCTTTTGGCCATCCGCCGACCAGGCTGGCGCCAGATTGAGACCTTTTCGCCGGGAAATAACCTGGGTGGTTTTATCCTGGCGAAGATCGGTTATGTACAGATTCTGGTTACCGGTATGGTACGAAGTGTAGCTTAAAAATGCTCCTCCCGGGATGAATTTCGGAGAAACGGTAAGATGCTTGTGGCGAGTCACCTGTCTGAAATTTTTGCCAAGGATATCGGTTATGAATACTTCCTTGACGGTATTATCCCTGTTGACAAAGGCAATCTGCGTTGCCGCAATTCCGGGTTTGCCGGTTAAGGTCTCGATAACGCTGTCGCAGAATTTGAAAATCATTTTTTCTTTCTGCTGCATGGTTCCGGAATAGGTCTTGCCCATGATGATTTCATCTGCAGCTACGTCGAGCAATCGCATTTCCAGGCTGAGTGCTTCAGCGGAGACGGTGTACTGCCCCAGGATGGCATAATCGGCTGCAAGTTGTTTCCAGTTCGCAGTCTGGCTGCCGCCATATTTATCGTGGGGAATGATGGAAATTATGCCGTGGAACTCGAGTGATTTCCCGAGAGTGTCGGCGAGTTCCCGACCTAGAGGCTGCTTTTGTTGAACCAGACTTTTACTCTGGAACAAGGGCACACTCATATTGATTTTTCGTGTTTCCGGCGAAGTAATGTCAAGATATACACGCTCTGCCGCAGCTGCACTGTTGATCAAAAAGTGTATGAGCAACAGGGAGACGATCGATTGGAGGAGAAGGCGATAACGTTTTATTTTCATGATGTTGAATCTCTTTATATATGAAAAAATATTATTGGATACTGTCAGGTCTGAAGCGCAGTCCTATCTCATACCTTTGTTTTTTCATGGCCGGTGGAATCGGCGGGAGCGGATTGGCTGCCGCAATAGTTTTGCTGACAAATTGATCGAACATCCGATCGCCCGATGGGCTTTCAAAAACTAAATTCGCAACGTCTCCATCCTGCCTGATGGTAATGACAACTACTGCAGTCAGGCTTTTATCTTTCTGCATATACTCGGGAAGCATCCAGAATTGGTGGAGCCGACTGAAAATTGCCGCATGATACTGGCTTTCAATCAGGCTTGAACTGCCACCGGCAGCGGCCGAGGCAGCTGGTTGTCGTTCACTGGATGTCGAAGCCTGATTGGATTCGATGGCCTTTAAACTTTCGGCGAGGAGTTGTCTTTCCTGTTCAAGTTCTTCTCGGGCAAGTCTGGCTTTTTCCGCTAAAATCTCTTCTTCCCTTATAGCCTCGGCAAGCTTCTGTATTTCTTTCCGGTCGATTTCGGTTTTCTTGGGTGGAGCAACCTGCTCTTTTACAACGTTTACTTTCTTTTGTTTCAGCGGCTTCAGGGAAATGGCCTTTGGCGGAGCAGGTTCCACGGCCTCCGGCGGTGCCACCTCTTTTGGAGCCTCTTCTATCGGTACAGCCTTTTTCGGGGGAGCTTTGGGAGGCGGCGGCGGTTTTGCGACATCCTTCGGCGGGCTCGGCTTCTGAATCTTGGCCGGCTGGACCGTTTCAACCGGCTCGGTATAATTCACAATACTGACGGAGTAAATGTCGGCGAATTTAGGCTTAGCCTTGAAGAAGCCGGGAAGATACAATGCCGCCAGCAGAACCATCAAATGGATCCCAAGTGCTACATTAAAAGGTAGTTTCCAACCATTAGACTGCATAACGGCAATTTTATAATGTTGAGCCACTCTTTACTGTTTCTCCGGCGGCTTGGTAATCATGCCGATCTTATCGAAACCAACGGATTTAATGTCTTCCATCACCTTGACAACATGTCCGTAGGGGACCTTCTTGTCTGCATTCAGCAGAATCAATTGATCCTTATTGGCGTCGTAGCTTTTTTTCAGTTCCTGAACCATCAGAGCAGGAACCTGGGGAACTTTGTTAATGAATAGATCACCGTTTTCCTGCAACGATATGACGATGGAATTATCTTCCTGCCGTAATGATTTCGAGGTGGTTTCAGGAAGATCGACATCCAGTCCCTGGGTCATCATTGGAGCCGTGATCATGAAGATAATCAAGAGCACCAACATGACATCGACCAAAGGCGTCACATTGATGTCGGAAACCAGTCTTTTTCTGCCGTTATTTTTTGAAGGACCCATCGCCGATTATACCCTGCTTAACAGATCTCGTTCTACAAGATTGAGAAAGTCGGTAGAGAAATTGGCGATTTCTGCGTCAACTTCATCGAGTTTATTGGAATAGAAATTGTAAAAAATAACCGCGGGAATTGCAACGGCAAGACCTGCGGCGGTTGCGACAAGTGCTTCCGATATTCCCGGTGCGACTACCGCAAGGGATGCGGAACCTTTCTGGCCGATATCGTGGAATGAAGCCATTATGCCCCAGACCGTGCCGAAAAGGCCGATAAAGGGGGTGGCGCTTCCGGTAGTGGCCAAAAACGGCAGACTGCTGCCGAGGTAGTTGATTTTCTGTAATTCAGCCTTTCGTATCGCTCGCTTGAGGTTGTCCATGGTAGCAAGCTGCATATCCAGGGTATCGACCCCTTTGCTGTCATCTTTCCTGTTGCGGATCTTGTTGATTTTTTGAAGTTCGGCGAATCCTGCGATAAAAACTGCAGCCTGAGGACTGTATTCGAATTCAGCCGCGGCGCTGTTTGCTTCGTTGAGATTTGCCGATTTCCAGAAAGACTCGAGAAAGTCTTCGGAATCGAGACGCACTTTCTTGAAGAGACGAGCCTTCATGATGACTATGGTCCAAGAAACAAGAGAAAAAATCAGCAAAGTGAGCATTACGAGCTGACCGACTGGCCCAGCATGAATGATCATATCGGTTATTGATAACTGCACAAGAAGATCCTTTCTTAGTCGGCTCCCGTCGCATGTTCTTCATTGCGACGCTGCACGACCCCGGAAATCCGGTTATTTAAAAGATAAAAAATTTTGCCTTACTCTCAATTTAGCCTGAATATCTTACTTGCTTTTTGCAAAAATTCAATCGATCAGTGAGGGAGAATTCTTAAAAGATGTCTCAGCCGGACCAGCCGTCGACAATCATGGTTCGGATGAAACCATTTTGCAGGCAAATTCAACAGTGATCGCTGTTTTCCCTTCAACCTTCAGTACTCCTTTGAAGTAGCACGCCGTCGATACCGACTCCAGGAGTTTGACCTCAATGTGAGCGGTATCCCCGGGAAGCACTACTCTTTTGAATTTGGCGCTGCTTATGCGAGTCAGAACAGGGATCTGGCGGTCGCTGAAACCCGTGACCTTCATTTTGGCCATGAGGAGCGCAGCGCTTTGAAAAACGGCTTCACAAAGCAGAACACCAGGCATGATAGGATTGCCGGGATAATGTCCTTTGAGGACTTCAAGGTTGTCTGGAATGTGTTTTTCCGTAAGTATAAGATCATCCGTGCAGGAAACAATCTTATCGACCCAGAGAAATGGCGGGCGATGGGGGATAAGGGCGATGATCTCTTCCTGGTATTGCATACTATAGACCGCCATTCACGTCAAGTACTGTGCCGGTAATATAGGCAGCGCGACTGCCGGCCAAAAAAAGAACGGCATCTGCTACTTCTTCGGGAGTGCCGAACCGTTTCATGGGTACCATCTTTTTGTACTCGGCCAGCAGATCCTGATTGAGGTCGTTGATGAAGTCCGTAGCAATAAACCCGGGCGAAACACAATTGACGGTAATTTTTTTCTTTGCAACCTCTTTGGCAAGCGTCTTTGTCAAAGCAATCTGACCGGCCTTCGAAGCGGCATAATTCGCCTGTCCGGGGAAACCGAGGTGCGCTACCGGCGAGGTAATATTTATGATTCGACCGTACTTGTTTTTCATCATCAGCCAAACGGCCTGCTTCGTCATGAAGTATGTCCCGGTCAGGTTGGTATCGATTACCTGCTGCCATTGACTGCTGGTCATCAGCGCCAGCATGGCGTCCCTGCGGATACCGGCATTGTTGACGAGGATGGAGATCGACCCGTACTTCTCTTCAATCATCGCAAACAAGGCAGAGACCTGTTTTTCACTGGCCACATCGCATTGGACAAGTTCGAGTTGGGGCGCAAACCTGGCAGTTTCTTCCATGAACACTTCGGCAGCTTGGGTGTTGCCGGCATATACACCGATGACCTGTGCCCCCGCCTCGAGGAAACCGAGAGCGATAGCCCGGCCAATTCCCCTGGTAGCCCCGCTTATGAGTGCCGTCTTGCCACTGAAGTTTTCCATTGATCCCGTTAAATCCTCAAGAAGCTGTCAACATCGTTGGAGACGATGACACCGTAGTTGATTGCGCCCAACCAGCCGGACATGATAATGCCGACCGATCCGACATGGAAAAGACCTGCCACCTGCTTAAAGAGAGACCGGGAGATGTCGAGGCCTTCAAATTTTGTTCCAAAAGATGTGCCTTTGGTATGCAGGGTATAGCTGTTGAAAGTTTTAGGTGTTGCGGCTTCCAGCCAGTCTATTTTCGATGTGATCCCGGGTATGTAATGCTCGAGATCGATAAGGGTTCTGGCAATAAGAGCTTCTTTTTCCTGTTGATATGTTGCTTTGTCCAGCTTTGCCCAGTCTTCGAACCGGCTGTTCATCGAGGCGACTATGGTATAACGGTTCAGGCCGGGCCGAGTCTTGGGATAATACAGAGAAAATGTTTTCGATCTGGTGTGCATATCGAGCAACTCTTCCGAATCGAATTCCGGGGCGGAGGAGGTGAAGAGCAGATCGCCGACGTCGTCTACGGTTTCTTTTTCCCTGATGCCGAAATAGACCTGGCAACTCGAGTTGTTTACCCTGATTTTATCGACTTTTTCAAGAAAATCATCTGTGTATGCTTCACGATCGGTCAGATTCCTGACAGTATTGGTGATTCCACTGTTGGAGACCACCGCTTTCGAGGTAATTGTTTTTCCAAGAGCCTCGACGCCTCTGACTCTGCCTTTATCTATTATAATTCTGTCTACTTTGGTATTGGTGCAGATGGTAACGCCGTTTTTTTCCAATTCGGCGGTCATCATGCCGATCAGTTTGTCCGTGCCGCCTTCGAATGTAAATACTCCCTTGTTCATGAAATTGGAAAAGACGATCCCGTAGGTGATAGCAGGATCGTCAAGTGTCGATCCATTGGCATAGGTTATCGGTTCCATGAGAAAACGATGAACGTCGGAGCGGCCGGGAAAGAAATGATGGAACAGTTCGCGGGTGGTCATTGTCCGGTCATCATAGAAATTCATGCCGGAAATCGTCTGGAAAAACTGGTCTATGGTTTTGACCGGTATTTTAAAATATGTCAGCAGCAGGCGGGTGAAATCTTCTTTATCAAAAGTCGTGCGCAGGGAAAACTGAGGATTGTCAAAGACAATATTCCTCAGTTGCACGATGGAATTCATGATCGCCTTATTCCAGTATTTTTTACAGGTCTTGACCATGCCGTAGGGAAATCCGTGCAGGGAGATATCGAAAATATGGCCCCGCCGCTTGAACCAGGTGGCCAGGCCGCCGAGTCTGTGATGATATTCCAGCAGGAGGACTTTATGTCCGCAGTTGGCGAGACGGTTGGCGGTGGTAAGGCCGCCGAGACCGGAACCTATAATGATAACATCGTAGTTATCGTCAAGTTGAGAAAATAAGACAGGCATAAAATAACAACGTAAAAAATTATGAACGGTTAGCCGAATTTTCTAAAGTTTTGGCAGGATGTGCTGGTTGACTATCGAAACGCCACTGAGCATCGAACCGACGATGCCAAGAAATCCCTGGTCAGTGCCAGCAAGGAAGAGGTTCGAAAACCCGATGTTGCCATCTTTAATTTTTATCGGGCTACCGTAGATTGCTCCGCCAATTTTTGAGGTGTAGCGTTCAATTGTAACAGGAGTGAAAGTGTCTTTATATACAATATTTGCTGAAAAACTGCCAATTATATTCTCCAGCATGTGCACTGAACGACTTGAAGTGACTTGTTTTTGCGCGGAGTAATCGGCCGGGGTTGCTGAGAGTTGTTTCCATTTCCGGTAATTCGCCAGGTGGGTGGAGCGGACTTCCCGCAGACTCTTTATCGGTTTTCCCTGGAAGTTCGCGGGAAAGCAGATGACGCCACTGGAAAAATCGACCAGGTCGTCGGGTGATTTATAGCTGAAACGATCACTTGTATTAAAAAAGATAATGGTCCTGTCAGAGGGGAGCGAGGAGGTCGATGGCTCCTGAGTCTGAAAAATCGATTCTACAAAGCCAAGTCGGGGCAGGTTGGGTTCTGCGATGGTGCATCCGGAAATGAGGCGCAGGGTTTCTTCGTGACCTATGGTCGACACAAGATGGTCACACTCGATTGTCTCGCCGGTTTCAAGTTCGACGCCAAAAACCCGGTTTTGTCGCACCAGTATTTTTTTGACCCCGCAGCTGAGTCTCAGGTAGCCGCCAAGGGATTTGTAATGGCAATCGAGGAGATCGAGGAAGTCCTTGATTGTCCCACTGGGCCGAAACATTCCCTCCTGGAAGATTGCCTGGAACATGATGGCAAATTGACTGAGATCCATATCCTCTTCGTAGCTTGATCCATAATACATCAACGGGCAGAGAATCATCTCGACCAGGAGTGGATCGGGGAGAGTTGCCGTGAGATATTTCCTGGTGGATCTGAACGGTGCAGGAGAAAAGGGATCGAAATCTTCGAGAAACCGGAGCAGGCGATGAAAATGATCGGCGACTCCTGGAAATTTAGTGCTTATCTCGGTTCTGAAGACTTCAAAGTCATTTGAAAACAGCAGCGATTCGCAATCTTTGAAAACAATCTCGCTTTGTATCTGCTGGCAAAAGGACAGCTCTTTACGCGGCAGTTTCAGTTGTCGCAGCAGTCTGTTGAGCGGGGCTTTTTTGTTGCCTGGCTCAGCGTAGTTGGTAATAGCATGAAGACCGGTCTCGAAAAGAGTTTTATTCCGGTAGAAATAAGAGTTGAGGCCACCGAGGCGGGAGTGCTTTTCAACAAGAAGAATATCGGGAGAAAATCGTGCTGCTCGAATGGCAGCGGCCAGACCGGACAGGCCGCCACCAATTACCAGAAGGGGGACTTTCACAACATCAGGCGTTTTTCAACAGCGGGAAAAGATATGATACACAACTGTTGAGCGTGGCGAGTTGTGGGTAATCTTCTTCGGGAATCTGAAGCTTGTGGCGCTTTCTCAGTTCCATTACAATATCGAGAAAATCCATGGAATCGAGATCCAGTTGATCGCGTAGAGGTTGATCAGGGTCAAGGTCGGCAAAATCTGCCTCGTCATCTATATCTTCGATAATTTCCAAAATCAGATTTTTTATATCTTCTTGTGTCATGAAACTCTCCGGATTAAACGGGTGGTCGTAAAAAAGGTTCGAAATATCAATGTCCCAACGGTATTGGGCATGGTCGCAATGGCAAAAGCAAAACACTTCCTATAACATACCATCGCTCTCTTGTTTAGAATTATTTTTAAAAAAGAGGCAAAAAAATCAGTCTCCCGTGTACTTTTTTACAATGACGGTAGAATTAATGCCAACCATGCCGAATGAATTATTCAGGAGTGTGGCGACTGAATCGACCTGGATGGCTTTATTTATCACCAGGTTGTCGAGGGCACACTCCGGGTCGAGATTGTCGATGTTTATAGTCGGGTGAATGACGCCATCATCAAAAGAAGGCAGATTGCCGGCAAGCTCAAGTACGCCGGCTGCCCCCATGGCATGTCCGATTATGCTCTTGGTGTTGTTAATGTAGGTGGAACTGCTGTTGCCGAACACTTCCCTGATTGCTTTGCATTCTTCGATATCACCCTGTCTTGTGCCTGTTGCATGAGTGTTGATAAGATCGATTTCGTCAGGCTGCAGGTTGGCTCTTTCCAGGGCAAGGCGCATACATTCGGCTTGCCGTTTACCGTAGGGAAGGACAAAGTCCATGGCATCCGAATTCATTGCATAGCCAACAATTTCCCCATAAATATGGGCGCCTCTGGCTAGAGCTTTTTCAAGATACTCGATCGTGTAAATGCAGGCACCCTCGGAGATGACAATACCGTTTCTGTCTCTGTCGAAAGGCCGTGAAGCCAAAGTGGGATCATCGGCTTCGGCGAGAGCACCCTGTGCCTTGAAGCTGGCAAAGATCCCGAAAGATCCGACGGATTCGGAAATACCTCCGGCAAGGGCCATGTCGATTTCGCCCAATTTCAGCATCTGCACCGCCTGAATAAGGGATGCGTTGCCGGCTGCACATGCTGCTCCGATAACATAATGAGGGCCTGTTATGCCGAGGTTCATGGTGATTTCCCCGGCGGGATTGTTCAGAACGGTTCTCGGATTGTGGTGATGAGTCCAGTAATCGACATTGTAATCATATTTGCTGATATTGTAGACCTCGTTCTCAGTTTCCACCGTGCCATGCTCGGTCAAACCGATGTACACTCCTATTCGTGAGGGAGAGTACGTCGAGATATCAAGGTTGCCGTCTCTCAGGGCCTCATTGGCACAATATACGCCCAGACAGCCTGCTCGAGTGCCCTTCTTGTTCTCTTTTTTCTTTCTGTACAATGTATCCGGAAAAGAGCAGATACCGGCAGGGGCTTTACCGAAATACCTGAGATCGATTTCTTTGATTTCACTGGTGCCGTGCACCAGTTTTTCTCTGTATTCCTTGAGGGTAGACGCATTCGGGGCGGCAAGACCAATCCCGGTGATAACTATTCTGCTTTTCTCCATTGTACGTATCTTTTATGGGTGGAATTAATAATGCACGTGTACAAGTACCGTGACCGAGATTCGTGATAAGAGCCATAAAGAATGTGGCATTTTTATCAAGGCGTCAATGAAAAAAACCGCTAAATCCGGAAGAGTGTTGCGCAAAAAACGGCGTTATGACCTATAAATCAACCCTGCAGAGGGAAAATCAATACATCAGTTTATTTTTTTTCCGGGTGGCGGTTTTCCCGGCAAGAAGCCCAAAGAAAAAGACGACGGCTCCAGCCCCAAACCAGAAGAACCGTGTGGTGTCGTCGTGTTTGGCTATGGAATTGTGTAACAAGGCAATCTCTTTTCCGCGTTTCTCATACTCGGCAACGAGTTGATTGTAACGTTGCGAGGTGTGTTCCAGCTGCCTTGCCATGTCGAGATTCTGCTCTTCCAGCTGAGCTGCGGCTTCAGACGGAGAGCCCGGGGGCAGGGATTGTTTCCGCTCATTCTGCTCCTGCAGTTGTTGAATCTGTTTTTCGGCATCGCTGAGTTTTTGCTGCAGGCCGGGACATGACGCCGCAGGATCTTTCCCGCTGTCCGGTTCTGTAGTGGAATCGGTTGCAGGTATGGCCCCGAGTTGATTTTTCAGTTCGACAATTTCCTGCCTCAGTTGTTGGACAATGAGCGCGTCCGGCAACTCGTTTTTCAGATATTGTTTGCCGATCCAGCCCTGTTTTTTATCGGCGGTCTCAATTTTGTAATGGTTGTCCTGCTCTTCGACGATGCGAACAGGATCTCCGGAACGAACGACGCCGATAACGGAGAAGGGCTTTTCCAGCTGGTCCCTGATGTTGATGACGAGAACATCCGAGACATAGCGGAGACTATCGGGATCCGCTTGTGAAGCAGCTGCCTGTACCTGAGATTTGGCAGAAAACAAGGACAAACAAAAAAATAGAATGATTGCAGTTCGAAACATGATTGTCTCCGACCCGGATGAACATGGAGTGTGGGAAAGGGGCCGACCTTGCTGTCCCCTTCATCTTTTATAAATAGTTCGGTGAATGACCGTCAATAAATTATATACAGTTTACCAAGTGTTATGTCAAATTCCGGTATATTAGGCCGAGCGCTGGAAGAGGCTGAATCTCTTACTCGCAGATACTGTCGATCCTGTTTTAATTATTTGTATTCACCGTAAAATACCTTATACTGACAAAGTCGACGAAGACAGGAATTGTGTAATCTATTATCTGACCGGATGTCAACGTCTTCCTGCTTTTTCCAAGAGGTCATTTCGCATGAATACCAAGACCGGACAGCAGCCGGATACCCTTGAAAAAATACGTCTGGACATCGCCTCGTCCGAAGAAAGAAGGAGAACGCTCCGGTTCGAACACAATCTCAGTGCTCTTGCCCTTGGGTCTATCCATGTCCTCGGAAACGATGAGTTCGTCAGTGGTCTTGTGGCATATCTTCCGGAGAATTTTTCGAATAAAAAGGACCTGAACAGAAAAATTCTCATCGCTCTCGGAGACGCTGTGGTTTGTGAAGAGACCAGAATCAGGGAGCGGACACTTGCCGTACTTTCACTGGTCGCCGTACAGTATCTTCAGCACAATGATAAAGGGAGTATTTTACTCCTTGTCCGCAGTTTTTCCAGATGGTTGGAATATGAAACAGAAGTACTGCCGGGCTTGACGATTATCGTCAAATGCATCGAGGATCTTTCCATCTGGCTGCTCGAGATGTCGTTCTGGAAAGATGCAGAAAAAATCATTACTCTGCTGGCCACGATCCGGAGTGGAGAGCTTGAAAAGTGTGCAGCCATCAGAAGTCTCGCTGCGAAAACTCTATCCCGCCTTGCCACCGAATCCCTCATTGAAAGGCTCACAGACAGCTATCTGCTCAAAGAGAACGATCAAGAGCTTCAAGGGAAAATTCTGCTTTGCTTCGGAAAGCAATCGGCAGTGTATCTGACAGGGAGGGCAGGCAGAAGTTCCGACCACACCGAACGTCTCGCATTGATGGAACTTCTCCCGACTTTTCGAGAGCATCTGTTTCCTGTGCTCGAAGAATACCTGAAAGAAGATCATCAATGGGCTGCACTCAGAAACATCATTTTTATTGTCTCCGAACTTGGCGAAGAATCGTTGTACCCGCTTCTTCGGCAATTCTTCTCTCATGAAGACAGGCGGGTTCAGCATGAAATGATCAGATGTGTCATCAAGCTTGGCGGCGCGAACATGAATGCCAGATTGATTGCAGGTCTCGGTGCGGTCAATGACAGTTTGAAGATCTACATTATCCGCATGCTGGCCGAACATGAAAAAAGAGACGAGTCGGCAGTATCGGCTTTCGGTGAATTGCTCGACAAGAGGCGCGATTTTCCATCAAACTCCACACACGAAATCCAGAACGCAATAATTACCGCTCTCAGGGCGTTTCCCTGTCGGCAAAGTATTGCGTTGTTGAATCGGCTTCAGACCGAATATCGAAAAATTCCGGAAAGCGAGCATGTATTGCTGCAGATAGATCATTCTCTGAAAATACTTACACCTCAAGTGAGACACAACAGACAGCGTCCGGAGGATTTGAACGAAACCGTCTCATTTGATTCGGATCCCCTGCAAAAGCAACTTGCTTTCAACAAGATAGCCAAGACGGAAGAGGAAGTGAGGAAGCTGATTGCTCAGGGAGACAGTAAAAAAGCCGGCATCCTCATCTACGAACATGCTCTTGTCGCCGGCAAGGAAAGGGATTTCGCCACGGCTGAAATGCTGCGGGATCGCATGCTGGAAGTAAATCCCATGGCGCTTGGCGAAGTGATAGAACTGGGAGAATGGATAGAAGAACAAAAAACAACCGCGATCGGCTCCCATCGCATTGAAATCTGGAGCAATCTCTATGAGGAGATGTCGACGGAAGAATTTGACGCTTTGTATCGGGCAATGCGCCAGGAGGACTACCGCAAAGGCGATCCTATTGTTCAGGCGGGTGAATCGGATGAATCCCTCTATTTTTTAAATTCCGGTTACATAAGCCTTAACTGTATTTCCGGCGGCAGAGAAAACTTTCTCAAGCGGATGGGGCCAAGCGATGTTCTCGGCAGCGAACAATTCTTTTCCGCATCGGTCTGGACTGTCTCTCTCAGGGCGCTTTCGGACGTGCAGGTACACGTGCTCGACCATGATGCTTTCAAGGCAATAGCCTGCAATTTTCCGGAATTTGAAGGAAAATTGATAAGATACTGCGATAAGATTGCGAAGATACCCGAACTCTTGAAAATGTCAGGGGATGATCGACGGGAATATCCGCGGTATCCGGTGACCTTTTTGACCAGGAATCATCTCAGGGATCCGTACGGAGCCAAGGGGTCCAGGGACTTCAACGGGGAACTCGTCGATATATCGCGCAATGGTCTGGCTTTTGAGATCAAAATATCCAGTCGAAAGAATGCAAGACTGCTGCTGGGCCGACAGATAGTTTCGGAGATTCAAGTTGAAGGAAAACCTCCCGTCCAGTGCAGCGGGATTATCGTGGGGGTCAGATTTCAAGACAGGAATGACCAGAATTTCACCGTCCACGTCAAGCTTTTCAAAAAGATTGACGACACCGCTTTTAAAAACATCCTTTCCTTGGGCCAACAAGGATGAAGGCCCAATAATGAGAGAGCTCCATGTCTGAGAAAAACCGCAATGATCGTCTCGTCGTCCGGGGAGTGGATATTTCGCCGCCGATTGCTCTTGCACCCATGGTTGGACTGTCGCACTCCGCCTTGCGTACTCTGGTGCAGGAGGAAGGCGGAGTTGGTCTTCTGTATACCGAAATGCTGGCTGCCAAACGATTGCCCCATGATAACGAACACTGCTCGCCTCTGCTGATCAGGAGTGCAGGAGAGAAACCGCTTTTTTACCAGCTTGTGGCAGCATCCGATCTGTATATCAGGGCGGCGACGGAAAAACTGCACAGCCTTGGGGCGCAGGGGATTGACCTTAACCTGGGATGCCCGGCGCCGATCTTAAAAAAACAGGGCGCCGGCGCATCGCTTGCACAGGACAGGGAACAGCTTACCAAGGTCTTACGGTGTCTGCGGAAAAACACCGAGTTGCCGGTCAGTGTAAAGATTCGTCTGGGGGAGAGTGTCGATGTTGCACATTCGAGAGAATTCTGTCGGTTTCTTCAGGGTGAAGGTGTCGATCTCATCACCATTCATGCTCGGCTCAACGGCGAAAAATTTTGCCGCAAACCCCGGTGGGCGGTGATCGGAGAAATAAAAGACGCGGTGTCGGTGCCGATATTTGCAAATGGCGGAATCTTCACTGTCGAGGACGCGCAAAAGTGCCTTGAATTATCCTGCGCCGATGGACTGATGATCGGGCGAGGAGCAGGGGAAAATCCCAACCTCTGCGCCGAAATCGCTCAGAGTGTTTATGGTGGAAGTATAGGCAGGAAAAAAAGTAAAACGGAAATATATTTTAAGTTCATTACTCTCCTGGAAGAGCGATTTGCCCCCGAGAGGCAACTTGGTCGTTTGAAGCAGTTTACTCCTTATTTTGCTGCGCCGTTTCCGTTTGGTCATCATTTGGCCGCCGCAATTCAGACCAGCGACTCGATTGAACAGGCCAGGCAGAGGGCAACCGATTTTTTTGCAGAAAACACCTGAAACGCAGGTTCACTACAACATGGAGGAAAAAAGAGATGATTGACCTTATCAAAAAAGCCGTCCTGACAGGAATAGGAATTGCGTCGCTGACCAAAGAAAAACTTGAAGAGATATCCAATGACTTGATCGGAAAAGGCAAACTTTCCGAACAGGAGGGGGAGAAATTTTTGCAGGAGATGCAGAAGCGTGCGGAAGAATCTCGTGAAGCACTGAAGAATCAGACTGATAAATTTGTCGAGTCCGCACTGAATCGAATGCAGCTTGCGAAGGCTTCTGATCTTGAAAAGGTGCAGGCGGAGATCGAAGAGTTGCGCAAGGAGATAGAGGCCTTACGAATCAGGGAAGGAGTAGCCGGGATGAAAGAGGGAGTTGCCGGGGCTGAAAAGCCTCCTACTTTGTAAAAAAACGGAGTCTTACCTTTTCGGTAATGATGTTCATCTCGGAGAGCTTGAGGAGGTGCAGGATGCTTCCGTAAAGACCGACCGCCATGAGCAGGAGGCAAAAGAGTGCAGAGACCTGCTGGAGAATGTTGCCATTGAGCCAGGGGTCAAAAAGCGGAAGCGCCATGAACAGCATGGCGCCGAGCGCCGATGTGGCCAAAGCGATCTTCATGAGTCCCTGCGCCAGATAAGCGACGGAATAGCCATGCAGCTTTTTGTAGAGAACCACCATGAGAAAAAGAAAATTGATGAGCATGGTGCATGAAGTAGAAAGAGCAATGGCCAGATGCTGGAATTGATCGATAGTGAAGGTGATGATGACAATATTGAAGATGATTGCCATGAAGCTCGCGATAACAGGGTACTTCGTCTTGTCCAGGGCGTAAAAAGCCGGAACGAGTATTTTGTTTGCCGAGTAGGCGAAAAGGCCGATGGCATAGAGACTGAGGGTCTGGGCTGTGGCAATCGTGTCAAGAGCTGTGAAGGCGCCATGTTCGAAAATCACGCGGATTATCGGCTTTGAAAGAAGTATAAGTCCTGCGGTCGCCGGCAAGGTGAGGGCAAAGACCATAGTCAGGGATGAAACCATCGTGCCTTTCATTGCCGCGATATCTTTTTCGGCAGCCTGCCTGGCCAGAACGGGAAGCATGGCAATGGACAGGGCAACGCCGAAGACGCCAATGGGGAGTTGAACCAGCCTGAAGGCATAATAGAGCCACGAGACGGAGCCTTCGGCACAGGACGCGGCAAAATTGGTATTGATAAAGATGATGATCTGGGAGGCGGACATTCCGATGGTTGCCGGGATCATCAATTTGAGAACCTTTTTCAGGCCGGGGTCCTTGAGGTCAAAAACCGGACGATAACGGAAACCGGTGCCGAGGAGGGTCGGAATCTGGATGGCGAGTTGGGCCATGCCTCCAATGAGTGTTCCAATTGCCATACCGACGATCGCCGGTTGCCCGAAATGCGGGAGGATAAGGGCAAGGCTTACACCTCCGACAAGAGTGCCGAGATTGAAAAAACTGGAGGCGATAGCAGGGACAAAGAACCGACCTTTGGTGTTCAAAATGCCCATTACCACAGCGGAGAGTGAGATAAACACCAGGAAGGGAAGCATGATCCTGGTGAGTTGCACTGTGAGTGCTATTTTTCCGGGAACGACCCCAAACCCAGGAGCAAGGAGGGACACAATTCCCTCCGCAAAAAAGATGCCCAGAAGCGTGAGCAAGCTCAACAGGATAAGGAAAAAAGTCAAGACATTGGCGGCAAGACGCCATGTTTCAGCCTGAGACCGGTTCGTTTGATACGCAGAAAAAACGGTGACAAAGGCAGCAGAGAGTGCGCCCTCGGCGAAAAGATCTCTCAGGAGGTTAGGTATTCGAAAGGCTACAGCAAATGAATCGGAGACAAAACCGGCTCCGAACAAGCCGGCAAAGACCTGTTCCCTGATCAACCCGAGCACGCGACTGAACATAATCGCAATTCCAACCGAAGCTGCTGATTTTGCTATAATATTTTTACTTGCTGTCTGATCTGTCAATTGTAGGCTACCTGGGAAAAATTGGAGAATACGATGCGCTCGGACAGGATACTCCGATTGAAGGGAATATGCCAGGAAATCATACTTTTGCTTTGAACCATCTATTTTTTTTGGTAATTTATTTTTTTAGCCCGTAAGTCAGAATGATCTTTCTTGACTTTGTCTTTTTAAATTGAATATATGAGTATGTCGTTTGGGATGCCCGGAATGACAGCGAGAGGAGTATTATTGTTATTTGGAGAGAGCATTGAAAAATCGTCGTTTGTGAGGAGATACGAATGCAGGATACAAATATGGTAAGAAATTTGGCAATTATCGGTCATGGGAATTGTGGAAAGACTTCACTTGCTGAGGCAATGCTGTTTACTTCCGGGAAAATAAACAGACTTGGGAAGGTCGATGACGGCAGTTCGATGATGGACTACGAAGACGAGGAAATCAACAGGAAGATTTCCATCAACTCGAGCTTTCACAATTATTCATGGAAAAAGCATCTGGTCTTTCTGATCGACACTCCCGGCGATGACAATTTTCTCAATGAAACGGTCTTCGCGTCGCATGTCTGTGACAATGCCCTGTTCGTAATCGGTGCCGTTCTCGGGGTCAAAGGCCAGACAATCAAGTTCTCGAATATCATAAAACAGAAGAATCTGCCAACGGTGATAGCCATCAACAAGATGGACCGTGAACGGGCCGATTTTCTGAACACCGTCGATCAAATCAAGGAATCGCTGCCCTTTAACACCGTCATCCTGCACCTGCCGATCGGCGCCGAAGAAAACTTCAAGGGGTACGTCGATCTCGCAAGCGGCAAAGCCTTTCTTTTCGACGGGGACAAGGGCGGCTTGAAACAGATCGATGTCCCGGCAGACATGGAAGACGAGGTCGCGTCTCTTCGCGAGAGCCTCATGGAAACGGTTGCGGAAACGGATGACGATCTGATTGAGAAGTTTCTCGAGGAAGGGGAACTGACTCCGGACGAGATTCAGACAGGCTTGAAAAACGGTCTGGCAAAAGCCGCCATAACCCCGATTTGTGTATGTTCGGCAACTCAGAATAAAGGTGTCGCGCCAATCCTTGACGTCATCAATATGTATATGCCGTCTCCTTCCGATCGCCCGGCGATCCAGGCGATGAAGATGGGCGGAGAAGGTACGGTCGAGGTGCAACCGAAGGCGGATCAGCCTTTTTCTGCCCTGGTGTTCAAAACCATGGCGGATCCCTATACCGGTCGTCTGACCATTTTCAGGGTCTACAGCGGGGACCTTCAGGGAGACTCGTTCTACAATTCAACCAAGAAAACCTCCGAGCGCTTTGGTCAACTCTATGTGCTTGAGGGAAAAGAACAGAAGCCCGTTGAAAGTGCCGGTCCCGGGATGATCGTCGCCGTCGCCAAGTTAAAAGAAACGGTAACCGGCGACACCCTCTGCGATGCGGCCAACCCTGTCGTCTTTGCCGCACCCGAACCATTGAAGCCGGTAATTTCTTTCGCGGTAAGCGCCAAAAAAGGCGATGAAGAAAAAGTATTTTCCTCGATCACCAAGATGCTGGACGAAGACTTGACTCTGCGGATTACCCGGCAGCAGCAAACAAAGCAGGTACTTCTCTCCGGGGTTGGCAGGGTGCACCTTGATGTGGTCGGCTCGAGAATAAAGAAGAAATTCGGCGTCGAAATGGAACTGAGCACCCCGAAAATTCCTTACATGGAAACCATCCGGTCTTCGGCCAGAGTGCAGGGCAAACACAAGAAGCAAAGTGGCGGCCGTGGACAGTATGGCGATTGCTGGATTGAGATGTCCCCCCTGCCGGGAGGAGGGTATGAGTTTGTCGACCAGATCGTCGGCGGTGTCATCCCTCAGACGTACAGGCCGGCAGTAGATAAAGGCATCCAGGAAGCGATGGAGAAGGGAGTTCTGGCTGGGTATCCGCTTATCGATATCAAAGTCGCTCTTGTCGACGGCTCATACCATAACGTCGATTCTTCCGAGATGGCGTTTAAAATCGCGGGTTCTCTCGCGTTCAAGAAAGCTGCCCAGGAAGCGGGGCTTGTCCTGCTCGAGCCTTATGTCAATATGGAGATCAGAGTGGGCAAGGACCATGTCGGCGATGTAATGGGGGATCTCAATTCGCGCCGCGGTAAAGTTATGGGAATGGATTCCAGCGATGGAATGGAGATCATCAATGCCCAGGTCCCACAGGCTGAGATTCAATCGTATGCTACCGATCTCACCTCAATGACCGGTGGCCTGGGAAGCTTCTCGGTTTCATTTTCCCATTATGAAGAGGTTCCCGCACAGATTGCCGAAAAGGTGATCGCCGAAGCAAATGCCGGTGAATAATTTAATGAGAGTATGTGGGTGATGCTATATGATGAAAGATGACGCCTATTCTTTCGCGGTTCTCACCATGAGTGACAAAGGGGCGCGGGGAGAAAGGGAAGACACCAGTGGCGGGTATCTCCGTGAACGCCTGATTGAAGAAGGGTATGTATTGCATTTCTATGAAATCATCCCCGATCAAAAGCACGTAATTATCGAGAAGTTGAAAATGCTTGCCGATGAACAGCGGGTGTCGCTCATAGTGACTACCGGCGGTACCGGAGTTTCACCGTCCGATGTTACGCCTGAGGCCATGCTTGAAATTCTGGACAAGGAAATTCCCGGAATGGCTGAGGCCATGCGCAGTGCAAGTCTTCTCAAGACTTCCAGGGCGATGCTTTCGCGCGGCAAGGCAGGAATTCGCGGAGAAAGTCTGATTATCAATTTTCCCGGGAGCTTGAAGGCGGTAAGGGAAAATCTGGAGGTGGTGTTATCGGTGATTCCTCACGCTCTGGAAAAAATCAGAGGGGGAACAAGTGACTGCGGAGTAGTTTGAAAAAGCGAGCACGGGAAGGGTCAGGCCTTTCCCGTGCTTTTTTTTTGGGTGTGACTGCAGATCCTGAAACTACTTAATCTCCACGGTATCGGTTTCGCCTTCTGCAATGGGAGCGATTTCTCCGATGATGTAGGCTTCCTCGCCGACAGCTTCAAAATGGTGCCGAATGTCGTTCACCTTCGCTTCATCGACGATAACGAGCAAGCCGATTCCCATATTGAAGGTTCGGTACATTTCCTCCGCGGGTATTTCGCCAAGTCTTTGCAGGAAAGAGAAAATAGGCGGGGTTGGCCAGGCTGCGGTGTCGAGAACAGCTTTATACCCTTTGGGGAGGATTCTTGGAATATTGTCGATGAATCCACCACCTGTGTTGTGAACCATGCCGTTCAGGGGATAGTTTTTCAACACATTAAGTACCGATTGAACATAAATTTTGGTCGGCTTCAGGAGAACTTCACCCAGTTTGCCGCCGAGTTCGTCTATATGTTGGTTTACATCCAGCTTATGATCGGCAAAGCATATCTTGCGCACCAGGGAATAGCCATTGGAGTGGAGACCGCTTGAAGCGAGGCCGATGATCTTGTCTCCGGCGCGAATGTCCGATCCGTCTATGATGGAATCGCGGTCGACAATGCCGGTGACAAAACCGGCTAAATCGTAATCTTGATCCTGGTAAAGTCCTGGCATTTCGGCCGTTTCGCCGCCGACCAGTGAACAGTGCGCCTGTCTGCAACCTTCGGCAATACCCGTTATAACTTCTTTGGCAATGGCAAGTTCGAGTCGGCCTACAGCAAAATAGTCCAGGAAACACAAAGGAGTAGCACCACCTACAATCAGATCGTTGACGCACATGGCTACCAGATCGATGCCGATGGTATCATGCTTGTTGCAGAGGTGGGCAATGGCAAGCTTGGTGCCGACCCCGTCGGTCGAATTCACTATCACCGGCTTTTTGTACTTGTTGACATCAATGGCAAAGTGTGATGAGAAGCCGCCGATCCCCCCAAGTACACCGCGCTGATGAGTGCTTAAGACGATTTCCCGTATCTCTTCTATGAATGCGTTGCCTTTATCGATATCTACGCCGGCCTCGCTGTATTTGCTTTTTTTAATTTTGTTCATATCGGCACTATTTAAAATTGGTATCCCCCTGAAAGCCGGGAAAAATTGAATTATCAGGACATTATAAACGTGTTATATAATATTATCGGAGCCCGGAAAAAGCAATGTAATTGCATCATTGCCCTTGAAATGTTGATGGTCGACGAGGGTCGCAGCAACGAGCATATTGAAATAATTGAGGTGTTCTGGTAGAAAGACTTACTATGAAAATATTTATACTCCTACTCGGTCTGATACTGGTTTTTGAAGGATTGCCCTATGTGGCGGCCCCGGAAGTTATGCAAGCCTGGCTTAAAAAAGTCAGTGAAATCCATCCGAATCTTTTGCGGGCAATGGGTCTCATCGCATTGACAACCGGTCTTGCAGTCTGTTTTATCGTACAGAAAACTACATTGTTGCAATAGGCTGGGATCCCAGGAAGTGAGTTCCACTTGACCTTTTCAGTACACGTCGCACCTTAAATAGAAACTGTACTCTTGCCTCAACTGTTTCTCATCTGACCTTCGGGGTAGATGCAATGGGGCTTTCCCGCAGTATACGATGTAAATTGTATTTGATCATGCTGAGCGACCATGCAAAGTGGATGCTCATGCAAGATCCTGTTTTCAATCTTGTATTGATCTCGAAAAATTTAATTGGTGCACACTATGCAAGGTGACAAGAGAGAACTGATCGGCAATGAGGGGATGGTTATCCTCGACATGGTCAGAAGGTTGAACAGGCGTGGTGCAATAGATCATTTAAGAAAACTCATAGATAAAACTCATCCCGCCGATATGGCCTGGGTGTACCGGCACCTCACGGAGGATGAACGTACCGCTGTCTTCAATATTATCGTCAAGACCGATTCTGTAGGGGAATTTTTAAGTGAACTGGACGTGCTGCACGTCACTGAACTGGTGAAAGGGCTCACCCCTCAATATCTTGCCGATATTCTCACAGCGATGCCTTCGGATGATGCGGTGGATATCCTGGAGGTTCTTCCCGCAGCTATTGCCAACGACATCCGCGAGCATATGGCGAAAAAGGACAGGGAAGAGGTCGAGGAACTTCTCCAGTACGACCCTGAGACTGCAGGAGGTCTCATGTCGCCCGATTTCATGTATCTCGACGAGGAGCTGACCGCCGGGGAGGCTATTAAAAGCGTCCAGAAAAGGAGTGAGGAGAAGGAGATGGTCTTTTATCTCTATATCACTCATGGGGATCACAAGCTCTCCGGGGTCCTTTCGCTCAGGCAACTGCTCATGCATCCCGCCGATCGAAAGCTTAAAGAGATCATGAACCCCAATGTTATTTCCGTGAATACCGATACCGATCAGGGGGAAGTAGCTCAAGTGGTATCGAAATACAATATCCTGGCTGTGCCGGTGGTTGACTCCAACTATACCCTTGTCGGTATCGTCACTGTCGATGATATCATCGATGTTATCCGCGAGGAAGCCTCGGAAGAGTTTCTGCAGATGGCCGGTGCCGGTAAAGATCGCGAAATTTTACTGAAAAGCACGCGGGAAAGCGCACTTATCAGGGCGCCCTGGCTCTTTGCCTCATGGATAGGCGGAATCATGGCGATGTTCATCATCGGTTCATTTGAACAGGAATTGCAGAAGGTGATCACGCTGGCGTCTTTTATTCCGATTGTCATCGGTATGGGCGGCAATATCGCCACCCAGTCGTCGACGATTGTCGTCAGGGGAATAGCCACCGGCAGGATCAATCTCGATGCCTCCTTTCGGGTAGTTTTGAAAGAGATGCAGGTCGGTTTGATTTTAGGCCTTGTATACGGTCTTTTTCTCGGGGTCATAGCCTACTTCGGCTTTCCTGAACCTGCTATGCTCGGAGTGGTCGTCGGCTTCTCTATCTTTTTTTGTATGGCAATGTCCGCCACCCTGGGGACAACCATCCCGCTCATTCTGAAACGGTTCGATATCGATGCCGCTATTGCAACGGGTCCTTTTGTCACCACTTCCATCGACATTCTTGGTGTTCTCATGTACTTTTATGTGGCAAAATTGCTGCTTGATCTATAGTAACCGTTCACCAGCACCCCATTTTCGTCCGATCAGGCCACCTCACATAGCCAACTATAGTTAGGCGGCCTGCTTGAACGAACCTGGAGCACTGGATGAACGGTTACAGATCCGGGTTATGCAGTCTTTTGATGTGTACCAGTGAACGATACGATTTATAAGCGTCAAAAAAAGGCGTAGAATGAAGACATCACCTCTCGCGATATTAGTTGTTATCTTATTAGGCATCTGGCTGCTCATCGGACCGCTGGAAAGATTGTATTACAGCAACAAGGCAGAGCCGAGGGTAGTCACGGCACGAGGCGAACTTGCGGCCGATGAACAGACTACCATCGATATTTTCCAGGCAAACTCCCCATCGGTGGTGCATGTGACCAGTATCGCCCTCAGGAGGGGTCTCTTTTCCTTGAATGCGGTCGAAATTCCCCAGGGAACGGGGTCGGGTTTTGTCTGGGATAAACAGGGACGAATCGTCACCAATTATCATGTAATAAGCGATGCCAGTCGTGTTCAGGTCGCCATGGCCGATAACTCGACCTGGAAAGCCGTATTGATCGGCGCAGCGCCGGACAAAGACATTGCCGTTCTTCAGATCGATGCGCCAAGCCATCTGTTGCAGCCGATTTCCATTGGGCTTTCAAATGATCTTCAGGTCGGTCAGAAAGTTTTCGCCATCGGCAATCCTTTCGGTCTCGATCAAACAATTACTTCGGGAATTATTTCGGCCCTGGACCGTGAAATCAGAGCGATCACCGGCAGAATGATCCGGGGCGTTATACAAACGGATGCCGCCATCAATCCAGGGAATTCCGGCGGGCCGTTGCTTGACAGCGCAGGACGGCTGATCGGCGTGAACACGGCAATAGTCAGTCCTTCAGGATCCTATGCCGGGATCGGTTTTGCCGTAGCGGTGGATATTGTCAATGAAACAGTTCCTGAGCTTATACGACATGGAAGAATAATCCGGCCCGGAATCGGCGTTACCCTGGTCGATGAGCGGGTGGCGAAAGAAATAGGCATTGACGGGATCCTCGTACTTGGCGTTGAAAGCGGCGGGCCGGCCGAAGCAGCCGGTTTGAGACCGACAACCCAGATTCGCGGCGAAGTGGTGCTGGGCGATATCATCGTTGCCGTTGCCGGAGTCGAGGTTCACTCATACGATGACCTGCTTACGGAACTTGAGAAATACAAGGTGGGGGAGGAGGTCGTATTGACGATCCTCAGAAACAATAAAAAAATGAATGTGGCGCTTCGTCTAACAGCCTTGGATTGAAAGGCTACTTCTGGGTGTTCTTTTTCATGTTTTTTCTCGATTCGATGTTTCTGGCGCGTGCCAGTTCTCTCATATCCTTTGCTTTATCAGATTCATCGATGATCTCCATCCCGACAATTTCTTCGAGTACGTCTTCCATTGAAATGATGCCCGTCATGGTGCCGTACTCGTCGACGACGATGAAGAGATGCTGTCTGCGGTCGAAAAAGTCAACGAGGATACGATTGAGCGGAGCAGTCTCCGGAACAAAATGAGCCGGGTGCTTGAAGCGGGCCAAGGTTAGTTTGTTTTTGCCTTCTGCCATGGCTTGCAGGATATCCTTCCGCATGACGATGCCGGTAACGTTGTTCGGTTCCCGATTGTAAATGGGTATCCGGCTATGGCTGCCGATCTCTGCCAGCATCGCCATGGCGTTACCGACTGTGATGTGTTCATTCAAAGAAAAGGTGACCGTTCGCGGGGTCATTACTTCTCTGACAATCTTGTTCTTCAGATCTATAATATTGTTTATAACCGTTTCCTCTGCTTCCTCGATATCGCCGGAGACCCTGGAAAGGGTGGCTATGGTCTGGAGTTCTTGAGCCGAAATGGTTTCCTCGACTCTTTGCGGGAGAAGCCTGGTCATTGATCGGCACGCCCAGACAATGGGCTTCAGCAGGAAAATCATGGTTCGCAACGCGTAAGTGATGAAAGGAGCCAATCTTAAAGCGTAGTTGACACCGATGATTTTTGGCAGTATCTCCGAAAACAAGAGAATTGCAAGGGTGAATGCCACGGAAAAAAGGATAAGATTTGTATCGCCATAGAGTTTTGCTACAGCGGCACCGGCCACCGAGGCACCGATTGTGTGGGCTATCGTATTTAAAGTGAGTAAAGCAGTAATCGGTTCGTCAATATCGGAGCGAAGATGCTGAAAATGTTCAGCAGAGCTATGGCCTCTTTTTTTGAGCATTTCGACCTGGCTCGCACTCACTGAATAGAGAACTGCTTCGCAGAGGGAACAAAGAGTGGAAATTACGAGAGCCGTAGTCACGGAGATGAGGATTGTTATCAACGGGTTGAAGCTCCAAGGATAAAATTGAGGTTACCGCAAAACTGAAGAAGAGGTTAATGCGGCAGTAGGCCGATTCCAGCAAAATATTTAAATATTCTGTATCGATATTTGAATTATACTGTAAATTGCCCGATAATAAAGTGCGAAGAACCAAATATCAAGAAATCCACTGCAGGTGTTCAATGAAATCTTCAAAGATTGTCGTTTCAAAAAAGAAAATCAATAAATATTCAGGCGACTTGCTGGTTGCTTTCGTCGGTCTCGATGAAGAAGGTGCCTTTGCCGGCGACGAGTTGTTGCAACCGCTTCTCGAGTCTCTGAGCCAATATAAGGAATTTACCGGAAAAGCAGAAGAACATATCCTGTTGTATCCTCCTTTCGGTCCATTGACAGATTTACTTTCGGCAGGATTACTCTCCTGCCGCAGACTGTTGCTGATCGGCAGAGGGAAAATTCAATCCCAGATCGATGCCGGAGAAAGAAATGAAACGTTGCGGATCGCCGGTGGAATTATCGCTTCTCAGTGTAAAATCAACAAGATCGAAGAAGTTGGTGTAGTACTTCCTCATTCTGCCGGACTTTCCGATGTGGAAGTGGGCGAGTATCTTACCGAAGGCATCCTTCTGGGCGACTATCGATTTTTGAAGTATAAGACCAGGAAAAAAGACGAGGATTCGTACATTGGCATCAAAAAAGTCGAATTATATTCCGATAAGCACAATGAGGCAATTCGCACAAGTGTTGTGAAAGCATCTCACAGTGCGCTTGCCGTATGTGTCGCAAGAGATATGGCGAATGAGCCGGGCAATGGCTGGACTCCGACACATTTTGCCGATTATGCAAAAGAATTGGCGGAGAAGCTGGATCTGAAATGTACCGTTCTCGATAAGTCCGAACTCGCAGAACTCGGTATGGGTGGCATTGTTGCGGTGAGTCAGGGATCGGAAACTCCACCGAAACTTGTGATTCTGGAATATGACCCGGGCAGGAAATCGGAGACGATCTTACTTGTCGGCAAAGGACTGACGTTTGATTCCGGGGGCATAAGCCTGAAACCCGCCCAGGGCATGATGGACATGAAATACGACATGTGCGGCGGTGCGGCGGTAATGACGGTTATGGAGGCGGTAGGCAGGGAAAAGCCGGATGTGAGGGTGGTGGCGATAGTTCCCGCTTCGGACAATATGGCAGGCGGCGGTGCCATAAAACCGGGAGATGTCATTACTCATTATGGCGGCATTACCTGCGAGATCGAAAACACCGATGCGGAAGGGCGGCTGATACTGGCCGATGCTCTTGCCTATGGCATTGAAAAATTTCAGCCCGATTGTGTGATCGATGTGGCTACTCTGACCGGGGCGGTAGTGGTTGCCCTGGGTCATCATCATGCCGGCTTGTTGAGTAACAATGATAACTTAGCCACAAAAATCATAGCCGCAGGTAAGCAATCGGGTGAGCCGTTCTGGCGGTTGCCGATGGGAGAAATGTATGCAAAACAAATTAAATCGCCCATTGCAGATACAAAGAACACTGGCGGCAAACATGCCGGTGCTATCACTGCCGCGGAATTCCTTCGTCAGTTTGTCGGCAAGGTCCCATGGGCTCATCTGGACATTGCCGGTACTGCATGGGAGTTTACCGAGAAATCGTATATTCCCAAAGGGCCTTCAGGGTTCGGCGTAAGGACGCTGATCACCTTGCTGAGACAATGGGAGAAAGGTCTATTTACAGGTAATGGCTCAGAAACACGCGACAAATAAAGCATCGATCTATTGCAGGGGCATTCAAGTCCCTGGAGTTTATTTTTAAAGGAAGTCCGATTTGGCGAGAAAAATTCTGGTAATTGATAATGAAAACCTTGTGGCCGATATCTGCCGGTTTACCCTCGGTAAACTTGGTCATGAGGTGTTTTGCGCTATGAGCGGAGAACAGGCTGTTCATATGGCCGGCACAATCAACTTTGATCTGGCGATAGTCAATAAACGGCTCGAAGGAATTTCCGGAATCGAGGCATTTGAGATGATCCGGCAGACAAACCCAACTCTCGCCGGCATACTTGTCACAGCCCACGCAAGTCTGGATATGGTTATTGAAGCCATGAACAACGGGTTCAGCAGGGTGTGTAAGAAACCTTTCGATACCAAAGAACTCGTTGAGGCGGTGACCGAGACTCTCAAGATTACCGGCCTGCGAGAAGATATAACCCGGATGAAAACTCTTCTTCCGCTATACGATCTGGGGCAAAGGTTTATGGCTGCGGAGAGTGAGGAGGCCGTATATGAAGAACTTGCCGACGCCGTTCTGCGCGAGGTGAATGTTCCTCGTGTTTCAGTGATGATGTTCGATATCACCTCAGGAAGGTTAAAAGTAGTTGCATATCGCGGTTTGAACCCGGAGTTTGTCGAGAATCTGGAGATCAAGCCCGGGGAACACATTGCGGGGAAGGTTTTTCAGTCAAGCGTCCCGATCATTCTCAACAGGTCCAGTCAATATCTGGGGCCCTATACCGATCTGCTGAAGAGGAGAGAACTCTCCGCCGCAATTTCCTTTCCTATCGTCAGCAGGGGGAAGGTTCTCGGAGTTCTCAATATCAGCGAGACCAGGGACGGCACTGAATTCCACGAGGCAGATATTGAGATGCTTTCCATTATCACCAGCCAGTCGATGATGGCCCTGGAAAATGTCAGATTTATCAGGGAGCGCGAGGAAAACAGCAGAATCAGGGCACTCCTTGAGCAGTATGTCTCACCGGAGGTTTCTCACTTATTGATGGAACGGAATCAAGATCTCCTCGAGGTTGGAAGCGTACAGGAATTGACGGTCTTATTTGCCGATATCCGCAATTTTACTTTCCTTGTGCAGCATCTTCCGCCTGAACATCTCCGTCTTTTTCTTAACAGTTTCTTTGAACTGTTCGCTCAGATTGTTTTTTCATGTCAGGGAATGCTCGATAAGTTCATGGGGGATGCGGCTTTGGTAATCTTCGGAGCCCCCGTTAAAACCGAAAAACCATGCTTTGCCGCCGTCACAGCCGCAAAAAGAATCATGCACGGGTTCGAAAAATTACGGCTCTTCTGGGTTGAAAAAGACAATATATTCGAAAAGGTGGGGTTAGGTATCGGTATCAGCCGAGGACCAATGTTTCTGGGCAATGTCGGCTCTGCGAAGCGTTTGGATTATACGGTAATAGGAACCGATGTCAACATCGCCCAGCGTCTTGCATCTGAGACATCATCCGGGCAAATTCTTATAACCGACCGTGTCTACAACAATCTTGACGGCCAGTTTGCGGTCCGAACCGATAGCAACAGATGGCTGCGGGGCATGGAATCCGAAGTCACTGTGTATTCTCTTTTAATTGAAGAATCGGAGTCTTAGAATTACCATGTGATGTTTATCAGAGGTCTTCACTTTCACCGACAATCAAGGTTTTTCCATCGACTGTTACGGTATCCAGAGGAAAAAGTTTTTTCCCTCGTCTGGTTTCCAGGAGCCCATTTACCATTACCTGACCTTCTTGTATCTTTATTCTGGCCTCAAATCCATCTTGGACCAGATCTGCCAGTTTGAGAAACTGACCGAGTCGAATCGGCAATTCCTTCACCAGAATTTTCTTATATGGTTTTTCCAATGTAGAACTCCTCGGGACCGCAATTGCCCTCGTTTTGATCTTATGGACTGGATTGTGTTCGAGACAAAACAGTTCGAATTCTCAGAATAATATGGTATAAGACGAAAAAAATTGTTTCTTATTGATTTATTTACTTTTGTTCTTCGGCTTACTCGCCATGGAGCAAGTAGATTCCATTGATACAGCGAGTTTACGTGATTTGTAATAATTTACCCAAGGGAGAATACTTTATGCGAATGATTTCGGTAGGAAAAAAACTTTTTTTGGGATGTGCCACATTGCTGATGCTGAACCTGTTGAGTGGGTGTTACGGCGGGAGTGGCAGTTCCGGTTCTATGGAACCGATAAAAGAAGATTCTCTCTCGCAAGTGACTACCATGGTCGAGAGTTATGGCGATATTGAACTGCCTCTCGAGATGATCCTCGAACCGGAAAAAAGCATGGCTATGCGCACCGATTCCTTTCAAGGAGGTATACACATCTATAGAGGAAGGGTCCAGATAGCCTCTCTGCGCGACTATATAATTGCTTCAATGCGTAATCACAAGTGGAAACTGGTGGGTGAGGCATCCTACAAAAACGTCATGCTCGCCTTTACCAAGCCAAATCGGACTTGTATGGTGGTCCTTTCCGAGGATTCTACCGGAGTATTAGGAAAAACCCAGGCCAATTTTTATGTTACGGTTGACGTGGCTGCGGCAAATCGCCTGAATCCATTTGGTGAGCCTGTTACTCAATAAAGAGCATCTTGAGTGTCTGCCGAAAAATGAGATATTTTGTTCTAAATCGAGGCGATCGATAAATTTAACCGCAGGCATATACTTGATATTCCGAGGATTAAATTTAGAGAGCAACGAAGAGTTAGGGCAAATTAGCCATTTATGGATAGACATTAGATAACGATTGCCAGTTGGGTACTGTCGGGGACTGTTTTTACAGTATCTCAACTGGCAACCGCATGTATCTCCATAGTTGTTCTCTTCGCTTTTGATTAACAGGGTTCAACTCAAATCGTCCTTCGGCTTCAGTGTTTGTTGAACAGCTGTCTGACTCGTTCTTCCCGTAAAAGTCTGTCCTTTTCCTGTTGTTCAAGATCTCTGATTTTACTTTTATTTTCATCATAAGCCAACTTGAACCACCAGAGAAAGGCGGCGATCAACAGTATCAATAGTATGATTATATCGGTATCCATAGTTTATCACAGCATATTATGATTGTACTCAGGAGCTTTGCAAAACTCCCGAAAGAGATACTACTCAGTTTAAATAATGCAATGAACATGCCTGGGCAACGGGTATTGCACCGAATTAAGCTAATTGGAAGCAAAAATGAGGATTGAGTTACCAGTCTCTTGAAATTCAGGCTGGTAAATTGAGCTTCAAATCACATAACTGTAACTCATTGGCTGTCCTGAAATCGAAGTCATGCCGCACTTGCCTCCTGTTCGCCGATTCTCGAAGATGGGGCTCCGAACGAGTCGAAAGTCGATATTTCTCTTCGTCTGAGTTTGCTATCGAAGAATGAAAAAGATATACTCTTTTCCATAAGCTACAATAACAGGATGATATGAGATTTTTCATTCCTGCAGCTTATCCAGGATTGGTCCGAGGCTCGGAGAGTAGTCCGGAAGAATTGGAACCAGTTGTCCTGCGTGACGGTAGTGACGGAAAAGAGTACTCAGGAGAATAAAGAAATGACCGAAACTTCCTCTATCCTGTTTGTTGACGACAACCCTGCAATATGCCGTTCAATGAGTAGTTTTCTCCAAAAGCATGGATACTTTGTTACAGTCGCACCAAACGGAATGGAAGCGCTGGAACTTTTTCGCAAGCTTCGCCCCCATCTCATTATCTCGGACCTGCGGATGCCGGATCTCGACGGCCTGGAATTTCTCAAACTAGTTAAGGCGGAATCTGATGATACCCCGTTCATTATCATTTCCGGCGAGGGCACGATGGAGGACGTCATAGAGGGATTGCGGCTCGGCGCGTGGGACTATCTGATCAAACCGATCAACCCGCTTGATTTGCTGAAACACTGTGTCGACAAGGCACTGGAGCAGGCCAGACTTGCTCGGGAGGCTGATTTTTACAAAAACTTTCTCGAGGAAACGGTTGAGAAACGTACAGCCGACCTGCTTGCCCAGAACAATCGGCTTGCTTCGGAAGTAGCCGAACGGCACTTTCAGGAGCAGCTGACGGTGAAAGCCATGGTCGAATTGGAAAAAGCCTTCAAAGAAAAGGAAGTTCTTCAGTCCCAGCTGCTCCAGGCCCATAAACTCGAATCGGTCGGCCAGCTGGCTTCAGGCATTGCCCATGAGATCAATACTCCGACCCAGTTTGTCAGCTCCAATGTCAGCTTTCTCGATGATGCCTTTGTCGATATTTCTCATTGTATCCAATCGTTGGTAAAGGCAGCGGAAGAAGGGCGACTGCCATCCGGTCTCCTGCAGGAAGCAATGGAGGAAGCGGACTGGGAGTATTTACAGGAAGAAATACCGAAGGCGATACGCCAATCGCGGGAAGGATTGGCGAGAGTTACCTCGATTGTCCGGGCGATGAAGGAATTTTCCCATCCCGGCGGGCAGGATGCCGAACAGTCCGATATCAATCATCTTATTCAAACTACGGTAACCGTGGCAAGAAACGAGTGGAAATACAGTGCCGAGGTTATCCTCGAGCTTTCTCCTGATTTGCCCGGAATTCCCTGTATTGACGGAGCGATAGGGCAGGTGTTGTTGAATCTGCTGGTCAACGCCGCCCAGACCATCAGTGAGAAACTCGGCAGAACCCCGGAAGGTGGCAAAGGGACCATCACCATCACAACCGAAATGGATGATTCGGCGGTGCTCATTCACGTCGCCGATACCGGTTGCGGCATTCCTGAGGCGTGTCGGGCAAGGATCTTCGAACCCTTTTTCACCACCAAGGAAGTCGGCAAAGGAACCGGCCAGGGCCTGGCCATTGCCTATGACGTCATCATCCGAAAGCATGGCGGCAGCCTGACTTTTTCTACCGTAATGGGCGAAGGAACGACCTTCACCATCAGGCTGCCTATCGCGAAAGGAAAAACCCTGTCAATCGGGGAATAGCCGATTTCACTCGGTTGTAAAATCTACTTCTGGTCCAGGGGCAGACGAATATAAAAGGTCGTCCCTTTGCCGACGGTTGATTCGAAGGAGATCTCCCCCCGGTGTTTGTCATGGATGAGAGTCCGGCAAATGGCCAGTCCCTGGCCCGAGCCCTGACCGACTTTCTTGGTGGTGAAAAATGGATCGAAGATCCTCTGCCTGATGTTTTCGGGAATGCCGCCGCCGGTATCCGAAATGGCAATGACGATCACTTTGTCCTCACAGCTGGTGCGAATCCCGATCGTCCCCATCGCGCCGGTTTTCTCCTTTTGCTCGGCAACGGCATGGGCGGCATTGATCACCAGATTGACGATAACCTGTCCAAGATCGCCAGGATAAATTTTGAGGGCCGGAAGATCGCCAAGTTCCGTTGCCAACTCGGCAACATATTTGTAGGCGTTATGACAAACGATGAGACTATTGCTTATGATTTCATTGATGTCGGCCTCACTCTTGTTTTCCCCGGCACCGCTGTGGGCAAAGCCTTTCAACCCGAGAACCAGCTTTGTTACCCGCTCCACCCCGTCCATGGTCTGGGCAAAGGCTTTCGGAGCTTCTTCTTCAAGATATGTGATGTCGGCCGTTTCCTCAGCTTTATTGATATCGTTTATAATATCAGTATATTGAATCGATTCTGTCAGCTCGTTCCGTAATCTTGCGTATGCTTTGATCACCTGCACCAGATCTTCGAAACTGTCGCGGAGAAAGGAGATATTACTCCCGATAAACTGGACGGGGGTGTTGATTTCGTGGGCGATCCCCGCCGCCAGTTCACCAATCGACTCCAGTTTCATGCTTTGTATCCGTTTGGCTTCCTGAAGGCGCTGTTCGGTGAGATTGCGGAAAGTTACTACCGCACCGGTAATTTCATTGGCGTCATTGCGGGTCGGGCAGACGATAAAGTCGGCGGAGAAACTCGTCCCGTCCTTGTGCCAGAACACGTCGCCATTGACATGATGTGATGAACCGTCTTCAATGGCTGCAAATTCGGGACAGAAATCATAGGGATAGTCGCTGCCGTCTTCCTGGCTGTGATGAGTGGTGTCATGCAGGTGACGACCGATGAACTCCTCCTCAGACCAGCCTAAAGCCGTGAGTGCCGCTTTGTTAGCCTGAACAACCAGACCTCCTCGGTCAACGGTTATAACAGCACCGTTTACCCAATTCAGCATCATCGAGTTCTGGTAGTTCACCTGCTTAAGGGTTTCCAGCAGCCCTGCTATTTTTTTCTGCAGACTTTTTGTGTCCGCTGTTTCATCAAACATCATGCACAACCATTCTATTCCTCGATCCTGGCTAACTTGTGGGCAGGCTTATCTGGTCCTCGTTAAGTTATGCGGTTTGAAGCTGCATAATATCCGCGCAAATCTTTTCCCATTCGTCAAGTTCACCCTGCAGGCCCAGACGTTCAAGAACAGGCATATTGAAAGTCAGTTGTCGGCCGATAATCTCTGCCGGTCGATTTTGGTAATACAGGACATTGGCGACATGAACGGCAAGGGTCGGGGTGAAAACATCTCCCGGATATTTTTCCATACAATTTTGAAAGCCGATCGCCTCGATGACCGGACCGGTAAAGCCCCATAAACCAACGAGATATGACCCGACCGCACTTTGACTTGCACCAAAGACAGCCTGCTCCGCCTCCGGCATGGTGATATTTTGCTCTTTTGCCATATCGATTACCTGCCGATACTGCTTTGGCAGATAAGAAAGCAAAACCAGCTTGCCCAGGTCGTGCAGGGTGCCGGCCAGGAAGGCATTGTCGATAGTTTCCTTGTCTTTTGTCTGTTTGGCCGCGATGGCTTTGGCCATCTTGCCGGCCGTAAGGCTATGATTCCAGAGCCTGTCAATCGGAAAAAGATCTTCCGAGACCTTGATCTGGGAAAACAGTTCCAGGTTGAGGACCAGCGCCTTGATGGTGTCGAGACCGAGCAGAGTCACCGCACGGGCAGGGCTGTCCACCCGCGTATAGATACCAAAGAAGGCGGAATTGACCAGCTGCAGCACCTTGGCCGTCATGGCGATATCCTGAGCGATAATTTCGCCAATTTCGCCGATTTCCACGCCGGGAGTGGCAATCGCTTTCTGCAGTCGTGAATAGACTGACGGCAGGCTCGGCAGTTTTCCGAGTTGCGATATAAGGTCTTTCAAACTGCCGTCGGACAGCATATCCTGCAGGGCGCTGATCCGGGTGAGGATTATTTTGAGTTTTTCCGGATCGCAGGGTTTTGCCAGAAATTGGTGCACTACACCGACGGTCCGCATTATCGATTGTTCATCGGCCTGTCCGGTAAGCATGATGCGTATCGCATGGGGATGTTTTTGCTGTATTGTGGTTAGAAGTTCAGCCCCATCCATACCCGGCATGCGCATGTCGGAGACGACCACATCAAAACGGTCCCCTTCCATAAAAGCTAAAGCTTCACGCCCTCCGGCGGCAAAATGCATGTCAAATTCGTTGCGTAACGATCGCAGCATGCGGCGCAGGCCATCGAGGATATTCGGTTCATCATCGACAAAAATTATTTTTTTCTTTCCCATTGTTGCTTTTGTACTCTGTGCGGCTTTTGCATTTTCGAATTTTCTTCTTGCATCCATATGAATTTGAAAAAGCAAGTCCCGCTATTGTTTCACCTTGACCAATATCGGCTCCTTGATACCAACCTGTTGTGAAAAATTCTTCAATCCCTTGATCAACGACCACGTCACCTCCTGTCCTTTCGGAGCAATCAATACATCGTTTAAAGACATAATATCCTGCTCGACTATCATTCCTGCAGTGAGATCGCGAATTTCAACCGCAATGATTCTCTCATTTTCCGGAGTCAACTTGATTCCGGCAAGAATTTTAACCAGTTTGGGATTGTATTCGGCGGGTTCATTTTGAAAGTGGTTAAGCACCTCGGATCGTTTCCAGTCACGATGCAGAAACGAGTCAAAATCTGTAGCGATTTTCAGAATCTGCGCGCCAAGGCTAACTTCTTCTTTCAAGTCGGGAAAATTGGCAAAAGCTTCATAGGGCAGGAGCTGATGAGAAATGATCGCCGCAACCGTTTCAAGCCGGGGAATTTTCTCCAGGAGCTTGGAGCCGATCTGCGGATGATCCCGATACATCGTTTCTTCCGAGTCATTCAGCTCCTGACCGGCGTACAACTTATTCAAGGTATCCGGTGGGATGGTGATGCAGCCAATCTGGGACATTAAGGCAGCTATTTCAATTTGCCAGATATTACGCAGCTCGAGTTTTTTGGCAATTTCGACAACAACGTTTTTTATTCTCAAGCCGCTGCTGAACGCAATAGGGCTGGCCAGGCTCAGCACTTCGGACAGCACGGTAATGCTTCCCTTCAGAGTCTTGTCGAGAAGTTCCCTCTCGGCAGTAACAAGTCGATATTGCCTCAGGGCCAAAACGATAGCCATCACCAGGGTGGGCGTCGGACATGGCTTGTTCAGGAATCGGAAGATCTGTCCCTTGTTGACCGCTTCGATCGCGGTTTCCTGGTCGGCATTGCCCGTAAGCATCATCCGTATGGTATCAGGATACTGATCCTTTACCGCAGCAAGGAGCTGAATACCGTCCATAACCGGCATTCGCATATCCGATACAATCACCGCAAAAGGGCCTTGGTTTTTCAGGACATCGAGGGCCTCGGCCCCGCTGCCGGCTGTGTGTATTTCAAACCGTTTACGCAATTCCCGCTTTATCGAATGCAGGATATTTTCTTCATCATCGACGAAAAGGACCTTGTCGGTCATCCTTGCTCACCTGGTGCTTTTTGAAAAAATTTAAAATGTAGAACCTCTCTTTCTTCTTAACTATCAGATTAATTCATAAATTTGTCAAATCTTGATTCGGTTTTTGTCCGGTGCCGCCAGGATTGCTTACCGATGGTGAAGAGGGAGACGTATTGTAAAAGTCGAGCCTTGGCCGACGGTGCTGGCAACATGAATCGTTCCATTATGTTTATTCGTGATAATACCGTAAGCAATGCTTAAACCTTGTCCCGTCCCTTTCCCCACCTCCTTGGTAGTGAAAAAGGGATCGTAAATAATATGGATTTTATCGGCGGGAATACCGTTGCCGGTATCCGCTATCTCAATGGTCACGTATGAATCGTCGGTTCGCGTGCGCATGGTAATCCGGCCTTTTGTGCCGGAATTTCCAACCTTTTCGGTAATTGCCTGAGCCGCATTGACGATAATATTCAGAAAAACCTGGTTGAGCGGACCAGGATAACCTTCGATCATCGGTTTTGCCGGATCGAGGTCAAGATCGAGGTCCGCCACATACTTCCATTCATTTCTTGTCACTATAGTGGTTTGTTCCATAGCCGAGTTGATGTCGACAATGGCAAGGTTATCCTGTTCGGGATGGGCAAACTGTTTCATGGCTTTGACGATCGATGCAACCTGCTCCACACCGTTCAGCGATTGCTGGGTGGCTTGCGGGATTTCTTCCATGAGAAAGTCAAGGTCCAACTCTTCAATGAGCCTGGTGGTTTCATCGATAACTTCGGTAATGTCCGATCCCTTCTTCGCCTTTTCCAGCAAACTGCAATAACGGCGATGGAGATCGAGAAGTTGATTGAAGGAGTCCGCAAGGAAGGTGATATTGCTGCCTATGTATTGGATGGGTGTATTGATTTCATGGGCGATGCCGGCTGCCAGCTGGCCGATGGCCTGGAGTTTCTGGGCCATGCTTACCTGACGCTCGAGAGCCTTGCGTTCGCTGATATCGAAAAGAATAACGGCATAGGCCGGTATACCTTTATAGCCCACCGGAAGCACATTGCGGAGAACAGGCAGTACGGTTCCATCTTTTCGTCTGGTGATGAATTCCCTGTTGAGGGACTTTTCGCAGAGATTGCCGAAGAGCTGGCTGTCGGTCTGAATAAAATTTGTCGCTCCGATCATATCCTCTCGGTCATATCCCAATAACCGCTCACTGATGGCATTGCAGTCCACGACAACTTTGATATCACTATGAATGACAATAACCGCAGCCTGTATGCCCTCGAGGACCTCTTCCAGGAAGGTCTGGTTCTCCAGGACTTCGGCTGTTCGCAACCGGACCGTTTCTTCCAGGCTCTCGTGATAGAGGGCGAGTTTGTCTTCAGCTTCTTTGCGTTTGGTGATATCCTCGGCAGTTCCTTCAACCTTTTCCAGCCGACCGTTTGCATGCAGGATCGGTCTGGCGTTGAGATTTAACCAGAGAACTTTGTCACTGGCATGAGTTGCCTGGATTTCGAAGTTCTTGACCTCTTTGCCGGTCGATAATCGGCGGAAAAGCGTATCGCGCCGAGCAGGATTGGTTCCCAGATGAACGCGAATGTCTGGAGCCGAGCGGATTGCCGCGGCAGGAGAGTGGTAACCAAAAATAGCAGCCATTGCCGGATTAATGGTCAACAATCGGCCATCTGCGCCAACCTGAAAGATACCTTCAAGCGCATTTTCAAAAATCGAACGGTATTGCTGCTCGGCTTTTCTCAAGGCTTTTTCCGCCCGTACCCTGGCTTCTATTTCATGTTCTTTCTCATGTATTCGCTTTTCCAGTTCCTTGCTGTGACTTGTCAGCAGTTCTTCGCGAGCCATGTAAAAATTGACTTTTTCGGCCAGTTCCTGCGGTGAAACATTGAGCCGGGACAGGATATCGGCATAGGCCATGGAAAGGAGATCTTTCTCCTCACGTGAGAAGACCATATCCCGATTCAGCGCCCGATGGGCCATTGCCGAGCCGATCGAACCGGCCAGGGTGCTCTCGATGCTCCGGTGTAATTCGGCAAACTCGATAATGGAGATTTTGGCCCTGTTTTCTAAAGAGAGCCTTATCAGTTCCTGATGAAGAATTGCCATGGATTTTGCGGTCGGAAAGTAACCATTCAGTACGGCTAAAAACGCCGTTTTTTTTGGTGTAATATCGATAGTCAATTCATCAACGGTAGCCATGTCCGGTCTCAAGGTCGTTTCGGTGATCGAGTGAAAATCCAGGGCGATTCGTTGTTCTTCTTCGCTCTGTCCGAAAAGATAGGAAATGACAACGAAGGAACCAATATTGAAGAGAAGAGACCAGAACACGGCATGGCTCAGGGCGGGAAGCGTGTCCAAGCCAAACAGATGCTCAGGACGAAAGATGCCTATCCCCCAGGGACCATGATCGAGCAGTGATGTTTTGAGCCAGCCGCTCTTGATAAAGGCCGGCAGCATCAGGGTGTAGAACCATACTGTAAACCCGGCCAGGAGGCCGGCCAGCGCGCCTGCCTTGCTGCCTTTCGGCCAGAACAGTGCACCGAGGCCGACAGGTGCGAACTGGAGAACTGCCGCAAAGGAAATCAGACCCATGTTGACCAGGGCGTATGATTCACCGATCTGGGTTTCAGTCCAATAACCGGCTGAAAGAATAGCTGTTATGCCAACCCAGTGCCAGCGCAGGAGGTACCTGCGCATGGAAGTGAGTAATCGAACCCTATCGAAGAGAGGCAGAAGGAGGTGGTTGACAACCATGGTCGACATCGTCATGGCGGCAATCATAATCATCCCTGTCGCGGCCGAAAAACCTCCGATAAATACCAGCAGGGCCATCCAGATATGGCCCTGGTTGACGGGAATATTCAATACATACGTATCCGCCTGCTCAATCGGAATGCCTGAATTGATGCCATACAGGGCGATGGGAACGACAAAAACATTAATGGCAACCATATAGAGAGGGAAGAGCCACATCGCGGTAAGAATATTCCGCGGAGAGGAATTTTCAACCACTGCCACATGGAATTGCCGCGGCAGGTACATGATCGCCGACATGGAAAGAATGAGAAGGGTGGCCCAGGTTACATAAGTATTTTGATCTTCGCCAATTTTAAGTACGGCGGAAGCTGCCGGATGATTTACGAATTCATGACCGAATATTTCCGATACCCCTCCGGCCAAAAAATAACAGACGTAAATTCCACAGGCTAAAAATGCTATGAGCTTGACAATGGATTCTACGGCGACAGCGGTGATCATGCCACGATGACGCTCGGTTGGATCGAGCTTCCTGGCACCGAAAAGGATGGTGAAACACGTCATGACAATAACGATGAAGGGACCGAAATGTTCCGTGATGACCGAACCTGCGCCTCCATTTGCAGAAGTGATAATGGTAAATGAACTTTTTATCGCTTTCAGCTGGAGCGCGATGTAGGGCATATTTCCGACCAGAGCGATAATGGTCACTACACCGGCGAGCAGTTGCGATTTCTCATAACGGGCCGATATGAAATCGGCGATACTGGTGATGCGGTAGCGATTTTTTATCCGGACCATCCGCTTGAGCAGAATCCACCAGAATATGATAGTTATCGTGGGACCGAGATATATGGCAAGAAAGGAGAGACCGGAACTTGCAGCCTTTCCGACACTTCCATAAAAAGTCCATGACGTGCAGTAGACGGCGAGTGAAAGGGCATAGATGACAGGCGAGCGCGCCAGTTTGTCGGCAAGTAAGGTCTTTTTTTCCGCGATATGTGCGACCTGGAACAACAGCCCGATATAGCCAATGACTGCCAGGAAAATGAGGAATGAACTCATTGATTTTCCTCGGACCCGAGATCCTCCGGCGTGTTTGTTGCTTCTTTACAGCAATACCATGAGAGGGTGAAAATGATGCAGAGCCAGATGAAAAACAAATAAGCGATTGTCAAAAAACCACCGGCGTCTCCAAAGATCGACAATACCGGCCAGTTGAGCAGCAAACAGGCGGCGACAGCCAAAAGGAAAGGAAGGGGTATACCTTGTCTCGATTGTTTCGATCTTTCCATTGTACAACCTCATGCAGTTATGCGATAAGTTCGTGAGGTGCAATATCTTTACGATCTTTACGATTGGTTATCTTAGCATAGGAAATATGGAAACAACAGGGGGAGAGATTTTTTCGCGCACATTCTTTGAATGAAGATCCCGGCTCAACTTCGCCCCTCTTGAATCCCTCCTTTCATTTTTCCACAGAAAGCATAAAATACTTATACCGGTTTGCCGCCGGATGTTGGAAGGAGATTACAAGTACTGAGTTCTTTCGAGATGTCCTCTTTCCTGTCGAAACGGACTTGGAGAATTGCAGGAAATTCATCATCTACTCGGCATTGTGTAAGAATGAAAAAAAAGCGTGTAAGAAAATATCGCTGAGGAGACATATGATGGCAGCAAACATATTGATTGTCGACGACGAAGTGGCCATGCGAAAGATTTTGTCTCGATACCTCGCGGGTGCCGGCTATGAATGCCAGGTGGCTGAGAGTGTTCGATCGGCAAAAGAGATTCTCGCCGTCAGAAGTTTTGACCTTCTGCTCTGCGATCTCGTGATGCCCGGCGGGTCCGGCTTGGAGTTGATACGCCATGCAAAGGAAAATTACCCGGAAATGGGCCGGGTTATGATCACCGGTCACGGAACCCCGGAAATTTCCAACGAAATTATCGAGGCAGGAGTCTATGGCTATATCATTAAACCGGTGACTAAAAATGAGTTGTTGATCACGGTGGAAAATGCATTGCGGCACCTGCGTCTGGATCTCCATATGCATGCCTGTAAAATTGAACTGGAGAAGAAACTCTCCGGTCAGACAGAGAAAATCAGTACCATAATGAACAATCTCAGTGTCGGCGTGGCAATGTTTGACACAGAGATGTCCGTTCTTGAGTTGAACCGGAAAATGCAACAATGGTTCCCGGATATCGCTCCCGGGAAAAAAATACCCTGTGCCCATGTAGACCATTCGTTGCAAGACGCCGATTATTGTGAAGAATGTCCGGTGAAGGGAATATTTCGAATCGGTAGAACCGTTGAAGCTGTGCGCAGTATTGCGACGGAGCAGGGGGAAAGGGAATTTCGGATTGTGGTTTCCCCCATTTTCGATCAATCGGCTCATGTCTATGCGGGTATTGCTTTGTATGAGGATATAACGGAAAAATTAATTCTCGAAAGAGACCTCCGTCAAGCCCAGAAACTTGAATCGGTCGGCCAGCTGGCCGCTGGGATTGCCCATGAGATAAATAGTCCCATCCAGTATGTCGGCGATAATATACTTTTCCTGAAAGATTCCCTGGCAAACATCGCAAGCGTTATGGGCGTGTACGAGCACTGCTGGCGAGAATTGGTGCAGAATGGGCTTGTATCGGATTATTTGGGACAGCGATTGGCGAAAGCTGTCAGCGATGCCGATCTTGAGTTTTTATGGGAAGAGATTCCAAAAACAATAGACCAGAGTATTGAGGGCGTGCGTCGAGTTGAAAAAATAGTCCGTGCCATGAAGGATTTTTCCCATCCTGGAGATGAGGAAAAAACACCGGTGGATATCAATAAAATCCTGCAGACAACCATAACCGTTTGTCGAAATGAATGGAAGTATGTCGCGGAAATGGAGACCGATTTTGCGGCTGATTTACCGCTCGTTCCATGTTTTGCAGCTGATATCGGCCAAGCCTTCCTGAACATCGTCGTCAACAGTGCCCACGCCATCGATGAATTTACCGAAAGGGGAAGGAAAGAACTTGGAAAAATAGCCATTTCTACCGCCCTGGCCGGTAACAATGTGCAGATACGGATACAAGACACTGGAGGGGGGATACCGGATAAAATCCAGGATCGGGTTTTCGAACCGTTTTTTACGACCAAAATAAGAGGGAAAGGTACCGGGCAGGGGCTGGCGATATCCAGGAGAATTGTCGTCGATAAACACAACGGCTCTCTCTCATTCGAAACGAAACCGGGAAGCGGCACAATATTTATGATCGAGTTGCCGGTGGCATGATCGATCTCCTGCCCGATAAAAAAGTTACAGGCAGTTCCTGCACCAGTACAATTGACTATGCAAAACCCAGATAGTGACAAGGAGTTGCGGCAAAACGAGGCGAGATTTCAAAAGTTGCTGGAATCGTTTCCCGATTGTGTAGTGGTGGTCGACCAAAATTATCTGATCCTCATCGTCAACAGACGATTTGAAACGATGTTTGGCTATGATCGATCTGAAGCAATCGGCAGATCCGCTGAAATATTTCTTCCCGAGCGTTTTGGCCTTCTTCTCGACTGGGCAGGCGATCCCGAAACAGCCATGCCTCACCCCGGGGAATCCATCGCACGACGAAAGAATGGCAGTGAATTCCCGGTGGAAATAAAACTGGGTGCGATTGAGACAACCGACGGCATGGAAATTGTTGCATCTATCCGTGATATCAGCGAGGGGAAAAAAAATGAAGCACAACTTGAATATCGCGCCAATCGCGATGGTCTGACGGGTCTGCCTAACCGGAACCTGCTGGTTGACCGTATCGGTCAAGCCATTCTGCACGCAGAGCGATTCTCACAGCGGGTGGCGGTGCTGTTTGTCGATCTCGATCGTTTTAAATACTTTATGGCCGGCCTCAGCCATGAGATGGGTGATCTTGTTCTCCAGGAAATTGCCGGCCGCTTGAAATCCTGTGTGCGTATAAACGATACTGTCGCCCGGCTGGGAAATGATGTCTTTGTCATCGTCGTGTCACATCTCAGAGAGAGTGAAGATGCAGCCAAGGTGGCACAAAAAATCCAGAAGACCGTAAGCCGGCCTTTTAAATTAGGAACCCGCATATGTGAAGTATTCTGCAGTATAGGTATCGCTCTTCACCCAAAGGACGGCAAAGATGTTCGGACATTATTGAAAAATGCCGAAGTGGCGATGTTTCGAGCCAAAGAAAATGGACGTAATTGTTTTCAGTATTTTACCGAGCAGTTAAATGATCGGATAGCAGTCCGGATCACTTTGGAGCGATACCTGCGCCAATCCATGGAGAACCGGGAATTGTCGGTGCACTACCAGCCGCAGATGGATTTAAGGACCGGCCGGATGATTGGTTTCGAAGCCCTTCTCCGCTGGCAGAATCTTGATTTGGGCATGGTTCCGCCCGACAGATTTATCCCTTTGGCCGAGGAGACCGGCCTGATCGTCCCCATTGGCGAGTGGGTATTGCATACGGCATGCGCCGACAATAAACGATGGCAGGAGGCCGGACATCCGCTTCTCCCTGTGGCCGTCAACCTCTCACCCCGTCAATTCTGGGATCCGGACCTTGTCAAGATTGTTGCTCGGGTGCTCCGGGACACTGGGCTGGAACCTCGCTATCTTGAACTGGAAATCACCGAGAGCATGGTCATGCGGGATGTAGAGAATGCTCTTGCCATGCTGCGTGAGTTGAAGGGACTGGGGGTGGAATTGTCAATGGACGACTTCGGCACCGGCTATTCAAACCTCAACCACCTGAAACGTTTTCCTTTCGGCAAATTGAAAATGGACATCACCTTTGTCCGGGACGTCACTCATGATCCCGGATGCGCCGCAATTGCCAAAACAATTATCGCCATGGCCCACAATTTGAATCTGCGGGTAATTGCCGAAGGAATTGAAACCGAAGGTCAGCTCAACTATCTCCGTCTCCAGGGGTGCGATGAAATGCAGGGGTTTTATTTTAGCAGGCCCCTGAGTTGCCATGATTTTGAACAATTAATCGTCGAAGGACGGAGGCTGTATGTGTCGGAGGAGAGCAAAGGGAGTCCGGAAAGAACCTTGCTGCTGGTCGACGACGAACCGAACACCCTCTCTTCCATGCAACGAGTGCTGCACGACGAAGGATACAGGATTTTCTCAACGACAAACGCCGACGATGGGTTCGAATTATTGGCGACCAACCGGATCGGTGTTGTCCTTTCCGACCTGCGCATGCCCGGGATGGACGGCATCGAGTTTCTCAGCAGAGTCAGTCGTATTCATCCCGAAACAGTCCGCATCGCAATGTCCGGCTATGCCGATCTCAGTATGGTGACGGAAGCAATCAATCGAGGGGCCATTTATAAATTCCTCACCAAGCCTGTAGAGAACGAGATGCTGCGGAAAATCCTCATTAACGCCTTCGAACATTTCGAGATTCTCTATCAAACGAACAAATGACAGTATATAGAAGCTCATCAGACAATCGCTTCAATAAATGGCTTCCTGCGATCATCTCTTTATCGGCAGCGGGTCTTGGCGCTATTGCCCTTGCCGGCTGGATCTGTTCCATCGAATGGCTCACTTCGTTCTGGCCGGGTGGTATTCCAATGGCTCCGAGCACGGCTCTGCTCTTTTTCCTGTATGGCTCGGCATTGCCGCTTCGAATAAACTACCCGGACAGTTTCCTGTATCTGCGTCTGTCGGCGCTGCTCTCCTGGCTGGGATTCGGCTTTTCCGCAGTACTCCTCATCCTCTCGCTGCGCAGTGTGCATTTGCCCGTCGAGCACCTGGGAATGAATATCTCGGGAATGGTAAAGGGAGCGCCCATCGGTCACATGTCGCCAATGACCGCTCTTCTCTTTTTGGTTGCCTGCTGCGCTCTCCTTCTTCTTTCACCGGAACATCGAAAAAGAGTTCTGGCCTCTTTCTGGTTGGCGGCGATCATCGTCTTGACCGGCATGATTCTGGTAGTCGGTTATCTGGTAGGTGCTCCGCTGTTCTACGGCACTGCCACCATCCCACCGGCGATGACAACCTCCCTGGGCTTTCTGCTGCTTGGCTCTGCTCTTGTCCTGTCGGCAGGAATCGCTGCCTGGCCATCTCGTCATTATCTGGATGAAGACGCAAGTGCCGGGGTAACCCCGATGCTTGTATTGGTTTTTATTTTCCTGGCGGCAGGAATACTTGGTGCAGGTTACCTGTATTCGAAGCAACAGCAGCGGCAGTTTCGCAGCCGGATTGAGGCCGAGCTGAGCGCAGTAGGAGACTTGAAGACCAGTCAGATCCGGCATTGGCGCAGCGAACGTCTCGGTGACGCGTCTTTGTTTTTTAAAAATGACGCTTTTTCCGGGATGGTTCAGAAATTTCTGAGGGACCCCGGCGACATGGAGGCAAGACTCCATATACAGGTGTGGCTGGAGAAAATCAAAAACCTGCCGCAGTACAGCAGAATCTCCTTGTCGGATGCAAGTGGTGCCGAGCAGCTTGTTGTCCCCGCAGGTTCAGGAAAAAATATTCAAGAAGTTAAAAGGGATGTTGCGTATGCCAGGGATTCTCGACAAGTGACTTTCATCGATTTTCATCGGGAGAGTCCGGAGATGCCCCCGCACCTGGAAATAGTTGTGCCGATTCTTGCCGCACCGGACTGGAACAGCGTGATCGGCATACTGACTCTGGGAATAGATCCTGAGCGGTATCTGTATCCGCTGATTCAGAGCTGGCCGACACCCAGCCGGAGCGCGGAGACTCTGCTTGTCCGTCGCGATGGCGATGCCGTTCTCTTTCTGAATGACCTGCGATTTAAAAAGAACGCAGCCCTCAACCTGCGGCTTCCCTTAACCAGACAGAACCTCCCGGCGGCGATGGCCGTCCAGGGGAAAGTGGGCATTGTCGAGGGGATCGATTACCGACAACAGCCGGTAATCGCAGCTATCCGAGCCGTGCCGGAATCGCCGTGGTACATGTTGGCCCGCATGGATCTGGATGAAATCAATCGATCATTGCGTGAACGTCTCTTCGGCATAGCCGGCCTGATGTGCACCTTTCTGTTAGGTGCCGGCGCTGTAGTCGGGTTTGTCTGGCGGAACCAGCGTGCCCGTTTCTACCGACTGCGGTATGAGGCCGCTCAAGAGATAGAGGAATTTGCAAAGAGATTGCGTTTGATTTTCGAGAGCTCCAAGGATGGTATTCTGGTTGCCGATGCTGCAACCAAAAGATTTGTCAGTGCCAACAGCGCGATATGCGGGATGCTCGGCTACAGCCATGACGAGTTGTTGAATATGCGGGTAAAAGACATCCACCCAAAAGAGGAATATCCGGACATAGCCCTGAAGTTCGATCGGCAGGCCGGGGGAGAGACATCGCCGGTCGTCAATACTCCCATGCAACGAAAGGATGGAACGGTTTTTTATGCCGATATAAACACAACCCCCATCTCTCTCGGCGGGCAAGCCTGTTTGCTTGGAACCTTCAGGGATATAACCGACAGAATGAAGGTCGAGGCCAAAATAGAGCATCTCAATCGGGTTCTTCGCGCCATCCGCAATATAAATCAATTGATTGTCAAAGTCGAATCCGTCGATGAACTGATACAAAATGCCTGTGTCTTGCTTGTTGAGTTCAGGAGCTATACCAGTGCGATGATCATTCTCGCCAATGAGGACAATCGCCCGATAGCCCACGCAGAAACAGGTCCAGGCGCAGAATTCCTGCCACTGATAGAGCAAATAGAGCGGGGAGAACTTCCGCCTTGCTGTACCGCGGCCAGGAAGAAGAACAGTGTCTATCTGATCAAAGGAAAAGATCCCCTCTGCGCACCGTGCATTGCGGCCTCGATCTGTGTTTCACCGCAGAGGATGTCGATCCGTCTTGAACATCAGAACACAATATATGGTTATCTTGCAGTCGGGGTCGATATGGGCGTAACCATTGATATCGAAGAAGAAAGGCTGGTGATCGAGTTGGCCGGAGATCTGGCATATTCACTCCATAATCTGGAGGTGAAGCGGACTATGCGGCGAACTGAAGAAGAGAACCGAAAGCTCGAAGCTCAATTTATCCAGGCCCAGAAAATGGAAGCGGTAGGCCAGCTGGCGGGAGGGGTTGCCCATGACTTCAACAACCTGCTGACCATCATAATCGGCTATTCGACAATCCTGGCAGAAGAAGCGAAGCATTACTCCTCTTTCAAGGAGCCTCTCACGGAAATCTATGATGCAGCCATTCGGGCGAAAAATTTAACTCGGCAACTTCTCGCGTTCAGCCGGAAACAGACATTGGATATGTCTGACATCGACGTGAACCAGGTGATCGTCAATTTTGAAAAGCTCCTTCGCCGGTCCATAGGCGAGGATATCCAGATGCACCTTGTCTTGACTGCCGCACCGGCATTGGTCAAGGCCGATATTTCCCAGCTTGAACAGATCCTGATGAATCTGGCGGTCAACGCCCGCGATGCTATGCCGGATGGAGGATTGCTGAGCATTGAAACCGCCCGTATTGTCCTAGATGAAGAGTACTCTGCCGAGAGACCAGGGGTAATACCCGGTCCGTATGTGATGATCGGGATGAGCGACAATGGCCACGGCATGGATAAGGAAACCCAGAGCCGGATATTCGAGCCGTTTTATACCACAAAAGAATTGGGAAAAGGGACGGGGTTAGGACTTTCGACTGTGTATGGTGTGGTGAAACAGCATGGCGGCAATGTCTGGGTTTACAGCGAGCCCGGTCTGGGGACTACTTTCAAGATTTATCTGCCTGCAGTGGATAATGAAGTCTTTGCACCGCAACAACAGGAAACAGCCAAAGAGAAGATGTCGTCGGCACAGGGGGAAACGATTCTGGTGGTCGAAGACGAATCATCGCTTCGGCAGCTTGCCTGCCGAATACTGCTGCGGAATAATTATATAGTACTTGAGGCTGCGGATGCAGACGATGCGGTAGCTATTGCCGGCCGACATCCGGAACCGATCCATCTGCTTCTTACAGATGTCATTATGCCAATGATGAATGGTACCGAGGTCTTTAGAAAAGTATCCGAATTACATCCGCGGATCCGTGTTCTGTATATGTCCGGATATCCCGCAAATGTTATAGCCCATCATGGAGTGCTGAAAGAAGGTGTACATTTCCTTCAAAAACCGTTTGCCGCGGAAAATCTTCTGGAAAAGATCCACACAATGCTCGAAAGTGAGTGACTTTGTCGGGGTTCCAGATGGCTCAGCGCAAATAGGGAGCGAAGAGGTAACGTATGTCTTCGAGGGCATCCTCAATGACATACGGCATTATCCGCGCATACATGTCCAGGATGATGATGGCATTGGCGGAGGAATCGGCTTTGCTGGCCCCCCGCAGGCGATCGATGATGGAAGAGTTTATGATCTGAATGTTCTTGTAAATGTTGTCCAGGCCAGCAAGGGAAACATCGGGTTCGAAACCTTCCCGCAATCGAAAATACTGAGCGAGAAGATACATTGAAGTCGATCGATAGATGGTCTCCTCCTCGCTTGCCAATGGAAGATGAAATCTGGCCATGGGTTTGAAAAAGGAGGTGTGCGGACAACCGCTGACTGCCATGACAACCCCCATGAAGGAACTGAGCGCCCGCTGGGTCGTGGTTTTTTGTGAGGTCATCCGTTCATCGGTTTCCACCTGGAGAAAGATTTCATCGTAGGAAATAATATGCTGGAATTGTTTCACGACTCCGGAAATAGAAGCAGCCAAAGGGCAATAAGGGTTTTCATCAATTTTTAGCGGACAATGCGGGCATTGATGATGTCCGAGACGAGCCCATTCGGGAAGGGGGGTTATAGCCGGGGCGATCATTTCGAGGGAAACCGGATCGAGTTCCAGAAGAAATACCTCTTTGTTTTCACCTTCTAAATTGAAGATGTACTTGATATTTTTGCTTTTCATGTTCCTTTATATCTTATGCTTTTCGCGTGGTATTTCTATATCCCAAAATATAGTCGGCTCGGCCTCTGATGACTGTTTTTTAAGCGTACGAAAGATAAGTTGGATTGACCAGGAATTTTTGTCACACCGAACCCGGCCCTCATAAAATTAAAATTTCTCAATTTGGCCTCGGGTTTTGTTAATAAGCCTTGATCTCTTCTTTGATGATGAGCATAGTTGTTAATAGAGAAAAGCAAACCTCTCCGAAAGGAAGGGACGCAAAGCCACTGGCCTAAATCACAATGTAAAAAGTTGTGGCATGGTAGCAGGGTTGCCTCGATTTTTTTTGTCAAAAATCCGCAGAACCAATTGCCAATCACCATTACCAGTAATTTTTCCGTGAATTCCAGAACAAATCGTTCCGCCAGAAAAATCAGTAATCCCGATAACATTGAATAGTCACTGCGATTCAGGTAGGCTAAGTCGGGGCTGTTGAAGAGCGGTAAGGCTGGATATGTTTTTAGACAACAAAAAAGGGCTTACGAGATGACTCGTAAGCCCTTGATTTTGTAATTTGGTGACCCCAAGGGGACTCGAACCCCTGTTGCCGGCGTGAGAGGCCAGTGTCCTAGGCCACTAGACGATGGGGCCAAATTGTGGCTGTTATATAACTGACCTCCGAATTGTTGTCAACTCTTAGTTGTACGGGTTTAGAATATTTCAACTTGCGGGCGGTTTCCCTGGATTGCCCGATGTTTTTGCCTCAGGTCGCGCCCTGCCAAAAAGACGGGTGGTGTTTTCCATTCTTTCCGCCACCTCTGCAGTCAGAAATTCTCCGGCGCACCGCCAGCGCCAGTTGCCGTTGGCAACGCCCGGACTGTTCATTTTGCAATCGTTGCCGAAACCTAAAATGTCCTGAAGGGGGAAAATGGATAATCTGGCGATGGACGATTGAGCAAGATATATCAGATCGTGATGAATGGCATGGTGGTCGCCGAGCGTTCTGTTGGCGAGCCGCTTTATTGTCGAGCGCTGATTGTCGTCAAGCCGGTCACTGAGGAACCAGCCGACAGTAGTATCGTTGTCATGGGTTCCGGTATATACTATGTAGTTGGTACTGGTGAAGTTGTGCGGCAAAAAACTGTTGTCCTTTTCGCCGTCGAAGGCAAATTGAAGAACCTTCATGCCCGGAAAGGCCAATTCGTCCCGGAGGGTTTCGACCTCCGCGGTTATGATACCCAGATCTTCGGCAACTATATTCAGAGGCCCAAGTTTTTCATATATTCTATCGAAGAAAGTCCTGCCGGGACCTTTCAGCCACACCCCTTCTTCAGCTGTCTCGTTCTTTTCCGGAATCGACCAGTATGATTCAAACCCACGGAAATGGTCGATCCGAACCATATCGACCATCTTGAATAAATGAGACAGTCGATCAGCCCACCAGTTTATGAGCTGATCCTGAATATCCCGATCTTCGTTTTGCCAGTCATACAGAGGGTTGCCCCATTTTTGTCCAGTTTTACTGAAATAATCGGGAGGAACTCCCGACACATGGGTGGGTCGAAACGTCTGCCGGTCCAAATCGAAAATATCCTGGTGGGCCCAGACATCGACACTGTCATAACTTACATAGATGGGTAAATCGCCAAAAAATTGCACATTCTTGGCCGCGGAGTAATTTTGCAAAAGTTGCCATTGCCGGAAGAATTCAAACTGCTCGAACCGATAGTAATGTATCCGGTCGATATGTTGCTCGAAGAGCAGGGCGAGTGTCTTTGCATTTCTGGTGGCAACAGCGCGAGGCCAGTCAAACCAGCCGATATTGTTGTAAAGCTCTTTAAAGGTCATGAACATGGCATAGTCGTCAAGCCATGCGTTGTTTTGCACGAAACCGGCATATTCGGGACAATTCTCCGGACGAAACCGCAGGTAAGCCTCTTGCAGGAGTTTTTCCTTGTATGCTCTTATATTTGCGAAATCCGCCCAGTATGGCGAAAATTCGGGACAGCTGTCAAGAAGTGACTTCTGGATGAGGCCTTGCTGGTAAAGAAGGTCAGGCGAAATCAGCATAGACGAACCGGCAAAGGCCGAGGTGCTCATATACGGGGAATTGTCAAAAAGCGTGTTGGTTGGTCCGGTCGGCAGAAACTGCCAGTAACTCTGGTCACAACCAACCAGGAAGTCGACAAATCCGTAGCTCGATGGCCCGATATCGCCGATACCATAAGGCGAAGGGAGCGAGGTGATATGTGCAAGGATACCACTGGAACGGTTCTTCATCATTGCCTCTCGCCATTTAAGGTTTGGCTGTGTTGTAGAAAAAATATCGTTGGTCTGCGAGACCATGAAGAAAAGCGGCAAGGTATCAGGTAGGGTACCTTGAATATCGCCTTATCGATGCTATAATATAAACCTGTTGTAAGGAAAAAATAGAAAAAATTCACCTGCAGCATATTTTATTTTATAAATTGCATTATCTTATCAAATATTGTATGTATATGCTCTTCCGAGCTTTACTACACGCTTACGAGATCTTTCTCGTTGGCTTTTTTTTTGCCAAAAAAAACTTTCCTAAGTCTTTTTTGGTACTCTTGAGACTATTGGTAAAAGAGCCGTTGTGCAATTGAACAATAGGTTGTCTGTTAAATTCAAGAAATGGAGTGGTCTCTGGTGCTGCCTGAACTTAAAGAAAACCTTCTAAAAGCTGGAAAAGAAGAAGGCTGTATTAGCTTTGACGATTTAAATGAACTGTTGCCAGATGACATAAAGGACCCTAACGAAATCGAGTCTATTTTCAACTTTCTCGGAGCTCATTCGATTGAAATCGTGACAGTCGAAAAAAGTGGAGAAAAGCGGACACTTTCAGGGGAAGTCTGGGAAAAAACCGATGATCCTTCCGCTGAGTCGGGCCATGACGAGGATATTGTTCTCGCCGATGACGAAACGCACGAAGCCGAGGAGACTACCACCACTTACCTTCGGGAAATGGGGCGCTTCGATCTGCTTACGCCGGAGGAAGAGGCCAAATACAGCAAGACTATTCGCCAGGGCTTTGAATCGATCATCAGTGCCATCCGCGAGGATATTTCCGGTGTGAAGGAAGTGCAGCTCCTGCGTGAGCGCATCGATCTCTGGGAAAAGAGGGATCCGACACTCAAACCGAAGAAGCAGCAGCTCAATTTCATGCGGTATACGATTCTCAGTGCCGCAAAAAAATATCCTGATATCAGGGATTTGTTTGAACTGCAGGCAAAGCTTGAAGCATACAGTCGATCGATCGAGGTAGCCAAAGATACCATGATACGCGCGAATTTGCGTCTCGTGGTGTCGATTGCCAAGCGCTACATGCATCAAGGACTGACTCTTGCGGATTTAATCCAGGAGGGTAACCTCGGCTTAATGCGTGCGGTATTTCGTTTCGATTATACCAAAGGCAATAAGTTTTCCACCTACGCCAGCTGGTGGATTCGTCAGGCAATTACCCGGGCGATTCTCGATAAGACCAGAACCATTCGTCTGCCGGTCCATTTTCTGGAACTCCGCAGTCAGTTTTTCAAAGCGTTTTATGCACTCTTTAAAGAGCTTGGCAGGGAGCCGACTCCTCTGGAAATCTCCAAGGCGACCAACCTGCCGATGGACAAAATCCTCTCCATTCTCGAGGCATCGCGCGAACCCATTTCTCTTGAGACTCCGGTAGGCGACGATGATTCGACTCTCGGGGACTTTCTTGAAAACCAGGAATCGCAGTCGCCTTACGATGCCGTGCAAACCAGAGAGTTGTCCGGTCGGGTAAACGATATTCTCGAGACCCTCAGTGAAAGAGAAGAAAAGATAATTCGTCTGCGCTTTGGCATCGGCGAAAAGGCGGAGTATACCCTCGAGGAGATCGGCAAGCTCTTTAATGTCAGCCGCGAAAGGATCAGGCAGATTGAAAAAAAGGCTCTGAACAGACTGCGTCATTCGAGCCGCCGCGATAAGCTGAAATTTTTCATCGACTGAGGTCGACACCTAAAAATTCTTTCAGCCGGATCCTTCTCCCCGGCTTTTTCTTTTTATTGTGAATAATTATATCGTTCAAGCCGGTCTAGGGAATATTCTTGAGAAAGTTGTCGCGGGAGAACGGCTGAGCTTTGCCGATGGACTGAAACTTTATCAATGCAAAGACATTCTGGCCGTGGGCTATCTGGCCAACATGGTCAGAACCAGGCTTAACGGCGACAACACCTACTTCATCTTCAACCAACACATCAATTACTCGAATATCTGCCTGAATCTTTGTAAATTCTGTGCCTTTGGCCGGGAGAAGGATTCCGAGCTGGCCTTTGAGATGAGCGTGGCCGATGTCAAACAGAAGGTGAGAGACAGGCTTGCCGAACCGATTTCGGAAATTCATATGGTAGGCGGAATTCATCCCGATTTGCCGTTTGAGTATTATCTCGAACTGCTTCGCGGGATCAAAGAGGTTCGGCCGGAGGTCCATATTCAGGCATTTACCTGTGTCGAAATTGCTCATCTTGCAGAACTTGCCGGGAAACCGGTGGATGAAACGCTCAAATTTTTGCAGGAGGCAGGGCTTGGTTCTTTACCGGGCGGCGGAGCGGAGGTATTCAGTCCGAGAATCCGTAAGTTGACCTGCGAAAAAAAGATTTCCGGCAACGCCTGGCTCGAGATTGCCAAAGCTGCGCATCGCCAGGGATTGAATACCAATGCCACCATGCTTTACGGCCATATCGAAACGCTGGAGGAGCGTCTGGAACATCTTACCGCCCTTCGCGAAGCACAAGATGAAACAAACGGCTTTTTAGCCTTTATTCCTCTGGCATTTCATCCCAAGAACACTGCGATGTCCGAGCTTGCGCGAACCACCGGGCTCGACGATCTGAAAAATATCGCGGTTGCCCGCCTTTTTCTTGATAACTTCCCGCACATCAAGGCGTACTGGGTAATGATCGGGCCGCAGATGGCGCAGATTGCACTCTCCTTTGGTGCCGACGACATGGACGGGACGGTCAAGGAAGAGGTGATAACCCATATGGCCGGAGCAGAGACGGAACAGGCCCTCGGCAGCGGGACGCTTGTCCGGCTGATCAAAGATGCAGGACGGATTCCTGTGCAGAGAGATACGCTGTACAATATCGTCGAAGTCCATAATTAAGAAGGAAAGGAATAATGCACGGTATCAAGCTTGACAGTATCGTCGAAAAAGTGAGTGCCGGCAACAGAATCACCGACGAGGAGTACACCGTCCTCGAACGATCCGGGGATTTTTATCAGCTGGGCTCTCTCGCCGACGGTATTCGCCGCCGCAAACATCCTGAAAACCTTGTGACCTATGTCATAGACAGGAACATCAACTATACCGATATCTGCATTTCCGCCTGTAAATTCTGTGCGTTTTTCAAATCGCCCGAAGACCGGCAGGGGTATCTGCTGAGTTTTCCCGAGCTTCTTGCAAAGATCAATGAAACGCAGGATCTTGGCGGCACCCAGATCCTGCTGCAGGGCGGCCTCCATCCAGGACAGCCCCTGGAATATTATGAGGAAATGGTCCGGTTCATGAAAAGCACCGGGATCCATGTCCATGGTTTCTCTCCTCCGGAAATCTGCCATTTCAGCAATCTTTCCGGTGAGCCGGTCAAAGAAGTCATCGGAAGGCTTATTGCGGCAGGGCTCGATTCGATACCGGGAGGGGGTGCGGAGATACTCAGTAACCGGGTCCGACAGTTGATCGCTCCCCGGAAATGCAATGCCGATCAATGGCTGGAAGTCATGGAAGAGGCACATAACCAAAGCCTAAGGACTTCCGCCACCATGATGTTCGGTCATGTCGAGACAAAGGAGGAAAGGCTTGAACATCTCCGGCGACTCCGGGAACTCCAGGACCGGACGGGCGGATTCACCGCTTTCATTCCCTGGCCGTTCCAGCCCGGCCACACGGTTCTTGCCGACATCGAAAAAACCACGGCTTTTGAATATCTCCGGATGCTGGCGCTTTCAAGAATTTATCTTGATAATTTCGACAATATTCAAGCCTCATGGGTCACTCAGGGGCCTAAGGTCGCTCAACTCTCCCTGTCGTTTGGCGCCAATGATTTCGGCAGTACGATGATTGAAGAAAATGTCGTTGCTGCGGCGGGGGTAAGTTTTAGACTTTCCGAGCAGGAGATCCGTCAGCTTGTCGCGGATGCAGGATTCCGGCCGGCGCAAAGGTTGATGGATTACAGCCTGGTCTAGGAGGTTGTCCGAGAATGCCCTTTTCCCCCAATATCTTCGTTAAATTCGAAAAAATTATCCTCGAAATATTAAGTATATGCCTCCGGCATTTTTTTCGAATTTGCCTCGATCTGAGAGAAAATTGCTATTCTCGGACAACCTCCTAGCCTCAAATTTTTCTTTTGGGGCAGAAGGACGCATCATGATATCTCAGCCATGAAAATTATCTCCTCAGCATGGGTTGTCCCGGTAAACGAACCGGTGATTCATGACGGCAGCGTGGTTATTGCCGAGGGCCGAATCGTCGAAACAGGAAAGCGGAGAGAGATTCTTGGAAGGTATCCCGGAATCGATGAGACTCGGTACCCGGCAGTACTCATTCCCGGTCTGATAAATGCCCATATGCATCTGGAGTTGTCCCACCTCTCCGATATTCCCGAACCTCTCCCGCATCAAACTTTCACCGACTGGATTGCCGATCTGCTGGCCAGAAGAATGGCGGATACAGCGGGCAGTGAGGAACGAACAGCCTCTTTTTCAGCTCTTCTGAACGACCAGTATGCTTCCGGGGTGGTGCTCGCAGCCGACACCGGAAACGAATTTCTCAGTGAACTGGACAATCCTGCAACAGAAGGTTGGCCTCAGATCGTCCGGATGGTGGAATATCTCGGGCCGGACCGCCAGGGAGATCTTGCTGCGCGACAAAAAATCGGAGAACTCGAAGACCGGATTGCGGTAACCGGGCATGCACCCTATTCGACCGGGCCGGAACTTTTACAGTATATCAAGGACAGATGTCGCCGGTTGCAGCAGATATTTTCCATTCACACCGCCGAGAGCGAGGCCGAACTGCAATTCCTCGGTTCGAGCACCGGGATATTTCGTGATTTTCTCGAAAAGAGAAATCGCTGGGATGACACCTTTGCTTCCGCCGCGATGGGGTTTTCCGGTACAATCGAGTATTATGACGTTCTTGGCATCCTCGATGAGAAGACCCTGCTGATTCATTGTATTCACGTGTCGGAAAATGAGCTGCGGCTTGCGGCATCAAGAGGCGCTCATATCTGTCTCTGTCCTGGAAGCAACAGATTTCTGAAGGTTGGAAAAGCTCCTGTGGCAAAAATGATTAAAGTAGGATTACTCCCCGCCCTGGGGACCGACTCTCGTGCTTCGAATCGGGTAATCGATCTGTGGCGCGAGATGCAGATACTTGCTGCGGACAACCATGAACTCGAACACGAGGAAATTTTTGCCATGGCCACCTTAGGGGGGGCACATGCCTTACACGCTGCACGAGACTTCGGCAGCCTGGCAGCAGGGAAAAAATCCAGATTTCTCCATGTTTCTTCACCTTCTTTATTACGATGCAAAAATGCTTGGGATGTGATGAAAGAACTTGTTTCCGGTGGAAGACCAACGGAAATTTCATGGGTTTAACATTTCAAGTTGTACGGTATCCTCTACAGGAAGAATGCACATGAACAATTCAGATAAAAAATCGGCTCGAATAGGAATGGTGAATTATATCAACGTCGCTCCCATCCACGAACGATGGAGAGCCACCGTCAGCCGGGATGACTGGCAGCTGGTCGAGGCACCGCCGGCAGTTCTCAATGACAAGCTGGCAAGCGGCCAGGTCGATCTGGGCTTTGTGTCGAGTTTTGAATACGGTGTACATCCTGAAAAATACAAGATTTTATCAGGACTTTCGATCAGTGCCAATGGCCCGGTCGGTTCGGTGTTCCTCTTTTCCCATCTGCCTATGGATCAGCTGGACGGAGCTCCGATCTTATTAAGCTCTCACTCACAGACCTCGGTCAGCCTGGTGAAAATAATCCTTGAGGAGTTCTTCAAAGTCCAACCCGTCTACCAGACCGGAGATGTCCTCAAGGCCGACAAAAAGGAATTCATGGCCTTGCTTGCCATCGGTGACGATGCCCTCAGGCTTGTTGACACCTCTACCTATCTGTATCAGTTCGATCTTGGCGATATCTGGAAACGTGAGACAGGACTTCCCTTTGTTTTTGCCGTATGTGCGGTGCGGGAGGAATTTTGTGAGCAGCATGGGGAGATGTTGATCGAGATCCACCGTGAGCTGCTCAGGTGCCGCGATGAAGGCAAGGATGAATTGAAAAGTATCTGCGCTCTCTCCGCGCCGCGGATCCCGATGACGGAGAAGAGGTGTTACGAGTATTTGTCGGCAATTGAGCACGATCTCAGTGGGCCGAAACGCAAGGCTTTGGAAACCTTCTTTAACTTTCTTATCAAGCGGGGAGACATTCCAGGCAATGCTTTGCCCTTGAAAATTTTCTCCAATCTCTATTAATCTCCGCCGCGATATGCCCCGGGAAAGATATGCTATGATTACAGCCCATCACAACAAAATTTTAATAGGTATTACCGGTGCAAGCGGAATGCTCTTTGTGACCTCTTTTCTTACCGCGATCGCCGACCTGGCAATCGATGTTCATGGTATCTGTTCGGAAGCAGGCAGGAAAGTCCTGAAAATGGAACAGGGGATAGAGCCGGAGCAATTGTCAGTGGTCTCCGAATGGTTCGATTATGGAGATATGTCGGCCCCGCCGGCATCCGGCTCGAGCGACTATACCTCGATGGTTGTCTTGCCCTGTACCATGGGATCCCTTGCGGCCATTGCCGGAGGTCTGTCGATCAACCTGATTCACCGGGCGGCGGATGTCATGCTGAAGGAACGCAGGAAACTGGTGCTTGCGGTCCGGGAAACCCCCTTGAATCGCACCCACCTGAAGAATATGCTGGCGGTTCATGATGCCGGAGCGATACTCTGCCCGACCATGCCCAGCTATTATCTGCGTCCTGCCACCCTGGAACAGGCTGCCGAGACATATACATGGCGTCTCGCGGATCAACTGGGCCTGGATATTCCCGGAAGAAAGAGATGGAGCGACGCCGGAGCATGATACGAAAAATTGCAGTCCTTCTGGAAATGATCCAGTTCAAGCTCACCATCTTTGCCATGCCTTTCGCCTTCATCGGTGCTTTTCTGGCCGCCCGGGGCGTGCCGGCTTGGAGCGTTATTCTTTGGATTGTTCTGGCGATGGTTGGTGCACGAACGTGCGCCATGGGTTTTAACCGAATAGTGGACCGCCGGTTCGATCAGGGAAACCCGAGAACAGCGACAAGAGCAATTCCTGCAGGAAAGGTAAAACTCTGGGAGGCCTGGGCTATGGTTATCATCGCCGGAGGTCTCTTTTTTACTGCCTGTTCGCAGCTTAACCCGCTCACCCTGCAACTCTCTCCGCTTGCACTGGGCCTCACTCTCTTTTATTCACTCACCAAAAGATTTACTTCCTTCTGCCATCTCATCCTTGGCATGGCTCTCGCCTTTTCGCCGCTTGGCGGTTGGGTCGCGGTGAGCGGACAGCTGCAGAATTATCCCTATATTCTTTCGCTGGGAGTCCTGTTCTGGGTCGCCGGGTTTGACACCATTTACGCCTGTCTCGATGCCGATTTTGACAAGAAAATCGGTCTGTATTCGCTGCCATCGCGGATGGGCAAGAAAAAGGCGTTTCACCTTGCCGGCGGATTTCATGTTCTGGCTTTTATCCTCTTTGCCTTGACAGGACTGCAAGCAGGTTTAAATCATTTCTATTATATGGGGATTGCTTTGACGGCAGGAGCGCTGCTCTATCAACATATGCTGGTAAAGCCCGATGATCTGTCTCGCATCCATGCCTCTTTTTTTTCAATGAACGGTTTTATCAGTATCACCCTGTTTGCGGCGACCTGGATATCACTCATAACCATAGGGGAGTGACGCCAATGATACTTCGGAACGTGATAGCGATTATCCTTTTGCTCATAGTTTATCCCGGCTCGGCTGTTGCAGGCGAAGCCGCCGCAGCGATAGACTATGGCCGTCCACTGTATGGCAGGATAGATCCCGGCCTTCTCGCCACCGGTTACTCCGGCAAGGAGACGCTTGTATACGATGTCTCATGGACCGGTGGTATAAAAATCGGAGAATTGCATCTCCAGGTTAACGCTCTTGACGGGAAAACCGATGAGTATGAAATACGCGCCGAAGTTACCACGAAAAATGGTGCGATTCATCTCATCTATCCCATAGAAGATCTGCATGTCACCAAGGTCCGAGGTCCTCATCGACTGCCTTACCATTATGAAATATGGCAGAAAGAGGGTTATAAGTATCGCGCCCATCGGGTGATTGAGTATGACCAGGAGAGGGGAAAAATTCGGTATACGAAAAATAACAAGATTGAAGGTCTCTTTCAGGTCGAAGGTGAAACCAACAATGAATTTTCATCTTTTTTTAACAGCAGATTGATGGACTTTGCTATCGGGAGCCGATTTATCGTACCCACTTTTGCCGACAAGAAAAGGGTCGAGGTTGTAGTCAATGCCGTTACCAGAAAGCATTTCGAGAAGACCCTGCTGGGGCCGGTGACTGCCGTGGAAATCATGCCGATAATGAACTTCAAGGGTCTGTACGAAAAGAAAGGGGATACGGTTATCTGGTACACAGACGACGAGTGCCGGGTGCCGGTGCAGATCAACTCGAAAATTATTATCGGTTCGCTTACCGCCGAGCTGGTTGCCTATGACAATCCTGCCTGTTCGCGGTATGCAGGAATTGCGAAAAAATCGAAATCGAAATCGGGATCGCTATCGGAATCGAAAACTCATACGGAAGTGCAGAAAATTCGATAGCGATAGCGATAGCGATGAGATCACCAAATTATTATGTTAAGGGACTAAGCTGATCCGTGTTCCTTACTTCAGCACTAACAAGAAATTTCAAGGAGTAGCTCTACATGAAAGCACCTGTAAAAGTAACGGATTTTCCTGGCCTGGTTCTCAGGCATCGCGGCAAAGTCAGAGATATGTATGAAATTCCCGGTTACGACGATATCCTGCTGATGGTCGCTACCGACCGTATCTCCGCCTACGATGTCATTATGGACGATGCGATCCCCGGGAAAGGTGAAATTCTCACGCAACTCTCTCTTTTCTGGTTCGATCTGCTCGGAGATATCGTGGAAAATCATTTGATTACTGCCGATGTCGAAAAATATCCCGAGGCATGCCGACCATATGCCGAGCAGCTGCAGGGGAGGTCGATCCTGGTAAAAAAGACCAAACCGCTCACTATTGAATGTATTGTCCGCGGATATATTTCCGGATCGTTCTGGAGTGCCTATAAGAAAGACCCGGTGGTATGCGGCTTTCAGCTGCCCGCCGGGATGAAAGAGTCGGATAAATTCCCCCAACCGCTTTTTACACCCTCAACGAAAGCGGAACTTGGCGATCACGATGAAAATATTTCCATAGAGGCAATGGAAAAGATCGTCGGAAGCGAGAGGGCACGAAAGATAGCGGAGATCTGTATCGCTCTCTACCAGAAGGCCGCGGATTACGCTCTGACAAAAGGGATAATTATTGCCGACACCAAATTCGAGCTGGGCGACCATAACGGCGAACTCATTCTCATCGATGAAGTCTTGACTCCCGATTCCTCGCGCTTCTGGCCTGTCGACAAATATGAGCCGGGCAAATCTCAGCCGAGTTTTGATAAGCAATACCTGCGCGATTATCTCTCAAGCCTCGATTGGAATAAAACGCCGCCACCTCCGCCCTTGCCGGAAGAGATCGTTGAAAAAACGAGATTGCGCTATGAGGAGTCGGTGCAACGCATTACCGGCAAGCGCTGACAGAACCAGATGGATACGCCTGGCTTCACGTCCAGGCGTTAGTTAGTTGGTGCTAGTCATGCGGTTGTTACTGAGTAGCCCTTTCAGCGAGGCAATACCGCAGAACCGCATCGAGTGATTGGTCCTGGAAGCCGTAGCCGGATTCGAGCAGCACCTTTGGTGTCACCCTGGTGCTGCTCAACAGCATCTCTTCAGCCATCCGGCCAAATATCAGCTTTACGAGAGGTGCCGGAACTTTCAGAAAGGCCGGACGGTTCAAAGCCTTGCCGAGACCTTCGGTAAGTTCCTTGTTGGTGGCCGCAATCGGACTGACCATGTTGACAGCTCCGGTTATCTGGGATTTCTCCATAAGAAAATCGACAATAGCCACCACGTCCCTGATGCTGATCCAGCTGAGATATTGCCTGCCGCTGCCGATCGTTCCGCCAAGGCCCAGCTTGAAAGGGGGAATCATTTTATGCAGTGCTCCTCCTCTGGGGCTGAGGATCATGCCGAATCGAAGGTTGACCACCCGTACACCCATTGACGATAAACGTTCTGTTTCTTTCTCCCATTGTCGACAGACATCGGCGAGAAAACCTTCTCCCGATGAGCTGTTTTCATCGAATATTCGATCTTCCCCATTGCCGTAATAGCCGACAGCCGAAGCACACAGAAATACTTTTGGCTTGTGTGCAAGCTGTGAGATAAAGTCGACGAGTTTCCTTGTTCCGACGACCCTGCTCTCGAGAATTCGCTTTTTGACCTCGGCAGTCCATCGGCCTTGCGCGACATTTTCTCCCGCCAGATGGATGACGGCATCAAATTCATATTCTCTCTCTGCCGGCAGTGATTGGGTCGCCCAGAAATGATCCGGCTGAGATTCTCTGTTGCGTTTCAGGCATTGAATCGAGTGTCCCCTGGCAAAGAGATATTCGATCAAGGCATTCCCTACTAATCCAGAACAGCCGGTTAAAAGAGTTTTCATTTTTGGTCGTTCACTTTTTATTCTGTTGAGTCGGTAATCAGGGAGATTTCATAAGATACGATGTTGAAGCTGCACGATAATTGCCTGGCACACCTGGTCATGGGTAAGATTCGAGCTTGGAATGGTGAAATCGGCATAATTTTTATACAGTACCAGCCGTTCATTGAAAAGATCCTGGAAGCTTTGATCGGGACGCTTGGCAATCCCGCGGGTTTCGTAATTGCGAACTCTTCTCCGCAGTGTGGCGAGATCGGCATGCAGGAATATCGTTATGCCATCCTTTTTGAGGTGCTGCATTGCCGGTTCACTATAGGGTGCACTGCCTCCCGTTGCAATTACATGGTTTCGGCAGACAATGCTCAGTAAAGCTTGCTGTTCCGCGGTTCTTAAGGCCATGTGTCCTTCTGTATCGATAATTTCCTGCAGTGTTTTTTTTGCAGTTTTCTGGATTAAGATGTCGGTATCAAGAAAATCCAAGGCAAGGATTTTGGCAAGGATGACTCCAACGGTACTTTTTCCCGAACCGGGCATACCTACAAGAATTATATTTGTTTTGCGTGAAATCATATGCGAATCTTAAGAGAAGAGATTTATAAGTTGGCAGGAGGAACTTTAAAACACTCTTCAGTATATGCAAGAAGACTCTTCGTGAGAGTTCCGCTGCCGGATGGAATATTAATTAAAAATAATGCCAGGGTAATTATCATAGAGTACAATTAACTAGAGGATGCATTGTAAATGCAACACATCATTATCAAGGTTTGTCGCTTAACCTCAAGGAAAGAAAATGGAAATCTGGAAGAAAATCACAAACTGGTTCGACTCGACCCATCTCCAGGAACAGATTAGGGACGTTGACGCCGCTGGGCTGTTTACTAATCCATGGTTTTTCGTGCCCTTCGGTTTCATGGTCGGATACCTGCTGTTCAAACAGCAATGGAAGGATCTGATAATTGTGGCTGTTTTTGTTGCGGTGTGGTGGGTGTCCGGCACGGCCTATATGGACTCGCTCATTGTTGGCGGAGAACTGCAGATCAACAAGATTCTGCCGGTAGTCTTTGGTGGAGCTGCCGCTTTGGGATTTGTCATTTATCTTTTGTTTGGCCGATCCGATTGATGAAGGAAAAGTATGCAGTTTCGCAACGGTGTTTTTATAATCACGGAAGAGGATCACTGCCCTTTATATAATGTGCGGGAGGAATTGAAGGTCGGTGAGGGAATTCTTACCCTGCCGGCCGGGAAACCGGCGTGTCTCACGCTTACCAGAGAGCTTATAGAGATTGCATCCGCCGATACAAGCTATGAAAATTTCTCCAGGGGCAGCACCCGGAAGGCAAAATTTGAATGCGGCGGATGTACCGGCCTCATTCGATTTGAGTATAAGAAAGAAAAAGGTTTTGCAACCCTGCAGATGAAACTTCTGGCAGCTGCCGAACGGCGGGAAAAGATTAAAAGTGTTACCGGCTTTGCCGGACTGCTGCGTTCCATTGAAATCTTTTCGCCTCTTTCCGACGACGATCTTCTCGATTTGGCCACTCTGCTTGAACTTGTCGATTACCCTTGGCAGTTTCCCATTACCCAGAAAGGCGATCCGGGGGATCGACTGTTTATTCTTCTTTCCGGAAAGGCCGAGGTTATTGACGATCATGGGGTGACTCTTGTTGAATTGCATCGGGGAGAGGTGTTCGGCGAGATGAGTCTGTTGTCCGGTGAAAGGGTTACAACAACAATCATGGCTACCGAGCCTTGCCTGATTGCGGTGATGAATCATAAAAATTTCCGGCACATTCTCACCAGGTTCCCAGCGCTCCAGGTCTTCTTTTATAAACTGCTGGTCAGTCGTATCACAAAAATGAATCAACAGCGTGCCGAAGAATTGGCATCCGGCATGGTTGGGCAGCTTTCGGATATCTCCGCGGTCGAGCTTTGTCAGATGATCAATGCCAACCAGAAGACAGGCCGACTCCATATCGAGTTTGAAGAAAAGCGGGCGACGATAGCATTCAATGAAGGGGAACTGGTTCATGCCGAGTTGAATGGAACGTCTGGCAAAGAAGCATTTTATCGGCTGCTTGGCATGGAAAACGGACGCTTCAAGTTTTCCCAGGGACTTAATGCAAAAGAAAAGCAGCTTGATGTGATCGGTGGTTTCATGGGTATGCTCATGGAGGGGATGAAGCGTCTGGATGATAAAGGCTTCTAGTGTCATGTCAAGCCTCAGATGTCGTAAGCTTGCGCCGCAATTTTGGTTTCCTGCGAGGCACGACTGAGAGAGCATAGCAGCGCTATGTGACCGAAGAAGTAACGAAGTCAGGAAGCCAAAAGGGCAAGCAGGACACGACAGACGAGGCTTGACAGGACACTAGTCGAAATGAGCAGAAGACAGCTGAAAAAGATACTTTTTGAGAGTTTGCGGCAAGGAAATCTTGAAGAGATTTTCCGGACGATTTCCGAATATCAAGAACATCGGCTCCTGAATCCCTTGTTTATTGCTCTTTGCAACAACGAAGAGAGAGTCCGCTATCATGCAGTTTGCTGTTTCGGCCGGGTAGTTCCGGCAATGGCGAGTAAAGATCCGGAAGCCGCCAGGGTAGTGATGAGAAGGTTCCTCTGGTCGCTGAACGATGAGTCGGGCGGGATAGGCTGGGGTGCACCGGAGGCCATGGCCGAGATCATGTGTCACAGTGACCGCTTGCGAAGCGAATATGTCCATATGCTTATCTCCTATATGCGTAAAGATGGCGACAAGCCCTTCGAAGATGGCAATTATCTTGAACTGCCAATGCTGCAGCGCGGTCTCTTATGGGGTATTGGCAGGTTATGTCAGTTGCATCGCGATGAGATGATCGGCCACAGGATCACTGCCGATCTCGCCGCCTACCTCGACTCCTTGGATGCCCATGTGGCGGGCCTGGCTATCAGGTGTCTTGGAATGCTCGGTGCTTCCGCGGAATCAGTAAAAATCGCACCTTTTTGCAGTAATAAGAGTCAGCTTAGTCTCTTTGTTGACGGTACCATGAAAATTGTAACTGTTGGCCAACTTGCTGAAAATGCCTTGAGGCAGATAGGTGAGAGCACAAGCGAGGATCTTTCGACATGCCGTCCGATGCCCTGATTCAAAATATTGGTTTTCTCCAGTTGCAGATTGTAACCGGCGAGGCAGGAACCAATCTGCGCAGACTGCGGCAAGCATTGTCGCAACTCAATCCGCCAAAGCAATCTCTTCTCGTCCTGCCGGAATTGTGGGCGACCGGATTCGCGTATGGGGAACTACCGGCGCTGCAGAATGAAATCCCGAAAATTTATGATGAGCTGCAAGAGCTGGCGGCTCGTTACGACATTCTTCTCGCAGGAACCTTGCCTGAGCAAGTGGACGGTGAGAAAAATATGTTTTATAACACCCTGGGGATTGTCGGCGGCAGCGGCACATACGGACCATACCGGAAACACCACCTGTTTCCCGGCGAAGAGGCGGCCTTTTGTGAGTGGCTGGCTTCCTCCCGACCTATCTCCACGCCGGCCGGGACTTTCGGCTGCATGATTTGCTTTGATCTTCGTTTTCCCGACATCGCCCGTAGTCAATGTCAGCAGGGGGCGGATATGCTGATCTGCCCGGCTCAGTGGCCGATTGCGAGAATTCATCACTGGCGAAGCCTGGTGATCGCGAGAGCCATTGAAAATCAAACGTATATCGTCGCCTGTAACGGTGTCGGCAAAAATGGAGAACAAACCCTTGGCGGTCATTCCCTCATCGTTTCTCCTGCTGGAGAGATTTTGCATGAAGCCGGGGAAAACGAGGCGGCAGAAGTCATTGCAATAGACTGGCAGGTGAAAAAAGACGCCCAGGCGCATTTCAGATCTTTTACGGCAAATCGATATCGACTCTCGGCGCCGACAAAATTATTTGCACCGGAGACGTGTGTGGAATATGTCGAGCAACGGTCCATGATTGGCCAACAGGTGGTTTACGTTGTGCTTGAACATGATTTGTCCTTTTCCCGAGCTATTGAACTGCTCGAAGAAGCCAGGCAGCACGCTGATTTCCTCGTCGTCGGTTTAATTCTGCCGAAACAAGACGACACATTGTCTTCCCGTAATCGACAATTGCTGCAATCCTACGCAGCCCTTGGCTGTGTTGACGCGATTTTCGATTTCCACGAGTTGCGGCCATCGAGCGAACAACGGCTGAAGAATATCTGTCTGACAGTAAGCCACTGACTTTCAGAGGATTCCATCTGGAATCGGCGGGACCTTATTCCCGCCGGGAACGAAGCCGCCGTCCATTCTCAGTGTTGCGCCGGAAAAATAAGTCGCCTCAACTGCGAGAAAATACACCGCATCGGCAACCTCCTCCGGGCTGCCGGTACGTTCCAGCAGGACGCCATCCAGGATCTCCGCTTTCTGCTGTTCCGACAGCGCTGTCCATCCCCGGGTTCCTTCACCGTGCCTGCTCCTGATGAGTCCGAGCATAAGTTCATTGACCCGCACGTTGGGTGCTGCCTGCCTGGCCCATGTTTCAGTCAGTACCCGGATCGCTGTATTGGCGGCGCTGTACCCGTCGCTGAAAAAAGCTGCCGCCGGGCCGCTGCGACCGATGATGGCGGCAATTGAAGAAATATTGACAACTGCACCACCTGGCCGCTGCTGCATGAGAGGATATATATGCCGGAAAAGAAGCCATTTGGCCTTCAGCGTTGTGTCAAGTTCAAGGTTCCATTGCTCATGATTATGGGCCAGATCATAGCTGCCATGGACCACAGGCATTCCGCCTCTCTCAATATTATTGATGAGAAAATCCACGGCATCAAAACGATCCTTTATGGCCGCTGCAAGTTGAACCACCTCTTTTTCACTGCGCAGATCCGATTCCCTGCTCAAGTAATCGAAGCCGATTGCGGTAAATTCCTCGGTCATCTCGGCAATTGAATCTGGCCAGTCGAAAACCGGCAGAATAAGAGACGCTCCCTGCGCGCCGAATTTGCGGGCGATAGCCCGGCCTATCGGCCGGGAGGCACCGGGAATGAGGACAACACTTCCATGTAAGGACATAATTTATCAGAAAATTGAATTGATCACGGACCTGGATGGCTCCTTCACCGGATTGTCGATATCGTCCATGCGCCGCAATCCGAACATGGCAAGAATATTGTTGTCCATGTACAGACGATAGTCATCGGTGGCAAGAATATTGTTGTTGACCGGATTGATGAGTCGTGCCGAAATATACAGTATACTTTCCGAACGTGAGACAGTACCAACAAGAATGGCCTGTGCCTGATGTTCGCCGCTTATTTGTGAAAGATCCCTGGACAGCACGGTTTCCCCCGATTTCGGTTCTATGGTAAGGGTCGATGCCATTTTAATCTCTCTGACGGTATATCCAAGCTGAACCAGTCTCGAGGCGATATGTTCCTGCACGATTCTGCCGAATCTGGAGGTTTGCTGCAGATCATTGTTGTCGACAAAGGTGGTCACCAGGATGGGCATATCCGGGTGGTTGGGCATGAGTGGAGGTACTGTTCTGTCTACCAGATTTTCGGCTATTTTATAAGAAAAATCGACAAGATTGGTGTTTCTGCCTAGGATATTTCCGAAAGGAGTGGAGTTCAGAGACGAACATCCTGTCTGTATCAATAGCACCAGAAAGAGCATGACGAAAATGCTGGGCAAGTGGTAAAATCTCATATACATGTTACCTTTCAATTATCTGTTATTTCAGAGGGTAAAGGCTGCAGAGGAGCCGGTTCGAGAATGCTTGCCTGTACCAGGGGCTTTTTGACATCGTCCGGTTCCGATTTTCTGCCGCTGGAGAGCTTGATGGTTTTCGTCTGTGGCATCTGGTTTTGGTAATGCCAGAAGTCTTTGTCGTTTATGTAATATATATCGGAGGCTCTGAAGAGATACTGCTGCTTTTTCACTATGGAGGTAGTGATAAGAACCTCAAAGTGGCCATTGGATACCAGACTGGTATTGGCAACATCGGCGGCAGTTCCTGCGGCAAGCACGATCAGGTCGGCAGGGACATTTCGCAACACCACAATTGCCGCGGAAAGCCCCGTCAGGATGCCCGGCTGAAGACTGCGCTTACGGGCGGTGTTGTGACGCACTACCTGGACCTTGTAGAGGATTTCCAAGGTATCCTCTTCCCTTTGATTTTTCGTCGGGATGTCGAAATCGACAAGATGGGTAATCAGCAAATCGCGAAACGCTTCATTAAAACTGCTTGTTTCGTTCGGGCCGCAGGACTCGGCTTCGTCCCCGCAGGTTTCCTTGACAAAAACAGCCTTGTCAATATTGTCGGTAATAATGAGTTGGTTGTTGATGCGATTGGCAAGATCCGCAGCCAGAACTTCCCAGTGGTGGGATGCCTGCATTTTGTGCTGCTGGGAATAGGGATAGCTGATAGGCTCGGGTATTCGGCCGGCGCAGCTGCCGGTTAAAAACAGCAGAGCAATGAGGAGACAGGTCGAACGCATAGGGATTCTCCTTGAGATTGAGGATGTTCGTTGCAAAACTGTATCGGACGGCCACTGAAAAAGTAAAGGAAAATATGTGATTCTGCATATCTATATTATTTTATTATTGTTGCGTGATATTCGTTCTTATACTAAGACCATAGGGATGCTCCCTGCGGTATTTCACGTGATCGGAAAAAACAGCCGCCAATCGATTTTTACTTTTATCTTCGGGTTATTGCCAACGTGTCCATTGATCTGCATATTCATTCCTCATTTTCCGATGGGAGCATGACTCCGACCGAACTGGTGCAATATGCCCGGAGAAAAGGATTATCGGCTATTGCCATCACCGATCACGATACGATCGATGGAATCGACGAAGCAAGCGAAGCCGGCGGCCGACTGGGAGTTTCAGTTGTTTCGGGCATTGAATTGAGTGTAAAGCATTGCAGCTTGACCCTGCATCTTCTCGGCTATCTGTTCGAGCACGAGCAGCCTGAATTTCTCCAGGCGCTGCACGGCCTGCAGGACGGGCGGCTGGAAAGGAACCAAAAGATCCTCGGGAATCTTCGTCGGCAGGGTATAGAGATACAGTTGCAGGAGTTACTCCGGATTTCCGGGCCGGGACAAAGCGGCAGACCGCATATCGCCAAGCTTTTGATCGGCAAGGGTGTCGTGAGAACGATGGATGAAGCATTTGAAAAATATCTGGGACAGGGAGGGTCGGCCTATGTGCCTCGTTTTGTTTTCCCGGCCGCCGAGGCAATTTCGCTGATCCATAAGGCAGGCGGACTGGCAGTCCTTGCACATCCGCAGCAACTTGAGAAATCGGGCGGGAATTTCACCGAAGTCATTGCCGACCTTTGCAGTCAGGGCCTGGACGGGATTGAAGTGTATTATCCGACCCATTCCCGGCAATTCCGTAAGATGCTGCTCAGGCTGGCGAAAAAACATGATCTCCTCGCAACCGGAGGAAGCGATTACCATGGTACGATTCGACCCGGTACGACCTTGGCCGGCGGAAAGAATTGTTCGGTGCCGGACGCTCTGCTGGTCCTTATGGAACAGAGAATCGAGGACAAAAGACATCTTTTCAATACAGACATGACTGTGTGAGGAATAATCGGTGACAATGTATTCGATCCTGGTGGTAGACGATGAACCGAATTATCTGGTAGTGCTCTCCGAACTCTTGAAAGATGAGGGGTTTGAGGTGTTCACCGCGGCCGATGGTCCGGCAGGGCTGGCGATAGTTGATGAGGTCGATCTCGATATTGTGATCACCGACATGCAGATGCCGGGAATGAACGGGCTGCAGTTTCTGCACAGAGTCAAGTCACGGCAACAGCATCTTCCTGTCATAGTTATTACTGCTTTTGCCGAAGTCGACAAGGCCGTGCAGGCAATGCAGGCCGGGGCCTTCAGTTATCTCGCCAAGCCTTTTTCCAACGATGAACTGATCATTACCCTGAAAAAAGCAGGACATCACTATTCTCTTATTCGCGAAAACACCAGATTGCGGGATGAGATCAGGGGAAAAAGCGGCTTTAGCGGCATGGTCGGCAAAAATCCGAAAATGATTCAGGTGTACCAGCTGATAGAAAAAGTGTCCCCGACCCATGCTTCAGTGTTGATCACCGGCGAGAGCGGTACCGGCAAAGAACTTGTCGCCAAGGCAATCCATTTAAACAGTCCCAGGGAATCACAACCATTTATAGCAGTCAATTGCGCCGCTCTTTCCGATAATCTTCTGGAAAGCGAGTTGTTTGGCCATGAAAAGGGTGCCTTTACCGGAGCGGTTGCCATGCGTAAGGGACGGTTCGAGCTGGCCGATACCGGCACCATTTTTCTTGATGAAGTCGGCGAGATACCGCTTCCTTTGCAGTCAAAACTGCTCCGGGTTCTTCAGGAAAAAACCTTTGAACGGGTGGGCGGGGGGAAAACCCTGGAGGTGGATGTCCGGATAATAAGTGCTTCAAACAAAGATCTGCGGGAAGAGGTTGCTGCCGGTCGTTTCAGGGAAGATCTCTTCTATCGCCTTAATGTCATTCCCATTACCCTGCCTGCATTGCGGGAGCGGATGGACGACATGCGGCTTCTCGCCGAATTCTTTGTTGAAAAATACCGTAAGGAATTGGACAAGCCAAAGCTGCAGATCTCCCCGGAGGCTCTGAAGCTGCTGATGAAACTTCCATGGGAGGGGAATATTCGGGAACTCGAAAACACCATTGAGAGAGCGGCAATTCTCTGCAGTAACGATACCATCGAGGCAGATGATGTGCAGCCGGATACCCTCTATGGCGAAGAGAAGTCCTCCCTGCCTCAGGAGGTGGATCTCAGGCAGTTATTCCCTGAGGATGCCGGCTTGAACGACGTGCTTCACGCCGTCGAAAAGACCATGCTCACCCAGGCCCTTACCGACACCGATTACGTACAGGCCAGAGCCGCCGACAAACTGGGGATCACCAAAAGTCTGCTGCAGTATAAAATGAAAAAATATCGTATTAAGAAGAGGAGATAGCTGATATTTTATTCCCACAAGGGGCACTGAGGGTTAGAGGATTATTTTTATTTCCTGATATCCCCAGTGCAGCTTGTTGCGCAGGATGGTGAAATAGTCACGCTTCGACGAGACAACGAGTTGGAGGAAATGGTTGGCGGTTTCAATCTCAAGAACGTCACTGCCTTTCATTTCCCAGCACGCCTGACCGTCGATGATGACCTGGGCCTGCCCGGTACTGCTGCCCGATTCGAGGCGGGTTTTGATCCGTTTATCGGGAGGGAGAATTATAGGCCTGCTGCTGAGCATGAATGGGCAGATAGGGGTCACGGTTATGGTCGCAAGACCCGGATAAACAAGAGGGCCTCCCGCCGACAGATTATAGGCGGTAGATCCGGTGGGGGTTGAAAATATCAACCCGTCGGCCTTGTAGGTTGTGATAAATTCATCATTTGCGGTGGTCGACAGGTTGAGCAGCCGGTCCAGGACGTTTTTGGTAATAACTACGTCGTTCAACGCATACCGGTAAACGGTTTTTCGCTTGCTGTTTATCAGACGGGCCCTGATCATGAGCCGGTTTTCTATAGTCACCTCACTGGTCAGGATCCGTTCGAGGGCTGTGAACGTTTCATTTTCGGTGAGTTCCGTTAAAAAACCGAGGTTGCCCATATTGATGCCGAGCACCGGGATTGAATGTCTGGCGGCATTTTCGGCAATATGCAGCAACGTTCCATCCCCTCCCAAAACAATGATAATGTCAAGGTCGGGGGTGATGTCGTTTACCGAGACGGTTATTCCCCTTTGCTGCAGCCAACAGGAAAGAGTCGCGGCATACTCATCCGGCCTGGGGTCGTCTTTCTTGGTGATCAGACCGGCTTTTTGAACCGTCAGTCTCTTGTTGATTCGAAAAGGGGTTGAATTATATGTCATTCAAGTTTGCCCAGTTCTTTGGAGCGAATAACGGCAGATTCAACGATATCCATGATGATTCCATGAAAACCGACTTTTTCCAGGACATGGAGGGCGGTAATGGCGGTGCCGCCCGGCGAGGTCACCTTGCCGCGCAGGGCGGCGGGATGTTCGCCGCTTTCTCTCAGGAGCTTGACTGAACCGGAGACAGTCTGCAGTGCGAGTTTTTCCGAAATAATTCTGGTCAGCCCTGCCTTGACCCCGGCATCGATCAGGGCCTCGACAAACGAGAAAACATATGCCGGACCACTGCCGCTCAAACCAGTTACGGCATCGAGGTGGATTTCATCAAGGACGACGACCTCGCCCACGGCGAGAAAGATCTCCTCGGCCATGCGCAGTTCGTCATCACTGACATTTTCGTTTTTGCTGAGCGCCGAAGCCCCTTCAAGGACTAGCGCAGGGGTGTTCGGCATAACCCGGATAATTTTCGTTTCACTCTTGCCGAGGGTCTTGATATAAAAGGAAATGGGCAGCCCTGCTGCGATGGAGATGAGAATATGGTCAGGCCGGATGCGCTCCTTGCAGTCTTCCAGCAGCGCTTTCATGGTCTGCGGCTTGACCGCCAGAATGACCAGGGTGCTGGCTTCAAGAATAGTGCTGTTATGAGGATAGGTCCTGACCGAATACACCTTTTCGAGATGATTGCGCCGGAAATCATTGGGTTCGGCAACGAGGATATTTTCTTTCTGGTAAAGGCCGGAAGCGATGATTCCCCTGATAAGGGCTTCTGCCATCTGGCCGCCGCCGATAAAACCAATTTGATGTTTCATTGTGTTCCTGGAGCATGAATTTGTCGGAAAAGTCGATGATACAATATATCGATGCAATCATAATCGGTTTCAGGTAAATATCAAATTCGATTCTTTTATACAATCTTATAAGTACAACCTTGGAGCACGCCTCGGTTTTGTCGCAGTCCGACGGCGCTCCATTTCAGCCAAAAACAGGAGAGGGGAAATGATCAATAAGGATTTGCTGGAAATTTTAGCATGCCCTCAGTGTAAGGGACCGCTTCAATTGCAGGGAGAAGATGGTCTCTTGTGCGAAAAGTGTTCCCTGCTGTACGAAATCAAGGACGATATTCCCATTATGCTCATTGACAAAGCCAAAAAAATACAGCAATAACAAAGAGTTTTTCTCTTAAGGGGCCTTTTGCTTGCATTTGGCTGCCCGACTCGGATATTGCAATGGAGGTGGAATATGACTGTGCCCGACAACGCGGTAGAATTTTTTGCCCGGTATACCGTAGCCGGCGATCACGCCCGGAGTGATTACACAGGGTTGATAAAAACACTTGTCGAGAAAAAGCAAAAGGAAGGGGATGTCTGGCAACCGGCGATAACCGCCGCTTATGCGCTGCTCTTGGCCGAAATAATAGAAAACCGACAGAATCCGGTGCAGGCGATATCCTTTGGCACATCGGGCTGGCGAGGCAAACTCGGCAAAGATATCTTCCTGCGCTCTGTGGCACTGGTCACCGAGGCAATTCTGCAAATGTACGAATCGGCTGAATCGGATGCCGAATTGAGCCTTCAGCTTGGCGTAAAGAACTTTGCGGAGGCCCGGCAACGAGGATGCGTGCTTGGGTTTGACAACAGATTTGCCGGACCGGAACTCGCCGCAACTGTTGCTTATGTTCTGGCAAGTCGAGGAGTTACCGTGCATTATGCCGGTGAGTCGACGACCGGTGTCCTTTCCGCTGCCGTCCTCCAACTGCATGCCGCCTTTTCCATAAACCTTACCCCCTCGCACAACCCGCTGGAATACGGGGGCTACAAATTCAATGCCGCCGACGCCGGACCTGCTGCTTCCCTAGTAACCGAAAAGATCACCGCCAATGCCGGACGGCTTGCCCGGGAGGGCTATAACCTTGACAAACAACCGGTAAGTCTGGAAGATGTAGAGGCTGCTTTTTCCCATGTGCGACAATTCGATGCCCTGACCACATGGAAAAAACTGGTGTGCGACAATATATCCAGACACGGGTTGGATCTCGATCGGTCGATTTCCGCATTTTTAGGGAGAAACGATATGGTCGTGGCGGTTGACTGCGTGCATGGGGCGAGCAGATTGCATATCCGGGAGCTGTTTCAGAACAGCAAAACCTCTGCCCTTGTCGTCATCCGCGACTCTGCCGATGTTACATTCGGAGGAGTGGCGCCTGAGCCTTCAACCGTCAATATGCAGCAGATTGTCAAGATCCTGAAGGAGAGGCCAGAGCCCCTCAAGCTGGGGGCGATCATCGACCCCGATGGTGACAGAATTCGTTTTACCGACGGAAAGAACGAGATCGGCATGAATCAGTTCGGAGCGATGGCCTACCATTTTCTTCATGAATACAAAGGCAGGAAGGGGATGGTTGCCAAGACGGTGGCGACTTCAAATCTGGCAAACAGCATAGCGGCAGCATTTGGCGAGGAAATCTATGAGCCGCCGGTCGGATTTAAAAATTTCAAGCCGGTAATTGACAGAGCGCTCGTATTTTTTGAAGAATCGGACGGCATATCGATTACAGGACATACTCCCGAAAAAGATGCCTATATAGGATTATTGCTTGCGCTGGAAATGATGCTGGCGACATCTATGAATCTAGGCGAGTATCTGGCAGCCATAGAAAAAGAATTCGGCGCTTTCTATCCGGAACGTGACGGAGTAGAGGTAAGCATAAAAGGCGAGCAACTGCTGACCAGGCTGGCCGGTCTGGAAAAATATCAGCCGGGGAGTGTGATTGCGGTCGGTAAAGCAACCAGGCGAATTCAACAGGTGATCGCCAGCGATGGGCGAAAAATGATCTTCGAAGACGGTTCCTGGTTGATGATCCGTCCCTCCGGCACCGAGCCGAAAGTCAGATTCTACGTTGAATCGCGAGATTTGGCCGGTACCGGGGATCTGGTGGCAACCGCCAGGAGCATGCTGGTAGAAACAGGCATCATGTAATCTCTTTGCGCCTTTTTTGTCTTTAAGAGTTGCAGTTGCAAATTACTCTGCAGGTATTATTGTCAGCATGTGGAAAAAAACTATCATATCAATAAATTCAGGAGCTCTGTATGTGGGAATATACTGACAAGGTTCAGCAACATTTTCTGACCCCTCAAAACGTCGGCGAAATAGAAAAACCAAGCGGCACCGGAGATGTCGGGTCACTGGCCTGTGGCGATGCCTTGAAGCTGACGCTTAAGATAGATGGAAACGATATCATAACCGATGCCAAGTTCAAAACCTTTGGTTGCGCCAGTGCCATTGCCTCTTCGTCCGTTCTGACCGAGATGGTGAAAGGAATGTCGGTCAATGAGGCAGCCAAGATAACCAATGAAGACATAGCCCTGGCACTTGGGGGCCTGCCGAAGGAAAAAATGCACTGCTCGGTTATGGGACGCGAAGCCTTGGAAGCGGCCATTGCCGATTATCGCGGCCTGAAACTGCCGATGGCGGAAGGGGAGGTGGTCTGCGAATGTTTTGGCGTGACCGATCTCGAGATTATCAGAGCGATAAACGAATCCAGCCTTCGATCGGTTGAGGAAATCACCAACTTCACCAAGGCCGGCGGAGGATGCGGCAAGTGCGAAGACAAGCTGAGAAAAATTCTGCAGGAAACGGTGAGCGGCAAATCGGAATTCACCATTCCCCAGGCAAAACCAAAAAGAATGACCTCGCTGCAGAAAATAAAGAAGATTGAAGAAGTCCTGGAGCGGGAAATACGGCCGGGCCTCAAAAAAGACGGTGGTGATATCGAACTGATCGATGTCGACGGTGATTTCGTGATCGTCTCGCTGCGTGGCGCATGCAAGAGCTGCGCTAAATCTCAAACCACCATAAAAGAATATGTCGAGAAAAAGCTGCGGGAACTGGTGTTTGAGAGTCTCATCGTGGAGGAAGAGAATTAATGGCTGCGCAAGAGAAAGTCGTTTACATGGATAATAATGCCACTACCCAGGTAGCACCCGAGGTAGTAACGGCGATGATGCCGTTTTTGATCGAATCCTATGGCAATCCTTCCAGCATGCATACCTTTGGCGGGCAAGTGGGAATGGCCATAAAGGAAGCTCGGGAGAAAGTTGCCGCTCTCCTCGGAGCGGAACAGGGAGAAATTACTTTCACCAGCTGCGGCACGGAAAGTGACTCGACAGCCATCCTTTCGGCAGTGAGGACGTTCCCGGAAAAAAGGCATCTCGTCACTACCCGGGTAGAACATCCGGCTGTGAAGAATCTCTGCGAAAACCTCGAGACGATTACCGGCCATAAATACCGTGTCACCCGGCTGAAAGTCGACGGCGAAGGCATGTTGGATATAGCCGAATATGAGGCGGCTTTAACCGACGATACTGCCATTGTCAGTATCATGTGGGCCAATAATGAAACAGGCGTCATTTTCCCTGTTGAAGAAATGGCCAGGATGGCTAAACAACGGGGCATACTTTTTCATACCGACGCGGTCCAGGCCGTGGGCAAGATTCCCATTGATCTGAAGAGCCTGGATATCGATTTTCTTTCCTTGTCCGGACACAAGCTTCATGCCCCTAAAGGGGTGGGAGTTCTCTATATCAAAAGAGGCACGTTGTTTGTGCCATTTCTGAATGGCGGCCATCAGGAGCATGGTCGCAGGGGGGGAACCGAAAACGTCGCTTCAATCGTTGCACTTGGACGAGCCTGCGAACTGGCGCAGGAGAAAATGGTGGAAGAAAACAGCCGGGTAAAAAAACTGCGGGATAAGCTTGAAGAAGGTTTACTTGCCACTATTCCGAAATCCATGCTGAACGGCCATAAGACCGAGCGATTGCCCAACACCGCCAATATCAGTTTTGAATATGTCGAAGGTGAGGCGATTCTCCTCTATATGAATCAGCACAAGATTTGTGCTTCTTCCGGGTCCGCCTGTACTTCCGGGTCGCTCGAACCATCTCATGTGCTCCGGGCGATGGGAGTGCCTTTCACTGCTGCGCACGGCTCTATCCGCTTTTCCCTGAGCGTTTACAATACTGAGGAAGAAGTTGACTTTGTTATAGAAAAGATGCCGGCAATAATCGAGTCTCTGAGAAAGCTTTCACCTTTCTGGAAGGGGTAGTCGAATGAAAATTGTAGAGCCTTCTTTCGAAATACAAAACGATCTGGACGATGTTTCTATCGCTGTGCGACTGGAAGCCTGTGGTCGGGTATGCTATAAGAGTGAGGACAAAATCACCGATGATTCCGCTCTTCCTTTTGTTACCCGCATTGCCGCCCACGGCCATAATTCAGTGCTTGAAATGGCAGTCGTTTCTTTCAAACTGCAATGTCTGCCGCGACATGTTCAGGAATTGCTTGCCTGCCAGCCTAAATACCTTGTGGTCGACGTGGTTGAGGCAGGAATGTTGATTACCGGCTCCATCCGTGCCTTCAGGGAACTCTACAATCAACATAAACACAACCGGATCATCAACACTCTTACCGGGATGCTCGCCCTGGATTTACCATATCTTTTTGACACTATTTTTGATAAGAGTATTGCCTTGGAGAAGGATCCCGAACTCGTTATAACCAGGCTGGGCCTGCGGGATGTCGACAGCCTCCCGGATTTCCTCAGGAAAAAACACCGGTTTGTCAGCGTCAGATTTATTGTCAATCGTGCAGTGACTCACGAACTGGTACGGCACAGGCCGTGTTCATTTCTCCAGGAGAGTCAACGCTACTGCCGTTACGGTCAGGATAAATTCGACAATCAGGTGACGTTTATCAAGCCGATGTTTTATCAGGAAGGGAGCAAGGAGTTTGAGCTTTGGCAAGAGGCGATGGAATTGACGGAGGCCAGATATCTCAAGCTTCTCGAGACCTCGACTCCCCAGGCGGCAAGGACGGTATTGCCCAACTCCTGCAAAACCGAGATAATAGTGTATTGCAATCTCGAAGAGTGGCAGCATATCTTTTCACTGCGGACATCACCGGCCGCGGAACCATCCATGCGTGAAATTATGATCCCCTTACAGCTTGAGATGCAAAAAAGGTTCATGCTGAACGAGTAATGCATCGTAAAGGTTGTTGCTGTAAAGGTAAGATCTTTTACTTTAAGATGGTTTTGAGTATGATTTTTTTCCGTAGATGACAGGGTGAGGTGTCGCCCGAGTTCTGAAAAAATGATTTTCCAGCGGTTTACCAACTATGGCTTTACAAAGTAGCGATTCTTCACGCCGATCTTCCATGAAGAAGACCGTCAAAGATCAATCCGGTGCGAGCAAAATAAAAATCGGCGAACTTTTAAGTAAAGCCGGGTACATAACGCCCAGTCAGCTTGAAACGGCAAAAAAAATCCTGCAGAAAAACGGCGGCCGCCTCGGTGCTATTTTACGACAACTTGAGTATATTGACGACAACACCGTTTTTAATTTTCTCAGCAGACAGCATAATTATCCTGCCGTTGTCATAAAAAACGAACCACCCTCCAAAGATGTAATCAAGCTTCTGCCGTACAAACATGCCAAGGAATACTTTGCTTTCCCCCTGAGGATAGCCGGCAGCACCCTGCAGATTACCATGGCGGAACCATCGGATACTGCTGCCGTTGAGGAACTGCAGAATCTCGTCAACAGAGAGCTTGCCGTCTGTGTTTCCACCGAGGCCGATATCGTTGAAGCGTATCAGAAGTATTACGGCATCGACGAGGCGGAAGCGAAGTCGTTGTTCGGCGGTGCAGAGGAAGCTGAAGAAGAACTGGATGTCAGCCAGATTAACGATTTCGGGTCGATCGTTGCCGAAGCTGCCGATGATTTTGAGATTGAAGCGGATGCCGCCGAAGATTATGGCGAGCAGTTTGCCGCTTCCGACGCGCCTATCATCAAACTGGTCAATGGTATCCTTGTAAAAGCAGTGCAGGAAGGCGTCTCCGATATCCATGTCGAGCCTTATGAAAAAACCATGCAGGTAAGGTATCGCAAGGACGGCTCTCTGTTCAAGACCATGAACCTCCCCCTGACCATAAAGAATGCCCTTGTTGCGAGGATGAAGATCCTCTCAGGACTCGATATCACCGAACGGCGAGTTCCCCAGGATGGTCGTATTAAAATGCGCATGGGAAAGAATCGTTCGGTCGATTTCCGTGTTTCGTCTCTGCCGACGCTGTTCGGCGAATCGGTTGTTCTTCGTATACTTGATAAAGCATCGCTGAATGTCGATTTGACCAAGCTTGGTTTTGAAACAAAAACCTTCGAAATGCTCAAGAGATGCCTGAGTCGACCGCAGGGTTTGCTGCTTGTTACCGGGCCTACCGGTTCGGGAAAGACCGTTACGCTGTATTCAGCTCTCAACTCAATGAACAGCGAAGATATTAAAATTCTTACAGCCGAGGATCCGGTTGAATTTAACTTCAAGGGGATAAATCAGGTCAATGTCCATAAGGAAGTGGGAATGACCTTCGCCGCTGCCCTCAAGGCATTTCTTCGCCAGGATCCCGATATCATCATGGTCGGTGAGATTCGGGATATCGATACTGCGGAAATTGCCATCAAGGCTGCCATGACCGGCCATCTGGTCTTTTCTACGCTGCATACCAACGATAGTGCTGCGACAATCGGCCGTCTGGTCGATATCGGCATTCCACCGTACATGCTGGCCTCGTCGGTCAGCATGGTACTCTCTCAACGACTAGGCCGGAAGCTTTGTAACAACTGCAAAAAAATAACCAAATACGAACCTCAGGAACTCTTGAAAGTAGGATTTCGCGAAGATGAGGTGAATGAACTGGAAATCTATGGGGCAACAGGCTGCCCTGAGTGTAATGGTCTTGGCTATAGAGGACGTGTCGGTTTTTTTGAGTTGATGGAAATAACCGAAGAGGTTGCCAAAGCGATCAGTGCAGAGGTGCCTGAAGATCAACTGCGGAAAATCGCCGTACAGGAGGGGATGACGCCTCTGCGTGACGCCGCTTTGGAGAAGGTGCGACAGGGAATAACCAGTGTTGAAGAGGCCTTGCGAAGAACTGTTGCGCATAAAGAGAGCTTGCCCGCGTATCTCGTCAATCCCGATCAGGAGAACTATGAGGACGGTGATGTTATCATTAGGGAAGGCAATAAGGACATCGATTTTTTCAAACTGATCCGGGGCGGTTTGACCGTTATCAAAGGCGGGAAAAAGATAGCCGAACTGACCGAACCGGGAGAGTATTTCGGCGAGATGGCGGCCATTACCGGGGAGCAGCGCACCGCTTCGATAATCAGCCAGGGGAGGTCGACCGTGAAGCGCTTTCCCGGCGATAAGATCGAAGAGCTTATTGAAAAATATCCCGATGTTTCAAGACACCTTTTTAAAACAATGTCGAAACGTCTGCAAAAAACCAATCAGATCATCGTCAAACTCGCCGGTGGGGGAGGGAGAAAACCACCGCCGGGCCCTCCTTCGCCGATGGGCAAACAGTAAATTACTCCTCTGGTAAAAACGGAAATTTCCTCATCGGACCAAATGCGAGCTCCCTCTTCAGACAGGCTGCGTGTTGCTGTTCTCCTGGACGGCAAACCGGGGCATGAAAAGCAAACCAAAGGGATACTCCAGGCCATGCAAACCATGGTCGAGGTGGAGGTCGTCCATATTCATGCCGGGCGGTTGAGCCCTCTTGCCCAGATTTTTCAGACGTTTCTTCTCCTTATGCCGGGCAAGGGACCTTCAAACCCGTTGGTTGCCGGAGCCGATCTTCTGCTGGGAACCGGCAGTCAAACCCATCTACCTTTGCTGGCATTGAAAAAAAGGTACGGCATCCCTGCCATTACCTGCATGAAGCCGCCCCTGCACTTGAGAGAGCGCTTTGATCTTTGTTTCGTTCCCGAGCATGACGGCATAGGCGAACAGGGGAATATCATGCTCACGTCAGGTGCTCCTAATTGTTCAATCAACAGTGGGATGCATCGGGAAGATCATGGCTTGATCCTGCTTGGAGGTATCGATCGGAAAAGCCACAGGTGGGATTCTGAACGCGTTTACGTAATGGTCAAACGGATCATAGAAACTGAACGGGAAAAAAAATGGACGATTTCCTCCTCGCCGAGGACGCCGCAAGAAACTGTTTTATTGCTGGAAAGGCTGGCCGGAGAGTCGGAAAATGCCTGCTTTTTTCATTATAAGGATACAAGTCCGGGGTGGATTGAGGATCAGTATGATATAAACAGTGTGGTGTGGGTCACTGCCGATTCCATATCAATGTTGTATGAAGCTTTGACAGCCGGTTGCAAAGTCGGAGTTTTGCCCATGCAGTGGAAGAGGAAGAACGGCAAATTCAAAAAGAACGAGGATCTGTTATTAGAAAAAAAACTCGTCATATCATACTACTCCTGGGTCAACGGTGAGAGCAATTGGCGTGAAGATATTGAACTTAATGAAGCACAACGTTGTGCTGAACGGATTTTGCAAAAATGGCTACCCAACAGCTGACAATTGTCCAGGTACTCCCTGAACTTGATGAAGGCGGAGTTGAAGGGGAAACTCTTGATCTCGCAATTTATCTGGCAAAGAGCGGACATCGATCAATAGTTATTTCCGGCGGCGGCCGCCTGGTACCGCAACTGGAAGATAATGGATGTATTCATATTCTTTGGCCGCATATCGGTGAGAAAAGCCTGCGATGTCTTCAATATGTTTCAAAATTACGGGATTTCCTCATTGCCGAACACGTCAATATCCTCCACCTCCGGTCACGGTTACCCGCCTGGATCGGTTACCTGGCATGGAAGCTCATCCCTGAATGTCACAAGCCGTCTCTTATCACCACTTTTCATGGCTTCTACTCGGTAAACTCATATTCCTGCATTATGACCAAAGGAGAGAGAGTTGTAGCAGTATCCGAAACAATCAAGCGACATATTCTCGAAAACTATAATGTCGAAGAGGAAAAGATTACCCTCATCCATGGTGGCTTCGATGTGAGGGAATTTTCACCGGAAGCTGTTTCGTCGGAGCGGATCCGCATCCTGCGGGAAAAATGGCTCTCCGGCTGTGAGAAAAAACCGATCATTATCCTGCCGGGAAGGCTTACCCAGTGGAAGGGGCAGGACCTGCTGATTGAAAGCATAGCACTTATCAAGGATCTCGATTGTATCGTACTGCTGATTGGCGACACTCATGAAAACCCTGCTTTCACCAGGAAATTGCTGGAGAGGATCAGGTATCATGGTCTTGAAGAGAAGATCCGGCTTGTCGGGCATTGCAGTGATATGCCTGCTGCCTGCATGCTCGCCGACCTCGTTGTGTCCGCCTCTTCTACTCAACCGGAAGCATTCGGCAAGGTGGCTATTGAAGCCATGGCGATGGGCAAACCGGTTATTGCAACGGCACATGGTGGAAGCCTGGAGACAGTGCTTCCAGGTGTTACCGGTTGGCTCGTGCCACCACTCAATCCGAAAGCCATGGCATCGGCAATAGTCGAGGCTCTCGGGGATCTGGAAAAATCGGCAGAATATGGCAGAAATGGGCGACTTTGGGTAAACGAACGGTTTACCGCATCGGCGATGTGTGAGAAAACCCTTGCTCTCTATCATGAAGTACATGCAATGAGACAGGAAGCCAACAACCCGCGAACATTCACCGTCATGCAGCTGCTTCCGGAACTCAACAGTGGAGGTGTGGAACGGGGAACTCTGGAGATGGGCCGCTTTCTTGTGCAGCACGGCCATAAATCGATTGTGGTTTCAGGTGGAGGCAGACTGGTTGAGCAGTTAAGGCAGGAGGGCAGTATGCATGCCCGGAAAAACATCGGCTCCAAGAGCCCTGTTGCTCTGTCACATATCTGGCCTCTCCGTCGTCTTATGAAAAACAAGCGGGTGAATGTGCTCCATCTTCGGTCACGGATGCCGGCATGGGTCGGATACGTCGCCTGGAAAACCCTGCCGAAAAAAAACCGGCCGATACTTGTTACTACGTTTCATGGTTTTTATTCGGTCAACGCCTACAGTGCGATAATGACTAAAGGCGATGGGGTGATTGCGGTTTCCGAAAGCATAAAGAAACATATCTACGAGAAATATGACCGCGAAAAAAATGTTCGTCTGATCTTTCGCGGGGTGGATGCGGAGGATTTCGATCCGGACAAGGTCTCTCTGGACCGGATTGATAGATTAGTCGATGCCTGGCAGATTAACAGAAGCAAACCGGTTTTGATGCTGCCGGGTCGGTTGACGAGACTTAAAGGACAGGAACTGTTTCTGCAGAGCCTTCTCCATGTTATCCAGCCAGATTTTCAGGCAATATTAGTCGGAGACATCAAGGATAATCCGGGGTATACGGCTGAGCTGAACACTTTCATCGAGAAAAATAATCTTTCCGAAAAAGTGCGACTGGTCGGACATTGTAACGATATGCCGGCCGCATTTTTGCTGGCCGATGTCGTTTTGTCGACTTCGTCGCTGGAACCGGAAGCGTTTGGACGAACAACAGTAGAAGCTATGGCCATGGGCAAACCGGTCATCGCAACCGCACATGGAGGAAGCCTGGAAACAGTCGTTCACCGGGAGAACGGCTGGCTGGTGAAGCCGTCCGATCCGAAAGCCCTGGCGGCGGCTATCGATGAAGCTTTGTCCATGGATGACAAGCAATTGCAACACTTCGGCGAGAACGGCAGAAAGCGGGTTTCGGAAAAATTCACCGCGCAGGCAATGTGCGAACAGACCATGGCCTTTTATCTGGACCTCCATAACGAGCGGTGTGCCCCATAAGGTACTAAAGTGTCGTGGACAATCTTGTCAATATCGCTATCGGGATTGAAATCGACAAGAAGAAGATGAGGAAAAAACTCGAAAGCGATAGCGATATCGACAGCGATATCGAAAAATACGGTTAAGTCGGATGAACTGTAAGTGTGTTTAAACGCTTTTTCGACTGCATCATTCCAGGAATTGCCGTTCTAGAAAAGCACTTTCACTGGGAGAGAGGTCTAATTTCATTGCCACCTGCTGAAGGAGCTGGCGGCGGCTTTTATCAGGCTTATCTTTAATAAGATCCGATAATTCCTGTACAGCTTTTCGTATCTTGTCACCCGACGGATGAATTGTCGATTCCGGCATGATATTCTTCCTTGCTTGTAAATAAAGGTTTTCTCATTCCTCGACCGGCCGCAGGATTATCCCGGCAAGTGGAGGAATGGTCATAGAGGTGTGATAAGGCGCCTGGGCGAACGGCTCGTTCAGTGGGGAGTATATCGTTTTATCGCTGACATCCGAGCCGCCGTATTTGCCATCATCCGAACAGAATACTTGTTCATAACGACAGTTGCCCGGCAACCCTACTTTGTAGAAAGTAAACACTTGCGGCGTATAATTGAAGACGGATACAAGGTGATCTTTACGATTTTTCGCGAACCTGGCAAATGAGATAATCGAATTGTTCCTGTCTTCCAGGTCAAGCCAACGGAAACCTTCGCCATCGAAATCCAGTTCCCACATCGCCGGATGTGTCCTGTACAGTGCATTCAGTTCGCCGACATACCCCTGCAGTTGCCGGTGCAAATCGTTTTCTTCCAGCAAATGCCAGTCAAGGCTTTGTTTGCAGTACCATTCCGACCATTGCCCGAATTCTCCGCCCATAAAAAGGAGTTTTTTCCCGGGGTGCATCCACATGGTAAGCAAGAGCAGGCGAAGATTGGCAAATTTCTGCCAGATATCGCCCGGCATTTTCTCAATCAGCGATTTCTTGCCATGAACAACCTCATCGTGGGAAAGAGGGAGTGTGAAATTTTCAGAAAAAGCATACATGATAGAGAACGTCAGGCTGTTGTGGTAGTACTTTCGATAGAGTGGATCCTTGGCAAAATATGCCAGGATATCGTTCATCCAGCCCATATTCCATTTGAAGCCGAAACCGAGGCCGCCATGGTGGGTCGGCTTGGAAACCCCGTAGAAACTTGTCGACTCCTCGGCAATCAGCAGGGTGTTGGGAAAAAGATCGTACACCACTACATTCAGGTGGCGAAGAAATTCTATTGCTTCCAGATTTTCTTTGCCGCCGTAGCAGTTAGGCAGCCATTCGCCATCTTTTCTTGCATAGTCGAGGTAGATCATCGAGGCTACGGCATCGACCCGAAGCCCGTCGATATGATACTTGTCGATCCAGAACAGGGCGTTGGCCATGAGATAATTACTCACCTCGTTGCGGCCGTAATTATAGATATAGGTCCCCCATTCCGGATGGGAGCCGCGGCGGTGATCTTCGTGTTCGTACAGAGCCGAGCCGTCGAACAGGCCAAGACTGTGGGCATCCTTGGGGAAATGAGCGGGAACCCAGTCGAGGATGACACCTATGTCATTTTGATGACACATGTCGACAAAATACATGAATTCTTCGGGGGTGCCGTATCTGCTGGTGATAGAATAAGGAGCGGTCACCTGATAGCCCCACGATTCGTCGAGGGGATGCTCCATCACCGGCATGAGCTCTATATGGGTAAACCCGAGTTTCTTGACATAAGGAATAAGCGTATCGGCAAGCTCTTTGTAAGTCAGGAAGCGTTCAGGATTTCCAGGGTCTCTTCGCCAGGAACCGGGATGAACTTCATAGACGGACATCGGCCGATCATATGGCGGAGTCACCCGTCGTTTTTCCAGCCATGAGCGATCATTCCACTTATAGCCATTGACCGACTTCACCACCGATCCGGTTTCCGGTCTCACCTCGCCGAAAAACTGAAAGGGATCGCATTTAAGGAGGATAGTTCCATCCTGGGCTCGAATGTGGAACTTATATATCTCGTTTTCCTGCAATTGCGGGATAAAGAGTTCCCAGATTCCCGATGCGCCGAGACTGCGCATCGGATGGACCCTGCCATCCCAGCCGTTGAAGTTGCCGATTACCGATACAGCTCTGGCATTCGGCGCCCATGTGCGGAAAACAACACCTTCAATCTCACATATTTTTTTGAGATGAGCCCCCAGATGATTATAAAGTTTATAATTTCTTCCGGCATTGAAAAGGAAAATATCCTGTTCTCCCAGGTCAACCGGAAAACGGTACGGATCGTTGGTGGTGATCACCACGCCGCTGTGAAACTGTATTTCATAGCGATAGTCGAAAGGATCGAGAAAGGGGTTGTGAAGCTGATCGATCGGCAGGCTGATCTCGAACAGCCCCTCGCCATGGGTCCTGTTCATTGCCATCGATACATTCGCAAACACCACCTTCACCGAACGTGCGTGGGGTTGAAATGTACGGAGTGTAACCATACCCTGTTCCGGCTCATCGAAATGCGCGCCGAGATAGTAAAATGGATCATGATGATTACAGGTAAGTATTCTGGTTATGTCGCTGTTCATTTTCAAACCGAATTGAGGAGGGTGAGCAATAAATGTCCGAGACATGAAATCTTAAAATATAACCAATTGTATGATATAAAAAACGATTTGTCATGGCGAATCTGCCGGAAGCCCAGGAGGCGAGATAATTCAGATAAGAGTGCGGACTGCATATCTTGACGCGATAAGCGGAAATTTGATAGAATATAACACATATCAGGAGATAAAATCATTCTTACGCTTGAAATCATGATTTTCTGCTTCATGATTTTTCACATATAATTTTTCTCTGAAAAGCAATGGCAATGAATGGACAAACAACACCCATAACCAACTCTCTGGCTGGAATGTTTCTGGTTTCGACTCCGCAAATGCCGGATCCGCGGTTTGAAGAACATGTGATCTATATTTGTGCCCATAATGAAGAAGGGGCAATGGGGGTCGCTATCAACCAGCCAAACGCGGCTTTTTCGCTTGCAGAAATACTTCGCAGCGCCAATCTTCCTGTGCCGGAAGGTTTTCTTCCTCCGGTATATATCGGTGGACCGGTAGAACTGGAATCGGCTTTCATCCTCTATTTGTCGAATTATTCTGCACAGTATAAACTTGACATAAGCGAGACGGTATCCCTTACCCGGGAAACCAAAGCTCTTGAGGATATCGCCAGAGGCCGTGGTCCCGAGCAGTATCTTTTTATCCTGGGGTACACCGGCTGGGGGCCGGGTCAGTTGGAACATGAGCTTATCGCAAACGGGTGGCTCAGTGTTCCTGCCAATGACAATATCATTTTCAACACACCGGATGAGTTGAAGTGGAAGGCCGCTGCAATGCAGTATGGCATCGATATTGCCACGTATGAGGACGTGATAGGCAATGCTTGATGCTTGCCTGTCTTTCCTGCCATCTGCCGGTTGAAATTCTATCCGGAGCAAGGTATTCTCCACATCCGAGGTGCTTTTCCTGAAAGAGCGCTGTCTTCTTCTTTTTCTCTCAAGGTGTATTGAATGACGCTTGTTCCGCAAATTTTTACCTGCACTCGATGTGGCTATTGCTGTCATGGAGAGACAACCGTTTCTCTCAATGCAGATGACCAGAAGAGGATGATTCAAGCCTTAAACGAACCTGAAGAAACGGTGCGGCAATCTTTCTGGCGGGTAACAGGCAATACCGTGCAGATGAAAACCGTCGATGGGCATTGTGTGTTCTATGATGACGGCTGCCGGGTTCATGCGGGGAGACCTTGGCGCTGTGGTCAATGGCCTCTGCATCCGTCTATCCTCGAAGATGAAAGCAACTTTCTCGCCATTTCCGATTCATGTCCCGGAATCAACAAGAACCTGTCATACCGACAATTCTGTGAAATACTCCGAAACCTGCTGAACAACGACAGCTTCAGCTGTTGAGTTTTCCTGCCGTTATGAAACATGAACTCCTGTTTCTGGGGAAAATTAAAGAGAGGTTTATTGCCGAAGGCGTGCAGGAATACAGTAATCGTCTGCTTCACTACACCTCACTGAAGATCACTGTCTTGAAAGAGAAGGGGAAAACAAGATCGCAATCTCAAAATGCCGAAACCGAAGGAACGCTGATGCTGCAGGCCGTTCCTCCGGGGGCGTTGATCGTGGCTTTGGATGTGCAGGGCAAACAGTTTTCATCTGAGGGTTTTGCCAAAAAAATAACAGAATGGGAAATGCAGGGGATAAAACAGGTGTGTTATCTGATCGGAGGGCCGGAGGGACATTCTGCAAAAGTGATAGCGGCAGCCGACCTGCTGTTGTCGTTCTCGCAGATGACCTTTACCCACGATATGGCCCGCATGCTTCTGCTAGAACAACTGTATCGGGCGTATACGATAAATGCTGGAGAAAGATATCATAAATGAGGGCAAAAGTTGCATCGGGATCGAAATCGATATCGGGATCGGAGCGCACATCCTCAGATGATTTGTGTCATACTGCTACGGCGCTTCGATAGCGATTTCGATTTGGATCCCGATTCGAGTTGGATTATTTTCAGTCATTCGTTGAACGTCAGGTAGATATCGAAGCGGCTGTTTTTCATGGTAACAACATGTGACGGGCTGGCCTTGGTGAGAGTCGGCGCCGACCGCGGACGCTTTACCACTACGCGGTTCCGAGCCCTTGTAAGAGCAGTTTCCAGGAGCACCCCACAGTCCTGGTCGTCACCGACAAGAGTTCGCAGGGTTCTCATCGCCTGACTGTTAAGGGCAGAATTGCGACGATGGGGGTACATCGGATCGAGATAGATGGTGGCGAAGTGGCCTTGATTGAGATGCAGGTAATTTTGCGCATCATCGACAATCAACTGCATCCGTTGCTCGACAATCTCAGCGGTTGTCGTCTCTTGCAGAGCCCGGTCCAAGCCGTCTGCCAGGAGGGCGGAAATGATCGGAGAACGTTCACACATTGTCACGTGACACCCAAGACTTGCAAGAACGAACGAGTCGCCTCCGAGCCCCGAAGTGCAGTCTAAAACCCGAGGCCGGTATCCCGGTTTTATTCCTGCGGCACGGGCAAGCGGCTGTTTCGTGGAACAGTCGTTTGCCAGCCTGTAGCCATTTTTGCCATGGATAAAATCGACAAAAAGCAGGCTGACGATTTTGCTGCTGCCGAGGGAAAAACGAAGCAGTTGAAGCCCTTCCGGGGTATAGGCAAGGATGAGTTCGGACGAACGTTCGGCAAGAGAAGGCACGAACTTCAGGCCGAGATTCTTTGCTAAAACAGCAGCTTTTTGTAGAATTATCTCAGAATGTATTGTAGATGAAACGGATATTGCCGAAGGGGAGTACAGGGAGTGCATGAGTCTTTCTCGAGGCAGATAGTAAGTAAAACGACCAGTCCCTGCACAATACCTGAATCAAGCCGAAATAACCACTATGTTCACTATGCCTATCCAAAAACCAGAAGTTATCGCTATTATACCGGCTCGATACGAGTCGAATCGATTTCGCGGGAAACCGCTGGCCCTGATCGCCGGGAAACCGATGATCCAGCACGTTGTCGAAAGAGCCCGGGCGGTCAAGATGCTTTCCCGGGTGGTTGTTGCCACTGACGACCGGCGTATAGCCTCATGTGTCGAAGGCTTCGGCGGGGAATATGTGATGACCAGGAGCAATCACGTATCGGGCTCTGACAGGCTCGCCGAAGCGGCGGAGCTTCTCAAGATATCCGAACACGATGTTGTTGTGAATATCCAGGGAGATCAACCGCTCTTTCCGGCGGAAGTAGTGGAACAGGTCGCTCAGCCCCTGCTTGACGATCCGGCCCTGCCGATGTCGACTTTAATCTATAAAATCGTCAGACCCGAAGAAATCGACGACCCCAACCACGTCAAAACCGTGTTTGATAGAGATTATTACGCACTGTATTTTTCCAGGTCTCCTATTCCATTCCAGCGGAATCCGGATGAAATAGTCAAGCCTACCTACTATAAGCATCTGGGTTTTTATGCCTATCGCAAGGGCTTTCTTCTGTCGTTTGTCGCTCTTCCCGAAGGTGAATGGGAAAGATTCGAAAAACTCGAGCAATTGCGTGCTCTCGAATATGGATATAAAATAAAGCTCACTGTTACTCAATACGATTCGATTGAAGTCGATACTCCGGAAGATCTCCTCAGGGTCGAGCAGTTTTTGTTGAATGCCTGAGAGGCCCTTTGCCAGAACAACCCCGATCTCAACCTTGTGAGGCATGGTTTGATATCAGATAGACTCCGCGAAATCCAGCAAGTGCAGCTTTCCCCGCTTGATCTGCTGCCTCAGGTTGACGTTCGAGAAAAAATTGTCGACCTCGTGCTGCGCGGCGTTCCGGTCAATGCGCATTCGATAGCGAAAAACCAGCTTCTCGGGCTGCGGCAGGAACTGCTCGAAACAAACGTGGAAAACGTCAAAGTTGTCGTTTTCGGCGGAGGGACCGGGCTTTCCAATATTATCGGCGGCGATTCCAGGCGGGAAACCTGGGCCCAAAACCCCTTCTGCGGCTTGAAAGAGATTTTTCCGCAAACGCGTTCCATTGTCTGTGTCACGGACAATGGAGGGTCGACAGGAGAACTCATCAAGGATCTTCCGCTTGTTGCCGTAGGGGACATGCGGCATGTGCTGCTCTCGTCGATTCAAAGCTGCAGCCTGCAAAAGAAATATACGGTAGACCGTGCAGAAGCAATCGCCATCACCTCGGTTCTTGCGGAAATCCTGAACTGGCGATTTGTCGGACCGCTGGAAAAGGGTTCAACGCAATTTCTTGCCATCGAGAAAAAAATTCGTCGACTGCCACAGGCACTGGAACAGTATCTCAAATATCTGTTTGAGTACCTTTTTGCCGACCAGAGACTCGCCGGAACCCTCAATCGCTCTCATTGTCTCGGCAATCTTCTACTCGCTGCCGCCATCTACCGGGAACTCGAAGACAACCACAGCAACGCAGAGCTTGCCGGGAATCAGGAGCTGCTGCATGCTGCCATGTATAAAGGAATAAATACCCTTGCCCGGGTTCTGGGAGCAGGCGAACGTGCGGTCCTCCCGTGTACATCGACTCCTGCCCAACTTCGGGTTCTCTATACAAACGGCGTAGAGATTATCGGCGAGCATAAACTGAGCACGTCGAGAAGAGGCGTTCCTGTAGACAGTGTTCAGGTCGACTATTCCGATACTATCCGTGTTTATGAGGAAGTATTGACGGATATCGATGAGGCCGACATAATAATTCTTGCCCCGGGAAGCCTGTATTCATCGATTATCCCGGTATTCAAGGTGCCGGGCCTGGCCGATGCGGTCAGGGCCAACCAAAAGGCTTTGAAACTGCTGATATCGAACCTGTGGGTTCAGGCCGGAGAAACCGATCTGAGTATTGCCGATCCGGAAAGAAAGTTTCATGTCTCGGATATGATTCGCGCCTATGAGAAAAACATCCCGGGCGGCACCAAAGGCCTTTTCAATGAGGTTATCTGCATATCTCTAAACGACGTTCCGGCCTCTGTCCTGCAAAGCTATGCAGTCGAAGGAAAGGTGCCGATCTACGTGGACCGGGAGGTTCTCCTCAAACAGCAATATATTCCGATAGAGTGCGGGGTGTATTCGCGGGAAGCACTCGTTGAACGAGGTGTAATCCAGCACGATCCGCATATCCTGGCCATTGCAATCAAAGGACTTTACAACGGACGGAGTTGTTTCCTCCAGACACCTGCGGAATACCAGGCTGTCCAGCGGAACCGGCCGAAAAGATTTGTGCCGGGGGAAAGACAGATCATCCTGCCATGTAAAAGGTATCTTGGCATTAAAGAAAAAATCGACAACCTGGAGATCCACTGTATCGGCATGTCCGACGGGGTAGATATCAACCTCTTGAGAGCGAACATTTGCGACATCCTCTGGGACCATCCCATAATACCTCTATCCCACCTGGAATATGTCCAGGGTATCGAGTGTGTCGACAGGTCGTGCTGGAATCGCGATCAACAGTGGGATAATGTTTTTTCTTTTTTTGATCCTGAAGATAAATGTATTAAGATAAGAGGTGATCAGGTTACTGTAAGAAAGACACTTGAGGTGGCTCTGATGATTGCGATGGGGGAATCTCTCCTTGGAGATTACGCCCAAAATAAAATAATGAAAGAAGTAGTGGTTGAACAACTGCATCTCGGCAGGGTCTATCATCTTCATTTAACGGACAAGAAACGAAGAACCTGTTTCCTTACTCACGATCAGTTGCAATCGTTTTTGTCGCTTGCACGGATGTGTGCTACCGACGATGAGAATCATTATACGCGTCTTGTCAACAAGGGCGAGGGGTTTACCCCGCCGGGACTGCTGATGGGATTGATGTATGCGTGGTATATCGACAACCGTCTCGCCAGTCATATCGAATATAAAATGTCGGTTATGAAAATAATTCAAACCAACCTGATACCCGAACAGCTGAAAATGGCCGGCAGAAGGAGCCAGATGATCGGTTTTTTCAAAGAGATAATATTCAAGCAATAGATTGCAGGCGGTTTTGAACACTCGCTGAGGAAAGAAAATCGTTCACCGGTACATATTAAAAGACTGTATAACTTGGGATCTGTAACCGTTCATCCAGTGCTGGTGAACGGTTACGAGGAAAGATACGATGAAAATTCTCATAGTCGATGACGATGCTCGAATTCGTGAACTTTTCCGCATGTGGCTGGAAAGGGAAGGGTTTGAAATTTACGAAGCGGAAGACGGCAGGAAAGGCGTAGAAGTCCAACGTAAAACTCCGGTCGATCTCTTGATCTGCGACCTGATAATGCCCGTCCAGGAAGGTATTGAAACCATCACCCAGTTCACTGAAGAGTTTCCGGAAATCGGCATCATCGCTATCTCCGGAGGCGGAAAAATCGGTCCCGACTCCTATCTTACCGTAGCTGAACATCTTGGTGCATGGCGCGTGTTTACCAAACCGGTCGACATGCCATCTCTGATCGAAACCATTAAAGAGTGGCAGCAGATAAAGCCAACGAGTGATTGATGATCCAGAAAATGAGAATTAATGCCCTGGTTGTCGACAATAATCCTGTGCTGCTGAAAGCGGTGGCCACCATTCTCAGTCAGGAAGGCTGTGCGGTCAAATCTGCTGAAACGGGACTGGAAGCACTTGAATTATTGCAGGATTACCAACCGGATATAGTATTTACCGATTTGATAATGCCGCTGGTGAGCGGCGAGCAGTTATGCCGGATTATACGGAATACCAAAAAGCATGACAATATCTTCATTGTTGTGCTCTCTGCCATAATTCTCGAGGATAGTGAAAGAATTGAGCGGGAAATTGCCTGCGATCTTTGTATAGCCAAAGGTAGCCTCAAGGAGATCCGACAGCACGTCAAGGAAGCCCTTGAAACATTCAAGGCGAGGAAGGCGGCAAGGTACCGTCCCACAGGGACGAACACACGAATTCCTGTGGGCCTCAAACCGTCGGAGGTAACGAGTGAACTTTTGTCGGAACAAAAACATCTGGCTCACATTCTCGCTAACCTCGATGAAGGAATCCTGGAGTTGAGCCATCAAGGAAAGATCGTCACCGTTAACAACGCCGCTTTACGAATTCTTTCGTGTCGTGAAGAGCTGCTTGTGGGACGATCGCTTGCCGACGCTGTTGCCTGGGGATTGTTCTCCGAGCCAATCAGGCGATGGTCCGAAGAACAGCTGATCGGCCATGGGATGCAAGTATTTGATATCAATGAAGATGATCCGCTGAAGCTGGCAGCCCGGATAATAACCGGATCGTTTCTTCCGGTTACCGAGGCGAATTCGGTTTTCGGACTCTGCATCCTTCGTGACATTACCCGGCAATATCAAGCGGAAAAACATAATCAGGAACTGGATAATGCCATTAAGCTTGTCAAAAAAATGGACGCCATGAGCTGTATGGCCGGAGGAGTTGCCCACGATTTCAATAATCTGTTAACGGTGATATGCGGCAATCTCGATATTGTCTCGATATATGGTGGCAATCAGAGTGAGGCGCAACGCAAGAAGCTGATCGAGCAGGCGAAAAGAGCGGCTCTTGCCGCAGTGGATTTAACCCGGCAGATATCGTGCTTTTCCAATTTCGGGATAGTGAGCAGGGAAACTGTCGGCATTAACCAGCTGGTTCGCACCGCGGTCGAACGTTTCTTTGACGAAGAGCCTGGCGACTATGCCATCACCGCAATCGGTGAAGATTCACAGGTCTATGTCGACTCCGAAGAAATTTCCCAGGCAATCGTCAACGTCTTGAAAAATGGAGTGGAAGCAAGCGGTGGTGGGGCGATCAATGTTTCAATCGGCAGAGACCATTTCGATTTGCCGCAATTGATGTCCGGCCAGTATGTTCCTGCCGGGTCCTATGCAAAAATCGAAATCTGCGATTCCGGTCGGGGGATTGAGCGGGAGCAGCTTTTCCGAATCTTCGATCCCTATTATTCTACCAAGGAACGTGGCGCACTGAAGGGTATGGGGCTGGGTCTGACCGTGGTGTATGCCACCTTGCGCAACCATGGTGGGTATGTCGTGGTAGGTTCCGAGTTGCAAAGAGGGACGACCGTCACTTTGTTTCTGCCCGTTCAGAATGTCGCCGGAGTACAGGATTCCGGCGAGAAAGTAAAAACCTCCAGATATAGATCCGCACTGTTGATCGAACCGGATAACCAGATGCAGGATATCGGCCGAATCATGCTTGAACATCTGGGTTTTTCGGTTACCACCACGGGCGATAGAAACGGCGCACTCGAGGCCTTGCAACGTTTTAGCGCCGATCCTTCACTTCCCCCGCCGCTGGTTATCCTTGACCTGTCCGATGCCAACGGCGAGTCTGCCGTAGAAACCTGCAGGTTGCTGCATGAAATTGAGCCTGGGCTTCGGGTGATTGCCATGAGCGGAACCATCCTTGATCCGATCATGCACGATTGCCGGGAATATGGTTTTGTCAGCACTCTGCCTAAACCTTATTCCATGGACAGCCTCAAGCATATCACCGGAATGGTCCTGAATACGTAAACAGACGATTTTTACCACAAGGGCATACGTTTCGTTTGAGCAGACAAGCTGCTCAACTCAGCTTTATCGCTTTGGCCATTTCCACCCATACATCAGAATTATGCCGACAATGAAGGCCGGAATTCCGATGAAGGGCTGGTTCTTCTGGAGCAGGATTAATGCCGATATGCAAAGCAGAACCCCGATTGTTACTCTCTTCATCTTCGCCGCTCAACACTTTAAAAGGGTGGATCTCCACTGCTGATGGAGCTTCTGCACAGATACCGTCCTGGGGGTTTTAATCTCCGGAGAAAAAAGCGCGATTTTGTAATCATTGATCATTTCCCGGTAAAGAAGGGCCGCCTCGAGTCCTTCTTTAGAAAATTCCTCTTTTTTTGCCATAAGTGTTTCCAGATTATCAAGATGAGGTATCAACTGTTCCTCTTTATGTCTGTCTTTGCCTGGATTGGCATAAAACCTTTCAAGACGTAGTGCCAGGCTCTGCAATTGCCGGTCAATATCGCCAAAGTCGACCGGGAGTGTTCCCGAAAACATCTCGACGGGGAAGATATCATTCAGGTGGTTCTGAAAACATTGCTCCTTGTCTGGAATACCCAGTCGATTCTTGTTGCCGGAAGAAAATATTTTTCGGATAGTGTCGTGGACAGTCCGTCGTTTCCGAAAGAGGATCATCACATCCTCGCACATTTTCCGTCCTAGAGCGTACAATCCTTCTTTTTTAATCCTATTCACTGTAGCTATAAACGTTTCCTCTGAAACAATTCCGGACAACGGCCCGAATATCCTGACAAGGAAAAAATCAAGAAGGGTGTCGACAGCTTCTTTGCGTGTCATCCCGAGGTCCAGCAACCAGACGGCAGATGGTCCGGAAAAGGAGGTTGTGCAAAATTTTTTCAGATTTTTGAACTGCTCGGGAAACTGTAAACGATAGAGATACACCATTCCGGCAATATTCAACTCTTTTGCCGTTTTCGGATTTTTTCCAAAGTCGATCTTTACCTTGCCTTTCTCAGGCTGGACAAGAAGTACCGGATAAAGGAACCCGGCAACCTCGCCATGCTGGGTAAAAGCAGGGATCGTCATCGGCAGCCCTGCAAAATCCCAGACCGCATGTTCCGTCCCCTGCCAGCGTTCGACAACCTCCAGGCCCTTTTTCTGCAGGGTAGGCTCCACTCTCTTTATCACTCTATCGCCTTGACCTGAGGCGAATAATTCTTTTACGTTGCGGCCGGCACAGATCTCGTTTCCGGCATCATCGAAAAGAAGAAATCGGGGTTGCAGATGGAGAGGAAGAGTATCCGTCCAGTCAGATCGTTGAATGAGTATTTTGAAGTGCTTCAAAATCGAGGCTTCGATGGCGGAGTAGAGCGATCCGTTCCGATCCGGCATATCATCCAGCAAACGATTGACCGTCTCGTTAATCGGCACCAGTTTTTTTCTGATACTCTTAGGCAGGGCTTTCAGCAGAAAAGTCAGTTTTTCCTGAAGGAGTCCCGGCACAAGCCATTCGAAAATTCCCGGAGCAAAGCTTGCGGCAGCGTCGACCGGAAGTCGGAAGGTGACCCCATCCTTTTCCGAACCGGGCTCAAAGTGATACTCCAGGCGTACCTGCATCCGGCCGACGTTCATTACGGGTGGGTAATCGAGGAGTTCTTTATCGCCCGGTCGACGCTTGAGAATATCCTCGTCACTCATCTGGAGAAATGTCTGGTTCTTTTTGCCGCGGAGGAACCGGTTGAAGGTTTGTTGATCGTAGACGTCTTCAGGGATCCTTCGGGCATAAAAATCGTAGAAGACTTGATCTTCGGCAATGATTGTCCGTTCCCGAAGTTTTTCTTCAGCTTCCTGCCAGGTTTTGATGAGTGCCAGGTTGCGGGCAAGAAATGAATAGGTACCGTTCATTTCCCCCAGTACCAGGGCGGATTGAATAAAGAGATCGCGGGCCTCCGCGATGTTTTTTACGCTTCTTCTGCCAAAATTGACTTTTCGGCCTGTTTCAATGATCAGGCCGAACAGGGATACCGTTTCGTCGGCGATAACCTGCCCGGTTTTCTTCTGCCAATGCGGATTTGACCAGGAGAATTTGCAGAGATGACCGGCAACCCGCTCAAGCCATTCCGGCTCGATTGTCGCAACGGTTAAGGCATAGAGCCTGGAGGTCTCGATAAACGATGCGGCAACCAGCCACTGACCGCCTTTCATCGATTGATGGGAACCGGGAAAGATCATAAGTTCGCGGTTATGGGCGCCTTGATAGATTTTACCTTGTTTTTTTGTGGCGATGTTCCGCAAAAAACCGGCAAGCAGCGCAGTATGAATCTGCTCATAGGATGCGCCCGTCGAATTCTCGACAAATCCTTCACGTTTTTCGAGGATTCTGTCGAGCTGGTCATGCAGGTCGATCCATTCGCGCATCCGCTGAAAGGACAAGAAATGGCTCTTGCAATATTTTTTAAGCCTCGACCACGAGATTACCTTTTCCTGAACGTCGTGGAAACCGTTCCAGATGTTCAGGAGTATCATGAAATCGGATTGGGGGTGAGTGAAAACCTTATGGGCCTCGTCGGCTTCTTTTTCGTGGTCTAAAGGCCGGATCCTGGGATCCTGGATGGCAAGCACCGCCGAGATGATTTTCATTTCCTTTAGGCAATTGTTGTCTTTGGCTTCAATGATAATACGGGAAATGCAGGGATCGATCGGCAGGTCGGCCATGATACGGCCACGAGCGGTGAGATGCATTGTGTCATTGATCGCGCCAAGTTCCCTGAGGAGCTGATATCCTTCCTTTATCGCGTTTTTGTAGGGAGGATCGATAAAGGGGAATTTTTCAGGGCGGCCGAGATTGAGGGAAATCATCTGGAGAATGACTTCGGCAAGATTGGCACGCTGCAACTCAGGTAGAGTGTATCCCGGCCGATCATGGTATTCTTCCTCAGAATATAAACGAATACACAGGCCCGGCCCGATCCTGCCGCAGCGGCCCTTTCTCTGGTCACAGCTTGCTCTGGAAATCCTGGTTATCGGCAGGCTGGTGGTTTTGGCGCGGACGTTATATTGCGAAATTCGGGCAAGACCGCTGTCAACGACATAGCGGATGCCCGGAACCGTGACCGAAGTTTCGGCAACGTTGGTCGCCACGACAATTTTCAGCTGTTTGAAGGTTTGAAATATCCTGCGTTGATCCGATGTCGGCAACCGACCGTACAACGGCAAAACCACGGCGTCGGGAATTTTCTTTTCGAGCAGGAGGCAACACTCGCGAATGTCTCTTTCCGTCGGCAGAAATACCAGGATATCGCCTTTACGTTCATTGTCGTACAACTCGCAGACCGTCTTTACGCAATGGTCGAGTTCGCTCTCCTTTTCCCCGGTTTCATCCTTTGGCGGGCAATAGCGAACGGTCACCGGATAGGAGCGTCCTGCAATGGTTATTACCGGGGCATCGGCAAAATGTTTTGAGAACGCCTGGGTGTCAATGGTAGCAGAGGTGATGATCACCTTCAGGTCGGGACGGCGGGGCAGGAGCTGTTTGATATACCCCAGGAGAAAATCAATGTTGAGACTTCTTTCATGAGCCTCATCGATGATCAACAGGCCGTAGCGGGAGAGAAGCCTGTCCTGGCGAGTCTCGGCAAGAAGAACGCCGTCAGTCATAAATTTGATTTTGGTGGTCGGTGTGGTATAGTCGTGGAATCTAATCTTATAACCGACACGATCGCCAAAAGAGCCCAGCTCTTCGGCAACTCTAGCTGAAACGGAAGTAGCGGCAATCCGTCTTGGTTGAGTGCAGCCGATCAGCAGATCATTGTCCGGGAAGGCTTCCAAACCCATTTTCGGCAGCTGCGTTGTCTTGCCGGAACCGGTATCACCTGCAATAACCACAAGTTGATGGTTGCGCAGTGTTTCGATAATCGTGTCCTTATGTTCGAGTATCGGCAGATTGTCTGGATATGAAATATTCATGAAAAAATTGGCTGTCGTCTCTAAAGTGTGGTATGTCTCCCGCTCATGTTTGCCGGATACATACCATACCAACTTACTTCCTGTTACCAAAAAAAATAGAGGTTACTTATGAAAGTACGAAAAGCTATTATCCCAGTGGCCGGACTTGGCACCAGGTTTTTGCCGGCGACAAAATCGATTCCCAAAGAAATGCTTACCATTGTCGACCGTCCTACCATCCAGTATATCGTCGAGGAAGTTGTGGCGTCTGGGATTGACCAGATTATTTTTGTAACCAGTGAAGGAAAGTCGGCGATCGAGAACCATTTTGATTACAATTATCATCTTGATATGGTTTTAAAGGAAAAAAACAAGACCGTTCTTGGTGAAGAACTCAATAATATCTCGAATCTCATCGATATTGTATCGGTTCGGCAAAAAAAACCGCTTGGACTCGGCCACGCCATATGGACTGCCCGCAATATTGTCGGCAACGAGCCTTTCATGGTCCTTCTAGGCGACGACCTGGTACTCAGCAAGACCCCCTGTGCCAAACAAATGCTTGAACTCTTTGATGAAGTTGGGGAGTCCATTGTCGCCATTCAACGGGTTCCGGCCAGTGAAACCCACCAGTACGGGATCGTCGAGGGTGAAAAAAACGACAGAGACAAGACCTACAGGGTTTCGCGAATGGTGGAAAAACCGGCACCGGGAACAACAGATTCCGATATGGCCATTATAGGCCGTTATATTCTGATGCCGGAGATATTCGCGATTCTCGACACCACAACCCCCGGTCATGGCGGGGAGATACAGCTTACCGATGCACTGCTGGCCCTTACCAAAAAAAGGGCGATGTACGCCTATGAGTTCGAAGGAACGCGGTATGACGCAGGAGATAAGATGGGCTATCTCAAAGCCATTATCGCCTATGGCTTGCTCCATCCCTCCCTCGGCAAGCCGCTGATGGAATACATCAAAGGTATCGTCGACGGCAAATGATTCATCTGGAGGTCGCTGTCGCCGTTCCCCTGGAGCAGACCCTGACATACGGTCTGCCCGCTGCAATGGAGAAGAGCGGGCAGGAGAGCGATGGTCGGCAGCATATCGGCAGACGGGTGCTGGTACCTCTTGGTAAAAGGAGGGTGACCGGATATGTCATCGGTATTCCGCCACAGACCGACACTCAATCATCGTTCACAATTAAAGAGATAGCAGCGTTCCAGGGCGACTATCCGGTTATTCACGCCGACTTTGTCTCTTTTTTCCGTTGGGTGGCCAATTATTACCATTACCCGCTTGGCCTGGTGATTAAGGCGGCGTTGCCGGGAGGACTTGCGCCGCAAAGCCTGAAGAGGCTCGTGCTGGAAATTTCCCCTGAACAGTTTCTGCTTCAATTCCCCGAGCAACCTCCCGATCAACTACCGGATTGGGCCGGAAGATTAGCTGACTGCGGGATGCTGAGCCCGAAAGAAACCAGCACAGTTCTCCTCGATAAGCTTGGCAAAAAGCTGCTGGCAAAATTATTGAAGGAAAATGCCGTCAGCTTCAAATCGCTCCTCTCAAAAGATACGATCGGTGAGAAAAACGAGCTCTGCTATGCACTGACGGGACAGCAGACGGAGCCTCCAGGGGAAATCGACGGCAGCCGGGAGAGTCTGCTGCGCTATCGGCAGGAGATCAGTCAGGAGAAGGGAATCGACTTAAAGTTCTCCGAAGCAAAAGCTCTTTATTGTCTTTATGATCTGACGAAAGAGACCAGGCAACAGATAATTCCTCTAAAAGAAATACGAACTCGCTATGTCGGTTCTGCAAAGGCGCTTGCCGAACTGGAAGCAAAAGGAATGGTCAGCAGCACCAGAGAGCGGATTTACCGCAATCCGTTCGGCCAGCAATTGCCGTTTCATCCCCGCCCCGAAACACTTACCGACGAACAAGCCGGTGTCCTTGAAATGCTTCGGCCGGCAATCCGGGAAAAGAGATTTGCGCCCTTTCTTCTGCATGGTGTCACCGGCTGCGGAAAAACCGAAATATATCTCCGGGCGGCGGAAGAGACACTGGCACAGGGAAGGGACGTGCTCCTCCTTGTGCCCGAGATTGCCCTTGCCACCCAGTTGGAAGCCCATCTCCTCTCACGCTTTGGCGATCAGGTTGTTCTGCAGCATTCCGGGCTGACCGCCGCCGAACGCTTTGATCAGTTCTCTCTTGCTCTTTTCGGCAGGGCTAAGGTGGTGATCGGTGCCCGCTCCGCAATATTTGCCCCGTTACGGGATCCCGGACTTATCGTCGTTGACGAAGAACACGATGCAAGCTTCAAGCAGGATGACAGCTTTCGTTACCATGGTCGCGATTTAGCGGTATTAAGGGCGAGACATCACAAGAGTGTAGTGATACTCGGTTCGGCCACCCCGTCGATCACCAGCTATGCTCATGCCCAGTCAGGCAAATATACGCTTTTGACTATGTCCGAACGAGTTGGCAGCAGGTCGCTGCCGTCGGTGACGGTTGTCGATCTGAACAAAAAAGACAACAAGGACAGCAAGGGGATAATCAAGAAGGATCTTCTTGAAAAGTTGTCGAAGAATCTGGAAAGAGGGAAACAAAGTATTCTTCTCCTGAACCGGAGAGGTTTTTCCGCGGTCGTTCTCTGCCGGGATTGCGGCACACCCGTCCAGTGCAGCCATTGCCATGTTTCTCTCACCCTTCATAAGGGTCGCAATAAACTCATCTGTCACTATTGCGGGTTTTCCATGCCCGGCAAGACCATATGTCTGCAGTGTCGGTCCGACGACCTTGTGCCTGCAGGGTTTGGTACCGAAAGGGTGGAGGAAGAGATTCGGGAGCTTCTTCCCTCTGCACGGCTTGCCCGTCTCGATTCAGACACCGCATCGGACCGGAAGAAATTTCTCGCCGCCCTTGCCGAAATGCACAGCGGCAAAATCGACATCCTCATCGGTACCCAGATGATTGCCAAGGGTCATCATTTCCCCAATGTTACGCTGGTCGGAGTGGTCTGGGCCGATGGCGGGATGAGCATGCCCGACTTCAGGGCCGCTGAAAAAACCTTCCAGCTCATCACCCAGGTAACAGGGCGTGCCGGGCGAGGCGATCAAGCGGGTGAGGTGCTCATTCAGACCATGCGGCCGAGTCATTATGCCATTGTGTATGCAAAAGATCATGAGTACCGAAAGATGTTCGAGCATGAAATGCGATTGCGGCGGAATCCTGTTTTCCCGCCCTATGTGCGTCTTACCGCCATGCGCATCCAGGGCAGAGTCGAGGCCGAGGTGCAAAAAACCGCTGTTGCCATTGCCGGGTTTTGTCGAAAATTTGCCCAGAAGGAAAACTATCGCCTTGAAACCCTGGGGCCTGCGCCATCGCCGCTCGACAAGATCGCCGACAATTACCGCTGGCAGGTCTTGCTGAAAAGCCCGGACCTGGATCAACTGCACGGGATATGTGTTGCGGTGCGAGCCGAGCGGAACGGACTCGTCAAAGCCGGATGCAGTCTGGTGATCGATGTCGATCCGGAAAACATGATGTGATCTCAGAAAACCAAACCCCGGTCATTGATCGAAGAAGAGACTCTGCAGCGATTCCAGTTTGGTATCGACCTCCATTTCCAGGATCTGAGCCAGACTGGTAAGAGTAACAATGGCATTTTTATCCGCATCGAGTCCTGTGATATGCCGGATCCTTTCAAGTATTCCTGCATTTACCAATTTCACTTCCGAGAAGTGCGTCTTCATTTCATCGAGGGGATCTCGCTTACTTGATCCGTTCCGGTAGTATTGGCGGAGCATATACATGGCGCCGATCCGAAAAATAGATTCATCGACAGTGGAGAAGGGGAGATGGAAACGCGCCATCGGCCGGAAAAAGTCCATCACCGGACAGCCGCTCGTGGCCATAAGCAGGCCAAGTATGGAGGCCAGTCCTTCCTGTACGCTGGTATCCTTTGTGACTATCCGTTCCGCTGACGAACAGGAAACGGTGCAATGAACATAGGATGCGGTATCCTTAAACGCAGTGACAAGTTCGGCAATATTCAGGGCAACCGGACAGAACGGGTGGTGTTCGGCAGTGAGGGTGCAGGGAGCGCATTGGTGAGAAAGAAGGCGGGACCATGCAGGCGCGACCACCGGACAGGTATTGATATAATGGGAGATGGAATTCAGGGAGACATTGAAAGTGATGGTATCCCTATCCGGAAAATTAAATCTGTACTTGTAAACTCGTGCTGTTTCTTCCATCTTGCGCTTCAGAACGAAAACCACTTTTTTTTCGGAGTAAAGGCTGCTACCCGGTTGCGGCCTTTTTCTTTGGCCTCGTATAATGCCTGATCCGCACGGCTTACCAGACCATCCCTGCTAAAGTTGTCCTCCAACCCCGGTTTACTGCAGGCCTGGCCGAAGCTGGCTGTTACATGATACTCTTCGCGAGTGTCTCTAAAAGGCGTCGCTTCGATCGCAGCCCGTAATTTTTCCGCTACGATGAGTGCTTCTTCGGTACCTGTTTCAGGCAGGATAACCACAAATTCCTCCCCCCCGTAACGGGCAAGAATGTCATACTGTCTGATATTGTCCTGGATGGTCCTGGCAAACTCAGTCAGAACAAAATCTCCCGCCTGATGGCCGTAGGTGTCGTTGAATTTTTTGAAAAAGTCTATATCGATAAAAAGAATCGAGATCTCATTGCCGTGGCGAATCGAACGGCTGATTTCCTGGTCGAGGGCATTTTGGAAATATCGGTGATTGAAGGCCCCGGTGAGGCCATCCACATTTGCAAGATTGTCGAGCAACCTGTTCTTTGCTTCAAGCTCCCGGGTCAGATTCTCAAGATTGATTTTTGCCTGAATCAACTGTTTATTCATTTGATCGTAATCGAGATTGATCAGGCTCAAACGAATATTGGCCTCTTGAAGTATTTCCTGGACCGATTTGCCGGCTTCTATCTTGAGATCGAAATAGGTTCCCGCCTCTTTTACACGAAAATGGAATTGTTCAAGAATCGATTCGATAGCTTCACCCGTCAGTCCCAGGAGTTTTGCCGCTTCTTTCTGGAACCTCTTGTGGTAGGCTTCGGGCTTATCGGAAAACAGGATGTTGACGAGGAGGTCCGAGAGGTAGACGGCTCGGATGGTCGAGCGTATGGCAGCATTGTTGCCGGTATATTTTTCCGGCTCGTGATGGAACTGGATTGGTGCCAGGAGTGCTTCGGGAAAACCCCAGTTTTTGGCGACATTGGTGCCGATAAAGGTGTGGTCGGCGCCAAAGATAAATTCTTCTTCCGTCAGGATTTCCCGGTCGGGCTCTTCGACCGCCTGTAAGACCTTGTCGTATTCAGGCGGAAAGGTCTTGGCCAGTATCAGCTCACCGAGATTTTGCAGCAGACCGGAGACAAAACCCTCTTCTGCTTCGACACCTTTTACTTTTTCGAGAATGAGTCGGGTTGCAACAGCCGACGCAAGGGATTTTGTCCAGAATCTTCGAAAGTCAAAGCGACTGGGAGACTTGCCGCCCCTGATGCTTAAAAAAGAAAAGGACAGTACCAGGCTTCGAACGGCATTCATGCCGAGAATACTGACAGCTTGCTGGATTGAGCCGATCTGTTGGGGAAAACTATAGAAAGCGGAATTGGAAACTTTAAGGATTTTTGCCGACAGAGAGATGTCTCGAGCGATCAAGTCGCCGATCTCGGCAAGAGTGGCGTCTTCCCTGGAGGTCAATGAGATAAGTTGCGAAGCCACTGTAGGCAGAGTCGGAAGCTCTCCCGAACTGAGGATTTTTGCCAGGAGTTCGTCGTGTTTCATAACTGGTGGTCTTACGGATTGTGATGGTTATCGCTCGGACACCCGAGCATGTCGAAGTATATCGTAAAAAGGTCTTAAGACGCAAGGAGTTCACGAAGGCGGCAGGAAGACACTCTTTTTTCTACTCACATAACCGATTGTCAGATACTTTCCCCTGCCTCCGGGTAGGTGCAGACCTCGCCCTTATAATTTTCAAAAAGAAGGGTCTTGCCTTTTTCAAGGATATACTGCGGGGTCAGGGGTATTTTCCCTTTTCCGCCGGGGGCGTCGAGTGCAAAGGTCGGCACAGCCATGCCGGATATATGACCGTAAAGTGAACGCATTATGGTCATGCCGGTTTCGGTTGCAGTACGAAAATGATCGGTTCCCCGGGTAAGATCGGCCTGAAAAAGGTAATAGGGTTTTACCCGTATGCGGAGAAGGGTCTGCAGCAGTTGTTTCATGGTCGCTGCGTTGTCGTTGACACCCTTCAACAGCACCGTCTGACATCCAAGGGGAATGCCGGCGTCCGCCAGCTTCATGCAGGCAATCGATGCTTCTTTTGTGATTTCAAGAGGATGGTTGAAATGGGTGTTAATGTAGAGCGGATGATGAGCCTTGAGGATTGCCACCAGCCGGTCGGTGATCCGCATCGGCAGGACCGATGGCACTCTGGTGCCTATGCGGATAATTTCAATAGATGGGATAGCCCGCAGATTTTCGAGGATCGCTCCGATCGTATCGTCTGAAAGAAGGAGTGGATCTCCTCCGGAAAGGAGTACTTCCTTGATTTCCGGATGGTTTCTCAGATAGCCATAGCCGGCAGCGAGGGTTTTCTCGGAGATCCGCATTCTGTCGGTACCGACTTTACGCTTTCTGGTGCAGAACCTGCAATACATTGCGCATTGGCTGGACACTAAAAAGAGGACTCTATCCGGATATTTATGGACAAGATTGGGGACCGGGCTGAGTTCTTCCTCGGCGAGTGGGTCAACGGCACAGATCCCATCGCGTATTTCTGCGGCATCGGGGACCGCCTGTTTCCATAGAGGGTCCCCCGGAGATTGAATCAATTTTAGAAAATATGGATTAATCCGCATTGGAAAGTTTGCTATTACTTCCCCTAATGCAGTACTATCACAATCCAAATGCTTTTTCAGATCATCCAGCGTGGTAATGCTGTCCTGCAGTATAATTTGCCATGGTTCCATGGCCCGGCATTATGCGGCAAAGAATGATTCTTGTCAATCGCACATTTTATGGGGAACATGAAGGGGGCTGAGTATGTCTGCAAAATTGTACAGGTTCAAATATGACGAATATGGCAATACCAGGGAAATTATTGTTTATGCCAGCGGCGCGTCCGCCAGGTCCTGCAGCTATGTGAATAAAGGCACTGCCTTCAACCTGGAAGAAAGAAAGCTGCTGGCGCTTGAGGCGACCCTTCCCCCGGGCATTAAAAATCTCGAGACACAGGTGGAAAGCTCACGCATCAAGGTGAAAGAAAAAGTCGACGATATAGAGAAATTTATCTTTATCCGCTCGATGTTCGACCGTAATGTCACTCTGGCCCATGCCCTGATAGAAAGCGATATTGAAGAGTATATCAAGATTATCTACACCCCGACCATCGGTCTGGCAGTACAGAAATATTCGTCGATGTTCCGGCAGGCCAACGGCCTTCATTTCTATCCCGGAAATATCGACCGGGCCGAAGACATCCTGAGAAGATTCGCCCACCGGGATATTCGGGTCGCAGTGGTAACCGATAACCAGGGGGTGCTTGGTATCGGCGATCAGGGCGCCGGGGGAATTGCAGTCTGCCTCGGCAAACTCATGCTGTATACTCAAGGTGCCGGGATCGCTCCCTGGCATTGCCTGCCTGTTTCACTCGACGTCGGCACCAATAATGAAAAACTTCTTGCCGACAATCAATATCTCGGCTGGCGCCACAAAAGACTGGATGGCGAAGAATACCTCTCCTTTATCGGCAGGTTTGTCAGAGCATTTCGTAATGTCTTCCCCAATGCTCTCTGCCAGTGGGAAGATTTTTCCCAGCAGAATGCCTTCAGCATCCGCGATGCCTTTGTCGATGAGTTGATCTCCTTTAACGACGATATACAGGGAACCGGTGCCGTTGCGCTTGCGGCGATACTCTCTGCCGTAAAAATAAAGGGCGAAAAGCTCTCCGATCAGCGTTTTCTCATCCACGGAGCCGGTGCGGGAGGAGTCGGGATTGCCGAACAGCTTTCTCATGCTCTGGTTGGTGAAGGCCTTACTGAAAAACAAGCGCTTGATCGGATCTTCATGATCGATTCGAAGGGCCTTATCACCAGTAAACGAGAGATGGAACGGTACAAGAAGCGATTTGCCAAAGAGAAGAAAAGCTCGCCCTGGACTGGAGAAATCGATAAAACCGATATCCCCGGAATCATCAAAAAAGCCGGCATAACCGTTTTGATCGGAACAACCGGGCAGGATTATTTTTTCAAGCGGGAAGCGATCGATGCACTCAAGCAGAATACTGCCCGGCCCCTTATTCTGCCTTTATTCCATCATATTTCAACTCCTGAAGTGTTCTGCCAGAATATCCGTAAATGGAATGAGGAAGGTATACTGATAGCAACCGGTAATCCTTGCCCGACTCTTGATGCCGTGGAAGATTCATTCCAGGTCAGTCAGTGTAATAATGCCTTGGTTTTTCCTGGAGTTGGATTAGGTGTTTTGACCTCCGGTGCCAGAGAAGTGCTGCCCGAGTTTTTTACTGCGGCAGCCTATGCGATAGCCGAGATGATGTCTCCTGAAGAGCTCGCACAAGGCCGCCTCATGCCATCGATTAAAAATATCCGCCAGGTTGGCAAAAAAGTTGCTTTGGCAGTGGCCATGAGCAGCGTGAAGAAAGGGGTCAGCAGGCCTTGTGTATACTCTGATTTTCAACACGATAACGATGAGGCGAGGATGAAAAAACTGATCGACCGGATCAGATGGAAACCCGAATACCTGCCTCTTGTAGCGATGTAACGGGAAAGGGTCAATGCCGTACTGTTTCTCCGTGCACTCACAGCACATCCGGGTTATGCAGTCATTTGATGCGTAACGATGAACGATTACATAAAGATCAATCAGACCATACTTCAAGGGCTTTGAGCGCAGTGTATCCAGACTATCCATTTCACTCCAAATATTTCAACATCGCAGGGGAACGGCTTCATTATATCGATGAAGGTTGCGGGCCGGTTATTGTCATGGTTCACGGCAACCCTACCTGGTCATACTATTTCCGGCATCTCATTACTCTTTTCAAAAAAAGCCACAGGGTTATTGCTCTGGATCATATCGGTTGTGGGTTGTCCGACAAACCGGCCGATTATCCCTATTGTCTGGCCAGCCATATTGCCAATCTTGAAAGTTTATTGAATCATCTGCAGATCGATCGTTTTTTTCTCGTCGTCCATGATTGGGGCGGCGCTATCGGCATCGGTTGTGCTGTCAAGCAACTTGAGAAAATAGAGAGAATAGTGGTCATGAACACCGCCGCTTTTCGCTCTTCCCGCATCCCCTGGCGGATCCGGTTTTGCCGATTTCCTCTGGTGGGAGAAATCGTGGTACGCCTGTTCAACGGCTTTGCCGGTCCTGCCAGGTACATGGCTGTCACCAAAAAAATGCCGGCCGCAACCGCAAGGGCTTATCTGGCACCGTACGACAGCTGGCGCAACCGTGTGGCGATATACCGGTTTGTCCAGGACATTCCAATGGATGCACGTCATAGAAGTTATTCGACCTTGGTTGAAATTGAGAAGCGGCTCCCTCTTATTCGCGACCGGAAGATCCCTCTGCTTATCATCTGGGGTGGGAAGGATTTCTGCTTCAACGATTCCTTTTTTGCTGAATGGCAGAAACGGTTTCCGGAAGCAAGAAGTCACTATTTCAGCGATGGCGGACACTATATTCTCGAAGATAAAGCAGAAGAAATCGGACCTATTCTCCAGAATTTCTTTTCTGCAGGAAAATTTCCGGAGACCGCCGGTGGCTGAAAATATTGCCGAAACATTTGTCCAGACCGCAGAGAGGTATAAAGATCGAACAGGGATCATTGAGGCTCGAAGCGGGAAAAGCATAACGTTTGGCGACCTGAACAGAAGGTCAGACGGATATGCAGCCTATTTCTCCCGCAACGGTATTCGGCCGGGCGATGTGGTCGTCCTCATGGTTACTCCTTCCGTTGATTTTATCGCCCTCACCCTGGCACTTTTCAAACTTGGCAGTCCGATCGTTCTGATCGATCCCGGAATGGGCTATAAAAACCTGTTGCGCTGCATTGAAAGGGTCAAACCTGTAGCGGTTGTAGGCATACCGAAAGCGGTCGTGTTCGCGAAAATGTTTCGCAAGCCTTTTCATACCGTGAAGAGTTTTTTTTGTTGCGGAAACTCGTTTGGAATTCTCGGTCCGGATATCTCTGCATGTGTTTCCGATTGCGAAAAGCCTTTTCCTGTTCACCAGCCTTCAGATGAGGATCTTGCGGCAATCATATTTACTACGGGCTCGACCGGGCCTCCCAAGGGAGTCAGGTACGAACATTCTATTTTCAGTGCTCAACTTCGCCTGATTGGCGAATATTACGGCATAGGCCCGGCAGACGTCGACCAGCCTGCCTTTCCGCTTTTTGCTTTGTTTTCTGCGGCCTTAGGTGCATGCTCGGTTATTCCCGATATGAATCCGACCAAACCGGCCCAGGTCGATCCGGAAAAATTTGTCAGGTCGATCGACAGGTACGGCGTGACCTATTCATTCGGCTCGCCGGCGATCTGGAATGTGGTGAGCAGATATTGCCTCGACAATCGGATTGTACTCAAATCGGTTCAGAAGGTACTTATGGCAGGAGCCCCGGTACCGTACGACCTGCTGACTCGGGTGACCGGCAGTCTTCCTCGCGAAGCCTCGGTCTTTACCCCTTACGGCGCGACAGAGAGTCTCCCGGTCGCCTCGATTGAAAGCCGGGAGGTGCTGGCGGAAACCTGGGAAATGAGCTGCAAAGGGCGGGGAACATGTGTCGGTCGCCCCATGCCTGGCGTGGACATAAAGATAATCCCCATCTCCGATGAACCGATTAGTGAATTTGCCGATACAATGCCGCTTCAAGCCGGTGAAATCGGCGAAATCATTGTCCGTGGCGACGTGGTGACAAAAGCCTATCAAAACAACACTGATGAAACCCGCCTGGCCAAGATCTCCGACGGCGCCACATTCTGGCATCGGATGGGCGATGTCGGCTACCTTGACGACTGCCGGCGCCTCTGGTTTTGCGGCCGCAGAGCACACCGTGTAATGACCGGCAGCGGAACTCTGTATTCTATCCCCTGCGAAGCAATCGTCAATGAACATCCCGAAGTATACCGTTCGGCGCTCGTGGGTATTCCAGGCCTCCGGCACGAAACAGCCAAGGTACCGGTTTTGATAATTGAACCGGTACGCAATAAACGGCTTGATGACAGCACATTACTGGATGAAGTACGGGCTTTGGCTCAGGCAAGTGAGCTTACCCGGGAGATTGAATACTTTCTGATCCATCGGGCCTTCCCGGTGGATATCCGCCATAATGCAAAAATATTCCGCGAAAAACTGGCAAAATGGGCACAAAAGAAAATCTCACTTTGACCTTTAAAAGAGCTTTGGTTACCGGCGGCGGCGGTTTCGTCGGCAAGGCGGTTGTGCAGAAGCTTCTGGGGCTCGGGGTGGAGACGCAAATCATCGGCCGTCATCATTATCCGGAAGTAGAGGCTATGGGCGCGAGATGTCTGGTCGGCAATATCAATGATGAAGAGATAATGTCCCACGCTACCCGCGACGTCGACATCGTTTTTCACGTCGCTGCACTGGCTGGCATATGGGGCCCGTGGAAGTCGTATTATGAGACCAATGTTCTCGGCACTGAACAGGTCATCGGGAGTTGCCGGAAAAACGGTGTACCCATGCTGGTGTACACCTCCACCCCGTCTGTCGTTTTTGACCGGGTGGATATCTGCGGCGGAGATGAGCAGCTGAGCTATGCCGAGGATTTTCTTTGTCATTATGCCAGGAGCAAAGTGGCGGCTGAAAAAATGATACTCGCGGCAAACTCGGAGGGCCTGTCGACCTGCGCCCTTCGACCGCATCTCATCTGGGGTCCCGGCGATCCCCATCTTCTGCCACGGCTTCTCGAGAGCGGGCGCAGGAGACAATTAAAAATGGTAGGTGACGGTACCAATCTCGTTGATATTTCTTATATTGATAATGTTGCTCACGCCCATATCCTCGCCGCCAAGAATTTGGCTGAACAGGGTACGGCTGGAGGGAAACCATATTTTATCAGTCAGGGGACACCCGTCAATCTCTGGCGGTGGATCAATGAACTTTTTGTTATGATGGATATTCCCGAAGTGCAATCGGCAGTTTCCTTTCAGGCCGCCTATCGTCTCGGCAGAGTTTTTGAGGCAGTCTACGGCATGTTGCGGTTAAAGAACGAACCGAAAATGACTCGCTTTCTTGCCGAACAATTGGCAAAATCCCACTATTTCTCCATGACTGCCGCCAAAAGAGATCTCGGCTATGAACCTGTGGTTTCCACCGAGGAAGGATTGCGCAGAACCGTACAGTGGTTGAGGGCACTATGAAAAAAGTTGCATCGAAAGTGACGGCCTGGGTTCTTGTCTGCATTTTCTTTCATTTCTCCGTTGTACCGCCGGCCTCTTCCTTTTCTATTGGCGATGAAAGGGAAATCGGTGAAAAACTACTCTATTCCGTCAGGTCGGCGTTTGAATTAGTCGATGATCCAGATGTCATTCAATATATCACGCGACTAGGGCAGAGTGTTCTTGAGGTCGCCGGTATACAGTATTTCGATTATCGATTTTTTGTTATTGCCGACAAGGAGGTCAACGCCTTTGCCGCCCCGTCCGGTCTCATTTTCTTTAATGCCGGCTTGATCGAAATGATGCACTCAGAGGACGAACTTCTTGCGGTGCTGGCTCACGAGATAGGTCATATCGATAAACGGCATCTCGCGTCGAGAGTTGAAAAAGGCACATATTCCGGTATTGCCTCGCTGGGACTGGCGCTTGCCGCAATAGCCTTTGGCGGTGCTGCAACACCGGTGCTGCTCACCGGCGCCCTGGCCACCGGGCAGAGTATAAATCTTCATTTCAGCCGCCAGCATGAAGAGGAGGCTGATCTGCTCGCCTACGACTGGATGAAAAAGCTCAATCGAAATCCAGAAGGACAAATCAAGATGCTTGAATCCTTGCGGCGAATTGCGAGATACCGAAGCGATAAACCGCCGCAGTATCTTCTTACTCATCCTAACCCCGAGGCGAGACTCGATTATATTGAATCGATTCTGGACAACGACCGAGAGAAGATTGCCGAAAATCTCATAACTGCAGACGATTTTGATTTCCTGCGCTTCAAATACAGAATTCTTGCCAAAGTAAAAGGCCCGGAGTCCCTTAAACCCTTTCTCGCCACAGTAGTCGCCGACGGAAGAACAGACGAGGCGACAAAAGCGATGGCGACATACGGCTTATCGCAGATCGCAAGCACCGAGAACGACTATACAAAGAGCCTGGAGCTGCTTGACAAGGTAGTTCTTTCTTATCCGGACAAAGCCATTCTCAAGGTTGATCGTGGCGCTATTTTGTTTGCCGCCGGGAAATTTGCCGATGCAGAAAAGGATCTCCTGGAGGCGTTGCAGGTCGACAATTCAGACATGTATGCCACATTTCTGCTTGCCAAGCTGCTGTACCGGACCGGTCATCCGACAGAGGCCGAAAATTATTTTCTGACCGTCAGTTATGAACTCCCCGAGTATGCCCAGGTGTATTTCGAACTTGGACAGATTGCTGCAGATAAAGGTGAGAGGGGAGTTGCGGCATTGTATCTTGGAAAGTTCAACCTGCTTCAAGGCAAATTAAAACTCGCCGAACAGAGCCTGAAAAATGCCCTCGCCGATACGTCATTGCCGGAAACTATGAAAAACGAGAGTAAAGATCTCTTGAAAAAGATTGTGCAGCTCAGGAAATAAGGCGGTTATTGCTGCCTTCCGAAGGACTCGATATAGTCCTTCAACTCACCCAGGCTTGGGATGGTGAATATTTTCTTTCGTTCCGCCGAACTTCCGGGAAAATCTCGGAAGTAGCGGCACATCTGGTTCTTAATGTAACCGAGAAGCCGCTCGACCGGCAGATGCTCTTCAATCAGCCCCAGGTGTTCCTGGGCCGTGGCGATGATTTCACGCACATCTTCCGGCCTGGTATTCTGTTTGAAAATCCAGGGATTACCTAAAGCACCGCGGCCGATCATAACACCGTCGCAGCCGGTGGCATCCATCATCCTGTATCCGTCCTGAAGCGAAAGCACATCACCGTTGCCGATCACCGGAATGGTCACTGATTTCTTCACATCGCTTATAACTGAAGGGTCGATGCTGCCGCTAAATCCCTGGGCCCAGGTCCTGGCATGGACAATTATGGCGGCGACACCACAGTCTTCCGCCATCTTTGCAAATGGCACGGCGTTTATGGAAAGACTGTCTTTGCCGGATCTGATTTTTACCGATACCGGTATCGATACTCTGGAAACGACTTTTGTCAAAATGTCCCGAGCACATTCAGGGGCAGTCATAAGGGCTGCACCCGCGCCACGCTTGGTGACTTTTTTAGCCGGACACCCCATATTGATATCTATCATATCAGGGCCGTAAGAGGCCAGAATTTCCGCTGCATCGGCCATAGCTTCCGGATCCGCACCAAACAGTTGAAACGATATCGGTCTTTCTGCCTCAACCGAGGCAAGCATCCTGAGAGTATTCCGCTCCTTGTACACAAGTCCATGACAGCTTATCATTTCGGAAACGCAGTAGGAGGCACCGTATTTCCTGCAGAGAAGACGAAAAGGCAGATTGGTGTATCCGGCCAGCGGAGCAAGAACAAATGGTGAATCAAAAGAAAGGTGGGCGATTTTAAACATTGTAGGGGACGGGAGGCGGCCTGGGCAGAGCGGCTCAAACGGTTCTGCCCAGTACAACATGTAGGCTTACAGCGTCGGCAGCCTGCTGACTGTTCTCTGATAAATCCTTTGCGAGAGGTCGTCGATTATGGTGTCGAGCGCTCTTTTTTCATTATCGATATTGGTGCTTGAGTTAGTCGATATCAGATAATCTTCAATCCAGAGTTCATCCGGGACTTCCATTAAAATCTTGTTGGAAGCGATGTCTTTCAGGACATAGCGGACACGGAGTCTCACCTTGACTTCGGCGGTGACATTGTTTGCCCCGTATGCAAGGCTCGGCAATTCGAGCGAGATAATTTCACCGGCGAGAATCAGATCGGCTCCGGCCTTTTCCCTCACGGTGGAAATCGATCTGGAATTCTGAAACCATCTGGTCAGTGTTCGGTAAATCTTTGAATCGAGACCAAGCTGGCTGGTTCTGTTTTTCCATTCGGTAATGTAAATGACCTTGTGTGGTCCGTTGTAAACATTAGGATTATGATATCCGCACGAAGCAAGAATACAAGCGGCAATGAGTAAAGAGAAAAATCGACAAACAGTTTTCAATTGTCATCTCCTGTGAAAATTCAGTCGAATTGGAATACGCTTCTTTCTAGCTGGATGATACTAGTATTAAACGACAATATTAACAAGTTTCTTCTTCACCACAATCGTCTTTTTCACAGGTTTTGCATCGATGAATTTGATCATATTTTCATCTGCAAGTGCCAGCGAGGCAAGGGCATCGTCCGTGATATCGGCTGGAACCTGCAGCCTGGATCGAACTTTTCCATTAACCTGGAGAACAATGGTGAGAAGATCTTCTTTGGCCGCTATAGCGTCGAATTCGGGCCATTGTCTCTTTTCTATCGGCTCGGTGTTGCCGATGTACTCCCACATCTCTGCGGCAAAATGAGGAACCATGGGGGAGAGAAGGAGCAAAAGAACGGAAACGGCTTCCCGGACTACCGGCGGCTCGGCGTTTTCAGCGATATTGTCGCCGGTGACTGTAGACAGAACATTAAACAGCTCCATCATGCCGCTTATCGCCGTGTTGAAATGGAAATTCTGCTCGATATTTTCGGTTACCCGTTTAATCGTCTGGTGGGTCTTGCGGTGCAGCGTTCTTCCCGGTTCACTGAGTTGATCCGGGATTTCCGGGGGACAATCGAGCAGGCCCCGGTTGCCCGAAATTAGCCGATACACTTTGTTAAGAAAGCGGGAAGAGCCTTCAACACCTTGAGCGCTCCATTCGAGATCGCGCTCCGGAGGGGCCGCAAAGAGACTGAAAAGTCTTACCGTATCGGCACCATATGCCTGGATCAAGTCATTGGGGTCGACGACATTTCCCTTTGATTTCGACATCTTTGCCCCGTCCTTGATGACCATCCCCTGGGTCAGGAGGTTAGTGAACGGCTCGTCGATATCAAGATGACCGAGATCCCGCAAAACCTTGGTGAAAAATCGGGAATAGAGCAAGTGGAGGATAGCATGTTCAACTCCGCCGATATACTGGTCTACCGGCAGCCAGTAAGCTGCTTTAGATTTGTCGAGAGGACCATTGCTGTGTCTCGGGCTGGCATATCTGGCAAAATACCAGGAAGATTCCATGAAGGTATCCATGGTATCGGTTTCGCGTTTCGCCTCACCGCCACAAAGAGGACAGGCCGTGGCAATAAATGAAGGTCGTTGATGCAGGGGTAAACATGCGCTGCCGGCCTCGGGATCTTCAGGCAGAAGTACCGGCAGGTCCGCTTCCGGTACAGGCTGCACGCCGCACCTGTCACAATGGATCATGGGAATAGGAGCTCCCCAGTAGCGCTGCCGGGAGATGCCCCAGTCTCTCAATCTGTAGGTGACATGGGCTGCTCCAAAATTGTTTTCTTTTGCATATTCGACGATGGCAGTCTGGGCCTGGATGGAATCCATGCCGCTGAATTTTCCTGAATTCACCAGGATGCCCGGAACGGTCGATGCTTGATCCATCGCGCGTGGATCAAGCGTCTCCCCTGCAGGCACGACCACCGGGGTTATCCTCAGCTTGTACTTCCTGGCAAACTCAAAGTCTCTTTCATCGTGTGCCGGTACAGCCATGACCGCCCCGGTGCCATATTCCATGAGCACGAAGTTGGCGACGTAGAGAGGAACTCGTTCGCCGTTGAATGGATTGATGCAGTACCGGCCGGTAAAAATCCCCAGCTTTTCAGGTTCTTCTTCAATCGATCTCCGTTGCTTATCAAGAACTATCTGTCGTGCAAACTCCCTTACCTCTTTCTCCGTTTCCGTGCCGGAAATGAGAGTGTCGAGCAAAGGATGTTCGGCTGCGATCGACATAAATGTAACGCCGAAAATAGTGTCCGGCCGGGTGGTGAAGATGGCGATTTTGTGCTCCGATCCTTCGACCGGAAATTCGCAGTTAAGACCGGTGGATTTGCCGATCCAGTTGCGCTGCATTGTCACAACCTTTTCAGGCCATCCTGTGAGTTTGTCGAGATCTGTTAACAATTCTTCTGCATAGTCGGTGATCTTAAAGAACCAGCCATTCATTTTACGTGGAAATACTGGCTCATCGCATCGCCAGCAGGTCCCGTCGATGACTTGCTCGTTGGCCAGTACGGTTTTACAGGATTCGCACCAGTTGACCGTGGTTACCTTTTGGTATACAAGCCCATTACGGTACATCTCAAGAAACAGGAGTTGTTCCCATCGATAGTATTTCGGGTTGCAGGTGGCGATTTCACGGCCCCAGTCGTAGGAGAGCCCGAGCTGCCGCAACTGGTTGCGCATATAGTCGATATTGGCGTAGGTCCATGTCGCTGGATGGCTGTTGTTCTTTTGTGCGGCGTTTTCAGCGGGGAGTCCGAAGGCGTCCCATCCCATGGGGTGCAGTACATTGTACCCTCGCATCCTCTTGTATCGAGCAACTACATCACCGATAGAGTAGTTTCGCACATGGCCCATATGGATCCGCCCGGATGGGTAGGGAAACATTTCCAACACATAATATTTTTCCCTGGAGTCATCTTCAGTCACTTTATAAACTTCACCGTCCTCCCAAAATTGCTGCCATTTCATTTCAATGGTTTTAAAGTCGTATTTCATTGGAACGGTGTTGTCGCTGGTCATTATCGTACCTCAAAGAACGGTTGTTGGTAGAAGGAAATTTTTATATACCGGATCTGCGTTAATTGTAGCCGTCTTGCTCGTCAAATGCACTCATGTTTTCGAACATTGTGAATTCTTTAATGAATGTCAATCTTGCAACGCCGGTTGGACCGTTTCGCTGCTTGCCTATTATAATTTCCGCAACACCTCGCTCGGGATTATCTTCCGATTTATTATAGACCTCGTCACGATAGATGAAGCATATTACATCGGCATCCTGTTCGATTGCTCCCGATTCTCGAAGGTCGGCCATCATCGGCCGCTTGTCGGTCCGGTTCTCGAGACCGCGGTTCAACTGTGACAAGGCAATAACCGGAATATGGTGCTCTTTAGCAAGTGCTTTCAGCGACCTGGAGATCTCACTGATCTCCTGGGTTCTGTTTTCGGTACTGTTTCGTCCCCGCATGAGCTGGAGATAATCGACCACGACCAGTCCTATGTCGTGCTGAGATGCCAGGCGTCTGATTTTAGCGCGCATCTCCAGAACCGAGATCGCCGGCGTATCGTCTATAAATATAGGGGCTTCCGAAAGCATTCCAACTGCCCTGGTCAGTTTTGGCCAATCTTCACTGCGCAGTTTTCCGGTACGGATCCTCTGGGAATCGATCCGCCCCACAGAACTCAACAATCGCATAACCAGCTGTTCCTTGGACATTTCGAGGCTGAACACCGCCACGCCGATCTTTTCGACAAGAGCTGCATGCTGAGCAATGTTCATGGCGAATGAGGTCTTGCCCATTGAAGGTCGTGCCGCCAGAATGATAAGGTCGGAAGACTGCAGGCCGGCGGTCATTTTATCGATTTCGGCATATCCGGTAGGCACGCCGGTAATGAGTTCCTTTCTTTTGTATAGCTGTTCGACCGTGGCAAATGCCTTCGGCACGATCGCCTTTATCGGCGTGAAATTCTGGTCGCCTTTGGTACCGGCAATGTCGAAGATGGCCTGTTCAGCCTCGTCCACGAGGATATCGATATCGTTCTGCTCTTCATAGCATCTTGCAGCTATGTCGGTATTGACGGATATCAGTCTTCGGAGAATTGATTTTTCCCGAATGATCTTCGCATAGCTGGAAATGTTGGCCGTGACCGGGACGATCGAGGTAAGTGTCGCAAGATAGATGGTACCGCCTACCTGATCGATTTTATTGATATTACGAAGCAGATTAGAGACGGTAAGCAAATCCAGGGGCTCATTTTTTTCGAAAAGATCGATCATCGCCTCGTAAATGAGACGGTGGCTGTCCTTGTAAAAATCGGCTGTTTTCAGAATCTCAAGTACGGTGCCGAAAACGTCGGCCTTGAGAAGGATCGAACCAAGAACGGCCTGTTCAGCTTCGATATTCTGCGGCGGCATTCTTGCAGAAACAGGTGATGCATTCAAATCAGACATATGTACAGGATGTATTCAACCGTGGTTGAATGAAAGGAACATTAAACAAAAACACACCGTTAAGGTCAAGCCTCTAGGTGTGTTTTAGAGTTCATGCACAAGCGATTGAATCGCCCGCAAAGAACACGTATTCAAGCGGCCCCGCAAAGAGGATGCCGTTGCCTGGCCCTTTCTATCAGACCTTCAAAGGAACCACATTGACGGTGACTTCCGTGTTCACATTAAAGCCAACCTTGATCTGGACCTTTGTTTCACCGAGAGTCTTGATCGGTTCGGGTAGAAGGATCTGTTTTTTATCGAGTTGAACATCGAGTTCAGAAAGTTTGGTACAGATATCGGCACTGGTTACGGAACCGAAGAGACGTTCGTCCTGTCCGGCGAGTTGTTCGATAACAATTACCAGTCCGGAGATCTTCTTGGCAATATCCTGAGAGTTTTTCTGCTCTTTTGCCAAACGAGCCGCGATATTTGCCCTGTTCTGCTCAAGAACAGCAAGATTCTGGGCAGTTGCGGGTACAGCCTTACCTTGAGGCAACAGATAGTTGCGGCCGTACCCGGGTTTCACTTTTACAACTTCGCCTTCCTGGCCGAGAGAAGTGATTGTTTCTTTAAGGATGAGTTCCATTTTAAACCCCTTTTGCTCTGTGTCTAATAAGCAGTAAAGAACATCCACAGTTCTTTCAGCAGCTTATTGCATATTGATTTATTCGGTTTTATCTGTTGTCACGAGTTTCAGCTTGCGGAAATCAAACCAGCTATCCGCGATACCAAAAAGCAACAGAATAAGTGTTCCCAGCGATTGAAAGACGATCATGACATACAAAAACGACCTGAGCAGCAAAGGAACATTCCATTTGTCCATGAAAAAAACTAAAATTGCAAGACCCTGGAAACAGTAAACAATACTTAATAGTATAAGGCTATTAATCCCAACTGCCCGAACAGGATGGGTGGGGATCAGGGCAAGAATACCAATGACGATTACCACCCAGATAAGCCTTTCCGGTAATTGCCAGTACCGATAGCCGGCCCAGGCAACCTTGTCACACGTTTTCAGAAGGAGTATGTTCCCGAGCATCATGGTAAGCCACGTAATCATCAGGATAATACTTCCCAGAATAGCCGGCATGATCATCGGAACGAGGAGTTGCATCCGATGCAATGTAGTTTCCAGTACGATCAGAGTTTCTGTAGAAACGGTGTCGCTCTGCCGGTAATGCTCTAATGTTTCAACAATACCTTGATCAAATGTTTTCAGCAGCTGACCGTAGGCCGAAATTTCCGAACCGGCAGAAAAAACGGTTAATACTACAAACCAGCTTCCGGCGAGTGAGACTGCGGCTTTAAACCCGCTTAAGGCCGGTGACTCCTGACGCTCTACGGATCGATGCAGAACAAATCCGGAGAATAACAGCGCGGCCGAAAAGATAAACAGATCAAGGCTATCCAATATCAGATAGATAATAAGCGACAATGCAGCTGCAGTAAGCAGCAGTCTCTTACCCGTATGCCCGCCATACCTGCCTAGCAAAAAAAACGAAAGCAAAGGCAGAAAAACATGCAGCCATCCGAAAAAGGACCATTGGACAGCAGGAAGAAGTATCACCAGGGAAGCCAGCAGGATAATCTTGATTATTCCGCTGAGTTCAGGTCGTTCGATATCCTCGTTAGCCACCTTGAATCCTGTATCTCTTCGTACGGCTGTTAACCCTGGGATGATCCGGAGTATGGCAAAAAGGCGATCTGCCTTGCCTGCTTGATCGCTTCGCACAGTTGTCTCTGGTGCGTTGCGCAGGTGCCAATAATCCGCCGCGGAATGATTTTGCCTCTTTCCGATACGTAGTTTCTCAAGGTCTTAACATCTTTATAGTCAATCGTTAACTCTTTGTCGCCGCAAAACCGACAGGTTTTCTTTCGGGAAAAAAGTTTCTTTTGTGGTCTTTGTGCCATGGGGTATCCTCCTGGTTCTAAAATATCAAGAAAATCGACAAACGTTAATCTTCGTCAGTCTCTTCTTCGGTTTCTATTTCAACTGAATCGTCGATATCGGCGCCGTCAGTTTCTTGATCATCGGTGGGTGCGGTCAGCTTTTGTTCTGCTGCGGCAACAGCCTGCTCAATCTCATCCTCTTTGATGGATTCAGCTGTCTTGATTGTCATGTACTTCAGCACCATGTCATCGATCCTGAATTTTCTTTCAATCTCAGCAACAGCTGCGGGTGTTCCGGCAAAATCAAAAAAAACATAGAATCCCAGGTGTTCTTTTTTGATCGGATAGGCCAGTTTTTTCATGCCCCATTTGTTCAGTTCGATAATGGTGCCTTTTTCATCGAGAATTATCTGCCTGGTGGTCTCAATGATTCTGTTGATCTCTTCATCTCCGGCACTGGGGCGGACTATAAAGATCGTTTCATACCTGCGCATGTGTTCCTCCTCATGGGCTCACGGTTTGCGCGAAGGCTCAAGCCTCCGCAATTTTCGGCCCCCGCACTGTGGCAGGGAGCGAGAAGGGTGGTGAATACTTTCTGTCAAGAGGTAAAGTATTAATGCTTCTGTTTGCCTATCGACAAAAAGAGGATTATAATACTAACAGGATCTTACTGTGTCAAACACTATTTTTTCTCTTTTCCTCGGCTTTGATTGCCTGCCACTGGGCTGTCAATTGCTCCTCGTTTTCGTATGTTTGACCGGCAAAGACGTGTGGGTGGCGGCGAATGAGCTTGTCGTTGATGTTATGAATTACATCCGCCAGCTCAAAATTTTCAAGATCCTTATTGATCTCCGCTATCATGATGAGGATGTAGAGCAGATCGCCAAGTTCTTCACAGGTATTACGGGAATCATCCTTTGCAATCGCTTCGTGAAGTTCGTCGCATTCCGACCTGAGATATTTCATCAGGCTTAAGCCGGTCTGCCGCTTATCCCAGGGACAACCTTCGGTGCCTCGCAGGCTGCGAATAGTAGTAATAAGAGCCTGTAAATCGTGGTTAATTTTCATCGTGTTCTAGTATGTATCAAGAAAAGTCGGAGGTGCAATCGTCGCATGGAAAAGCTGGAGGAGCGTATATTCCAGTAACAATTTATTTCGCAACAAGCAAAATAAATGTTGACATTCCTCCCCTGACCAACTAAGTAGCTCAACTGGAATGTGTTGTCAGGTTTTGTGCATTTGCCTGTCAACAATCGACGATAACATAATTCGTCAGAATGTACATTCTTAAACAGCGCACTTTGGTGCCGATTGAGCCGGTACCTGATAGGCAGATAGTCTTATAAATACCAACCCCCCGAGGTACGTTTATGGAAGATGAAAGAAAGCAAAAGATCCTCCTTGAGAAACATAAGGACATCGCGAGGATCGATCAAGAGTCCAAGAGAACCCATGGCTGGTATGTCAGGGTCAGATTTCTCGGCAGAACCCATTCCAAATTTTTCTCCGACAGAAAATGCGGCGGAAGATATTCCAGCCTGCTGTCTGCTATCTCCTGGCGTGACAAGACAGAGAAAAAGCTCGGAAAGATTCGGACCAACAAGCATATGGTCACGGTAAGCAATTCCAGCACCGGTGTTGTCGGTGTACGACTCAATGAAAAATTGAACAGGTATGAAGTGAGCTGGGTTACTCATCAAGGCAAACAGGGTAAAACTTCGGTTTCCATCTCGAAACACGGGAAGAAGGCAGCTTTCTCAAGAGCCTGTGTTATCCGTTCCGAAAAAGAGAAATCTCGGTTGGAATTTGCCGGCTGATATTCGAGGGTTGATATATTTGATGCCCCTTGTCGTATTGCAGCGAAAATTAAAGTACCACACCTAAACGTCTTTCGAGGCCTTGCCTCGAAAGACGTTCGGAAATCGTAAGGTCCATCGCCCGAATCGACACACACCGTTTCCTGCCATAAAAAGATCGGATTTGTAAAGTTGATGTTGACAATTTCGACACGAATGGGTTAAATGCCTAGTTCTTGTAATGTCTTGCAATCTAAATTTTGAAAGAAAAGATTCACTCAAAGAGGTTCATATATGTATGCGATAGTTCGTACAGGCGGCAAACAGTATCAGGTGGCATGCGGCGATCAGGTTCGAGTTGAAAAACTTGACGGCAACGTCGGTGAGACAATCGATCTGAACGATGTACTCATGGTGGTGGATGGCGATGAGATCAAAGTTGGACAACCGGTTCTCGAAAATGCCAAAGTGACTGCAAAAATTGCCGAGCAGGGCAGGGCAAAGAAAATTATCGTTTTCAAGAAAAAGCGTCGTACCGGGTATCGTCTGAGAAGAGGTCACAGACAATCCTATACGGCCTTGCAGATTGAAGAAATATCGGCGTAAACAGTTTCCCCTCGTAAGAGGTTACAGATTTTAATTGAACAACGGGCGATAATGCATCTCGTTGGCACGAAGGAGTAGGAAATGGCTCATAAGAAAGCAGGTGGCAGTTCGAGGAATGGTCGCGACAGCGCTGGTCAACGGAGAGGCATTAAACGTTTTGGCGGTCAGGTGGTAAAAGCCGGAAACATTCTTGTCCGTCAACTCGGCACAAAAATACACCCGGGAACAAACGTTGGATGCGGACGGGATTATACCTTGTTTGCAAAAGTTGACGGGGTTGTCACCTATGAAAATTTTGGTAAAGACCGAAAACGCGTCAGCATCTACCCCGAAGCCTGATTAGTACCTTAGAAATTCATTTCTTGGTTTTCACCCCCTCAGGAGGTACTGAAAGGAGTAGGAATGAATTTCGTGAAGGTACTTATACCCCCTTGTGGGGTGTTAGTTTTCTTGCGTATATTTCCCTGGAATCGCTCCAAAAGCGGTTTGCCCAGGAGTTGAACTCGACCTCGATTTTATATTGATGGTCGAGTTTTTTTTTCTGCTCCCGGTGCTCATCGTTTTCAAAACAAAGCATTACAAACCTGTGGATCCGAATGGCATTTATTGATGAAGCAAAATTTTATGTAAAAGCCGGAGATGGCGGCGATGGCTGCGTCAGTTTCCGCAGAGAAAAATACGTCCCGAAAGGCGGACCAAATGGTGGTGACGGAGGCAAAGGCGGCAGTGTTATAATTCGGGCAAAGAGTAATTTGAACTCGTTGATTGATTTTCGCTACCGCTCCCACTTCAAAGCCGAAAGAGGGGAACACGGACAGGGCAAGGATATGCACGGCCGAGGCGGCAAGGATTGTATCGTTGAGGTTCCGGTCGGTTCGGTGATAAAAAATGCCGAAACGGATGAATTCCTGATTGATCTTGCCGCCGACGGCGAAACATTTCTTGCAGCGGCCGGAGGCGACGGTGGCATGGGCAATCCTCATTTTGCCAGTGGTACCAACAGGACACCACGAATTGCCACGAAGGGACATAAGGGTGAAGAATTCTGGCTCAAGATCGAACTGAAACTCATTGCCGATGTCGGGCTGGTAGGTATGCCAAACGCCGGTAAATCGACGCTTCTCTCCAAACTTTCCGCTGCAAACCCGAAAATAGGCGCATATCCTTTCACCACGCTTGAACCCCAGCTCGGAGTGATGCAACATAAATACTACGAACCCTGTATTATTGCCGATATTCCCGGTCTGGTTGAAGGGGCGCATAACGGGGTTGGGCTTGGTCACAAGTTTCTTCGCCATATCGAACGGACAAGTGTACTCTTGCACATAATGGATGCGGCCGACGAGCAGGTGCGCAAAAATTATGATATTATTGCCGAAGAATTGTCATTGTACCGTGAAGAACTGGCCGATCGAACGCAAATTCTGGTATTAAATAAAATCGATCTTGTGAGTGATGCCGAGTTACGGGAGTTAGAAATATATTTCCAACAGTTCAATCAAAATGTTATGAGTATTTCCAACCATACCGGCGATGGCATTGATCTTCTCAAGGAAAAAATTGCCGAAACACTTGAGAAACGAACGGAAAAATGAAATAACTGTTTTTTGCTCCCCTGTCGTACGGCAAGAATCACCGGAAGAGTTTGTATAACTGCAGCATTTTTGCTTGAATTTTTTTGGTTCGATTGAAAATGGATAACAATATCGCATTGGAAGAAGGGCTTTTCTACAGGCAGACACTCTTTGATAAAGCAAAAAGAGTGATCGTCAAGGTCGGCAGTGCCATTCTCACCGAAAGAGACGGCCTCAACCATGAAGTGATAGATAATCTTGCGCGGGAAATCGCGTTTTTGCATGACACCGGCAGGGAGGTGATTCTGGTCAGCTCCGGTGCTGTTGCCGCGGGAAAACGGAAAGTGCATTTTCGCGACGATCAGGAGGTGACCATAAAAGAAAAGCAGGCTCTGGCGGCAATAGGCCAGTCGCGTCTGATGCATGATTATGATGAGGCTTTCAGCAAACACAACAAGACTATCGCCCAGATCCTTCTGACCCATTCCGACCTGGCGGACCGCAAGAGATATCTCAATGTCCGCAATACCATTCTGACCTTGTTCAAATTCGGCGTAATCCCGGTTATCAACGAAAACGATACGGTTTCGACCGAAGAACTGAAATTCAGTGATAATGACAATCTGGGGGCATTGGTCGCCAACCTGATCGAAGCCGATATGTTTATCTGTCTCACGGATGTCGACGCCCTGTACGATCGCAACCCCCTCTCAGACCCTCAAGCGAAGGCTCTCTACACAGTTTCCGAAGTAACCGACGAAATTATATCGATGGCCGGCAACAGCAAGAGCGTCCTGGGTACAGGCGGCATGCAGAGCAAGATTTTGGCTGCAAAAATGGTTTCGGCGGGGGGGGGCAGCTCGTTTATCGGTCCGGGACGAAGAAGAGACATACTGAAGCATCTCTTTTCAGGTGAACTGGTCGGTACGTTTTTTCTGCCTCGTGCCGAAAAAATGCAGAGCCGGAAACGGTGGATCGCCTATGTTCTTAAGCCCCAGGGTGTGCTTGTTCTTGACGATGGGGCCTGTCTTGCGATAACCAAAAAGGGGAAAAGTCTCCTTCCGTCGGGTATTATCGATATCCAGGGACAGTTCGAGATAGGGGATTGCCTGCGATGCGTCAATCTTCAGAGCAGGCCCGTAGCCGTTGGCTTGACGAATTTTGATTCCAGCGATCTTCGCAAAATAAAAGGTGTACGTTCCGATAAGATTGCCGAAATCCTCGGTTATAAAGAAAGTGATGAAGTCATGCATCGGGATAATCTGGTCATCCTGTAATGCTTCCTGCGCGAATTCCAAGAGAGACTGACGTGAACACCCTTGAACAACAAATATCCGATCTTGCAAAAAAAGCCAAGGCCGCATCCATATCCCTCATGGCTCTTTCGACTGTAGTCAAGAACAATGTGCTGCTTAAAGTTGCTGAACTGCTGATAGAGGAGAAAGAAACCATTCAGCAGGAAAATGACAAGGATCTGAAAAACGGCGAGGAAAAAGGACTTTCCCCGGCGATGCTCGACCGTTTGCGATTATCCGATGCAGTTATTCATTCCATGGTGACAGCCTTGCACGAAATCTGTGCCCTCGCCGATCCAATCGGCAAAGTTGAGGAGTTGGCCAAAAGACCAAATGGCCTGCTGGTTGGCAGGATGAGAGTGCCGCTTGGGGTGATTGCCATGGTGTATGAATCGCGGCCCAATGTTACCGTTGAAGCTGCGGCACTCTGCATAAAAACCGGCAATGCTGCAATCCTTCGCGGCGGTTCAGAGGCCATCCACTCCAACATTGTATTGGCCGGTATCCTGCAAAAAGCGCTCATCTCACAGCACGTTGACAAGGATGTGGTCCAAGTCATTCCGACCACCGAACGACAGGCTGTCACCCATCTCCTGACCCTCGATGAGTATATCGACCTGGTTATTCCCCGGGGCGGTGAAGGACTGATTCGGTTCGTCTCGCAAAATTCCAGAATACCTGTACTCAAACATTACAAAGGAGTCTGTCATCTGTATGTCGATAAGGATGCCGATTTAGCCAAAACCGTCCCTCTCGTTATTAATTCAAAAACCCATCGTCCCGGGGTGTGTAATGCCTTGGAGGGACTGTTGATTCATGAGGAAGTGGCGGCCGAGATCCTTCCGATCCTGGTGACTGCCTTGATTGCCAAGGGGGTCGAGTTGAGAGGATGTGCAAAATCGACGGCAATCTCAAGTCGAATTAACAAGGCGGTCGAGAGCGACTGGGGAACCGAATTTCTCGACCTGATTCTTTGCGTGAAGATTGTTAAGGATTTTGAAGAGGCTAAAGCGTATATAATACAGTATGGTTCTCAACATACTGAAACGATTGTTACTGAAAACTACAGCACCGCCCAACGGTTTATCAATGAGATAGATGCCTCCGCGGTGATGGTCAACGCATCGACCCGCTTTAATGACGGTGGTGAGCTTGGTCTCGGAGCCGAGATAGGGATAAGTACGACGAAACTGCATGCATATGGTCCTATGGGATTGGAGGAGTTGACCACCCGTAAATTTATCGTTTATGGACAGGGGCAGGTTAGAATGTGACCATTTTCAAGATCGGAGTGCTTGGCGGTACTTTCGACCCGGTACATTTCGGCCACCTGCAGATGGCTGAAGCTGCTTTCAAGGAATGCAGCCTTGACAAGGTTTTCTTTATCCCCTCGGCCAGCCCTCCCCATAAAGACGAAACGACAGTCACCTCTTTTACCCACCGGCTGGCCATGCTCGAGATTGTCAGTCGGGAGAGTGTGCATTTTGAGTGCAGTGCGATAGAAGGGCATCTGCCGTTTCCTTCCTATACCATCGATACATTGCGAGCCCTTGAGGATTTATTTCTTGAAGAAACCGACCTTTTTTTTATTATCGGTGAAGATGCGTTTCTTGATTTCAAGAGCTGGAAATCATACGAGGAAATACTTGGAATGGTGAATATTGCGATTGCCCGGCGCGACGGCTATCGGAAAACACAGCTGATCGATTTTCTGAAAATGATCGGGTATACCCGGCAGAACAATTGCTGGCGGCGACAAGGCCGAGGGAAGAAAATCTTTCTTCTTCATACCATACCGGGAAATTTCAGCTCAACGTTGATCAGGAAAAAGATGAAAGAGGGAATTCTTCCGGAAGGAGATATTCCAGAAGGAGTACTTGAGTATATTATCAAACATCAGCTCTACCGATCGGACCTGAAGCACGACCCACATCCTGCCGGTCCCATCTCTTAGAGCTGCGGGGATACTCACTTATGCAGCATAAAGAACAAGGCACTGATCCTCCCAAAACGCCCATTCTCATTGTTGACGATTCACTGGTTTTTCGTCGATTCCTGAGAGATATCCTCGAGGATTCTCCGGATTTTTCAGTAATCGGAGAGGCACAGAATGGCATAGAGGCTCTCGATATGGTGTTGAAAACCAATCCTGCAGTGATTCTCCTTGATCTTGAAATGCCGCTTATGGACGGGATGACCGCTCTCCAGCATCTGATGATTCATCGCCCGACTCCGACCATTATGTTCTCTAGTCTCACCGAGAAAGGAACTGCCCGATGTTTCGACACGATGAAGAATGGCGCCGTCGATTTCATATACAAGGATTTCATCTTTCAAAAGAGCACCCTGCAGACCCATAAACAGGTGCTGATCGATAAAGTCAAAAAGGCCGCTTGTTGTCAGGTGAGGGCGCGGGAGCCGGTTTTTTCCAACAAGCCTGTTGCAACCGACTCCTTCGACGAAGAGCGAAGAGTTGTCTTTTGTGAAGAATGCGGCCAGCGGGAAGTTGTCTCCTATAGAAGATCCCAGCCGATACGCAGCATAACCTGTTCCCAGTGTGGCGACAGCATTGAGTTAAGCTTTTCACCCCAGTCCCAATTCCGCAGGAATACCTTCATCACAGTGATCGGAGGAGGGGATGGCTGTTTTTACAACCTCCTTGAGCTCATTCCTCGGCTTGATCCCGAGATGGGAGGTGCCCTGATCGTTGTTATCCATCAAGATCCGGAACATGTAAGCAGCTTTACGGAATATCTCGATGCCATTTCGGCAATGAAGGTGGTGCGGGCCAGAGAAGGTTTAAATATCGAGGGAGGAACCTGCTATATTTTCTCTGGCCAGGATTATATGCGCCTGAAACCCTACAGTGCCCAACTCACCCTCCAGAGATTGCAGAAAGCAGTTTTAAATGGAGGTCCCCTCGACATCATGTTGGCATCGGTAAGCACTCTCTTTAAAAAACGAGCAGCGGGAATCATTCTCTCCGGAGATATCAAAGATGGCGATAAAGGTATGGCTATCCTGATCAAAAATGGCGGAACACCTGTTGTGCTAGACGGAAAAGAGTGCTACTGCAAAAATATAGGAAAAAACATTCTCGACACATGCAATATCCAGAGAACCTATAAAAGTGAAAATATCGTAGAAATAATCAGGCGACTCCACTACGGAGCCAAAGATGGCGGGATAGCAGGTTGAGGAACAGGCGATTTCATCCGGAGAGATTCGGGGGGAGTCGATGTGTTGCAGCAAAGAGGCGGACAGGTGGAAGAACAGGATAAAAGGGCATCGATTCTCTGGGAAGAAAGTGTACCTCTCATGCGCCAGGGTTTGCACAAGGAACTCGTGCGGCTTGCATTCAATGGCCTGGAAAACAGCCAAAAGGTCTTCCCCGCCCGGGAAAACGTATTTGCCTCACTGCGGCAGACAAGCCTCGATGCCACCCGGGTGGTAATTATCGGGCAAGACCCGTACTTTAACGAACATCCAGGGAAGGGACCGGAAGCCCACGGCTTATGCTTTTCCGTGCAAAACGGGATTCCTGTACCACCCTCCCTGCGCAATATTCTTCTGGAAGTAAATAACAGCATATACAACGGCAGGAGGGTGAGTGTCGACAGCGACCTCACCCGATGGGCGATTCAGGGGGTATTGCTTCTCAATGCCAGCTTAACAGTCATCGCCAAGTGCCCTAACTCTCATGTCAATCTCGGCTGGCACCGATTGACCGACAACATAATCGAGACAATTTCCCGGCAAAAGGAGCATGTCGTTTTCATGCTCTGGGGGACATTTGCTCAGAAGAAAGCTGTTCTTATCGATCGGACAAAACATCTGATCCTCGCAACCAGTCATCCTTCGCCTTTGTCGGCACATAAGGGATTTCTCGGTTCGGGAGTTTTCAGGCGGTGCAACGAATACCTCACTCTCCACGGGCATCTGCCGATTGAATGGTAGCTCCCGTGAGCTATCTCTATTTTCGGACGGAGTGTCTTGTCACCGCCAGGGGTATCATATCCGCGACCTCCGAGGCAGTAAATCCGGCACCGGTTCTCTCGTAAAGGATATCACCGGCAGAACCGTGGAGGAAGACTCCGGCCACAGTTGCGTTGAGCGGCGATAACCCCTGGCAGAGCAACGCACCGATGACGCCGCATAATACGTCACCCATTCCTCCGGTTGCCATGCCCGGATTTCCGGTTGTATTAATGATGGTTGTGCCGTCGCTGCTCGCAATAATCGTTCCTGCTCCCTTAAGGACCAGGACGGTCTCATGGGTATCGTTGCGAAACAGATCGAGACCCAATGTTGCAGCGTCAATCCTGTTGTCCTGAATGTCCGCTGCCGATTTGTCAAGTAATCTGGCCAACTCGCCCGGATGCGGCGTGAAAATCCTCGGACCGCCTGGCATATTGAGGTCGGCCCGGTTTTCGGCCAGAATATTCAAGGCATCTGCGTCGAGGAGAACCGGGCCCTGCACCGTCTTGTAAATGTGCATTACCAGTTCTGCAGTCTGCTCGTCCCGTCCTATTCCCGGACCGATAACCACCGCTTGTTTCCCTTGAAGTGCCGGTTCGATGATCGGCCAGTCGGCAATTGACAGGAATTGAGTACTGTGTGAGAGAGGAATGGTCATTGCCTCAACAAGAGTGGTTTCAAATATGTTGTTCAAGTCCTGAGGAGCACAGAGGCTGACCAAACCGGCTCCGCTTCGCAAGGCGCCCTTCCCTGTCAGGATGGCAGCACCCGATTTACCGGGGGATCCCGCCAGAATAAGCAGATGGCCGTGGGTTCCTTTATGGGCCGATTTGGTTCGTTGCAGGGATCGGGAGATTTTTTTGAACGTATCGATTGTCGCCAGTTCGGTGGTAAGTCCGGCCCGCTGTATGGCTTCAGGGGGAATGCCTATGTCGACGATTTCCAGTTTGCCCGTCCATTCAGAACTCCCATGGATAAAATGCCCCGGTTTGGCACAACAATATGTAGCAGTATAATCGGCACGAATACAGGTCCCCAGCACCTTTCCTGTATCGGAATCTATACCGGAAGGGGTGTCGACAGAGACGATCGGCACGCGATGGGCAAATCCGGAAGTATTAATAAGATTAATGGTATCGGCGAAATGACCGGTCACTTCCCGGTTGAGACCGATTCCGAAAATGGCATCGACGAGGGCGAAGCAGGGAAGTCCCCTTGTTTCAAATTGCTTCAGAAGAATAGGGATGGTTTCCACTCGTTTCGGATTATCGATAACATGAAAAGGCAATCTGAGCTTTTTGATTATCTGCAGATTGACGGCAGTATCTCCTCGAAACTTATCAGGATTGACCAGAAAAAAGAAAACAGGCTGACAGCCCCGCTGATGCAGATGCCTGCCTATCACCAGGCCGTCGCCGCCGTTGTTTCCCGGCCCGACAAATATAAGGGCAAAAGTATTTTCACAAGATCCTAATTCCCGCTCTATCATCTTTACCGTTCCGAGACCGGCATTTTCCATGAGCACGATACTCGGAATACCATATTCTTCCGTCGCCGAACGGTCAAGATTCTGCATTTCCAGGGCTGTAGGCAGTTTCATATATTTCTCCTTGCAAAAAGTCTTAAACGATAAGCACGAAATGCCTGTTCGCAGTGGCAAACAAGAGGTTCTGTCTTATTTTTAATATGATCGACAAAGTCGGCAAGGGCAATCGTTCTTATGGTTACCGGATATTATTTCTGCAACATCGCAAGCTGTCTCCGCTGATCCTTATTTTCTCAACCATGATCGGGGCCAACACCGGAAATGTTCGTTGCAGTCAATTTCATCAGCACTTCGGGACCAAAAACCGACAATCCATTGACCGTGGTCCCATGCCGGCGTTTTCCGACCATGCAAGGTGTGTCCAAAACAACCAATCTGCCGGAGGTATCGCATATGATTGAAGCACATAGCGCTGTGAGTACTAAAAAGGTATTCCAAAAATTTCATCAATTGCGGCGGCGAAGTGTATCCAAGAACAAAAGGTCAAAAGGCACGGGCTTGGGATTTGCAGCTGTAAGCAGATTATCGAGCATTATGGAGGAAATACCTGGACGGAGTCGGTGTTGGGTCAGGGAAGCACTTTCATCTTTCGAATACCTCGTTGATTCCTGTTCTGCAGGTGGCGTCTCATTACACCCATGTCGGCTACCCTTGCCTGCCTAAATCTCAGGGTACTTGATCACTCCGTTTCATCCTGTTCAGCATTCGGTTGCAGACAACGCCTATCGGAGCGAAGATCTTCATGCTCAAGGCTTTCAGTAAGTTCGTCACTGTCCTGGGGACCAAAGACTGTTCATTGGATATCCTTACTATCCAGAAGATCGCCAGAACCAGGAAAAAAGCGTTTGGAGCCCACATTGACAATGCAACGGGTGCAATATTTTGTTCCGCCAGGGATTTCCCGAAAGTGAAGAGAATGTAATAGAGGACAAATATCGCCAGCCCAGCCTGAATACCAATCGCTTTTTTCCCGGGCCTTGCCTGCATGCCCAGGGGCAGCCCGATAAGACTGATAATCAGGCACCCGGCCGGCAGGACAAGTCTTTTATGGAATTCGATGAGAAGTTTACGTTTTTGAAGAGTATTCTCAGGAATGTGCTGTGCTTCATCGAGTAATTCCTGCATGGTAAGGGCTGTTCTTTTCAGGTGGACAGCGCTTCCCGACGGAGGTTGGAGAGGAATGTTGATCTGATACTGGTCGAACTGGACAATCTGAGCACTTTCGTTGCTCGGACGATGCAAACTGCCGTTTCTGAGGACTATTGTGACCATCATATTGGAAATATCGCTTCTCATCGAGCCGCTGGAAGCCATGGTAATGACCGGATTGTCGACACCGCGCATATCCGACACCCAAACATTCTGCCACTCGCCGGAACCTTTATCTATTTGGTCAATATATACAACGACATCTCCCAGGGCCTCGGTGAAAACATGTTCTTTTACTCCCTCATTGATTTTTTCCTTAAGAAGCTGATACGTGAGCTGTTTCATCGATATCTCGCTGAGCGGAATCAATTTTATTGAAAAATAGCTCGTCAATAAAGCAATAAGAGCGGCAACGATGATTACCGGTGGCAGAATCTGATACATACTGATCCCGCTTGCCTTGAGTGCGAGGATCTCGGAGTCGCTTGACAACCTGGCAAACCCGATTGTCACCCCCATCATTGCGGCCATCGGGATGGAATAAAGGAAAATATTTGGAAAAAGATATGAAAAAAGCCGAATAAAATCGGCAACGCCAATATTCAGTTCCAAAACAAAATTAAGAAACGGGATAAGCTTTACCAAAAAAAAGACACAGTTCATGATGACGAAACTTGCAAAAAAAGGTGCAAGCATTTCGGTTGCCAGGTAACTATAGAGGAGACGAGGTGGTTTGAGATGTCTTTTCATTGCTGCAAACGATGCCGAGGACCGCTTAGAAATTCCTGGCTGAATGTATGGTTTTCAGGTACATGGTGTAAGCCTGATTGTCGACGGCAACTGAAAGAGTCGCGCACCTGTCATCACTACGGTCATTTAAAATGGTATTCTATTCAATAACTGGAAAAAAACATGCATTTATTTGAAACAGAAGAAGGGGATAAGTGGGTTTGCATAACCTGCGGGATGGAACAAGAGTCGATGATTACGGAAAAAAAGTGGGAATGGATCTTTGATCGACATGATCAGACTCTCCGATGTTCGCTCTGTAATCATCCAGATTATGACATTGACGACTGAGATTGGCCAGTTTGGCCAATCCCTCCCGTTCAGGAACGTATCTCCTCCGGCGATCAAGGGTTTAATTTCAAATCCTTGATCGGCTCTTCAATGGTGACATCGATCCAATTCTGGTCCCACCATTCTTTTGGCGTAACAAACACGCCGTTGACCAGCATGGAAAAATGGAGGTGATCTCCTCCTGCCATACCCGTTGTGCCGGTTAAACCGACCACCGTCTTCTGGTCGACATTCTCTCCCGCCGAGACATTCATCTGGCTGAGATGGGAGTAAAGACTGAACACACCCTGGCCATGATCGAGAAGAACCAGATTGCCATAAATCCCCAGATAATCGGCAAAAATCACAAGACCGCTATTGGCAGCGCGGACTTCCGCCCTCTGGGTTGAAGCGATATCCATGCCAAGATGAACCTGATTATCTATCGCCTTGCCATCGTAGTAATATGTCCTGTGATCGGCAAAACCGGCCCGAGAGCTACCGGGCATGCGCTGAAAGCTCCCTTTCCACAGTCTCTTCGGCTGGGAAGTGCGGCAGAGTTCGCTGATTTTTTCATTGTTCCGGTCCCGGACATTGCTGTTGGTGTAGAGATATTTGTCGACTTTTTCTCCTTGCATCTCCGGATAATACTGCTCGAATTCAGGGATCTTATCCTGGAGAAAACCGTCGCTGATGGTAATTAAATCTTTCTTTTGAGCAGCTCCGTGATACACGGCAGAAAAAGGCACAATCGCCTCGTTGCCGGCCTTATCGATGGCCGTTATGCTCAATGTATCGATTCGTTCGGCATCGTAAGGAAGGGCGAAATAACAAATAAATATATCGACGCTGCTGTCACTTAAAAGAAAGCCGGGATGAAACCTGCCGTTGATCGATACCCCATGGGTGCTCTCATTATCGCTGAGACGATATATCGCTAGCCCGGTTCCGCCCCGTGTTATATATTTTTCACTGTGCAGGATCTCCACACGCGGCGGTATTGTATCCACTGTAACTTTCTTGACGACCGAGGTTGTATTGCCGGAGAACCATCCCCGCATGGAAAAATCGGTGGCTTCAACCGTGATGGTCATAGGCCCGTCGCCGAACCCCTCGGTTTTCGTGTCAAAGGTGATTTCCCGAGTGTCCTCATGGGGGCCGATTGCCCCGGTATACGAAGTCCGTGGAAATGTGACGGAATGGAGATCCTTTTTTACATCCCCTTGCGAGACCGATACGGTAATGCTGCGCAGTCCGCTTTTCGTATCGCGAGCAGAATACGCGATTGAACCCTTAGTCCCCAGGTAATCGCCCACTTTATCGATATTGACTACAGGCTTGCCTCCTTCAAAAAAGAGAACGAAACTGCCTGTCCCGAAAATTGCGAAAACGATAATGAGAAGACCGTAGAAGAAACGGGCTCCGGAGGGTCTTTTGCTTGTGGAAAATGCCATTGAAAAACTTGTCCTTATTCAGCTATGGAAAAAGCAATTACATGTACGACTATCTCTGCCATATTATTTCATATTTCTCAATATGCAGATCTTTCGAAGGGGCAATGATTATTCTTTTCCCTATTTCTTTTTCGACTCTTGTTTTGGTTTGTTCTTCTTCATTGTTCAACAAATCGGCCAATCGTGAATGAACCCGAAGGGTAATAGTGCTGCCTTTATGCTTTTTAGAGTTTCTGCTGATTTTCCTGAAAATATCATAACAGATTGTCCTTCGGGATTTAACCATTCCCTCTCCGGAACAATAGTGACAGGGTTCACACATCAACTGATGGAGGTTCTCGCTGTTTCGTTTCCGGGTCATTTGGACCAGGCCAAACTCGGAGAGTTTGAGGATATTGATTCTGCTCTTATCTTTTTTTACAGCTTCTTTAAAGGTCGCATACAGTTCCTCACGATGCTTATCATCTTCCATGTCGATGAAATCGATGATAATAATCCCTCCGATGTTGCGCAATCTCAATTGGTATGCAATTTCGATTGCCGCCTCCATGTTGGTCTTGAAGATCGTATCGTTCAGATCGTTTTTGCCTACATAGCGGCCGGTGTTGACATCGATAACGGACAACGCCTCGGTACTTTCGATTATTATATATCCACCCGAACGAAGCCAGACCTTTTTCTCTATGGCCCGTGAAATCTCTACTTCAATATTATACGATTCAAACAGCGGGGTGCTGTCTTTGTAGAGGCTGATTTTCTCAGCCAGAAACGGGGCAAAGGTCTTCACATGGGCCAGCAGTTTGTCGTACGCAACCTGATCGTCAATGACCAGTGAGTCGACATCCATGGTGAAGAAATCGCGGATAGAGCGGAGCGTTATGTCGAGATCTTCGTGAACCAGACAGGGGGCTTCCATATGGAGAGACTTGTCGCGAATATCGTCCCAGAGCAGCAGGAGAAACTCCATGTCGGCCTCAAGTTCTTCCTTCGTGGCGTGCTCGGCGACTGTCCGAACGATAAACCCGGTCCCCTGGGGACGCAACTCTTCGATCAACGCTTTGAGCTGTATCCTTATCCCTTCATCTTCAATCTTTCGGGAAACACCGATATGGTCCGTCAGTGGAATGAACACGAGATTTCGACAAGGCAGGGTAATATGGCAGGTTAATCTGGCGCCTTTTGTCCCTATCGGATCCTTGCTGACCTGCACAAGTATATCCTGCCCCTCCCGCAGAATATCTTCGATATGCAGTCCCTGGGCCCGGATGTGGGTTTGCGCACAATCGGTTATACAGGGGCTGTATTCAGGGCAATCCGAAGAGACGCAGACATCGTCGACATAGAGGAATCCGGTGCGTTCCAGGCCGATATCGACAAAGGCAGCCTGCATGCCGGGCAATACCCGCACAATCCTGCCTTTATACACATTGCCCATAAGGCCTTTTTCCGTCGGCCTCTGCATGTGGAATTCGCTGAGATTTCCATCTTCGACAAGCGCCAGTCGAACCTCATAGCTCGTCGCATTAATAAGTATTTCAGTGGGCATTCTTTAACCATTTTTATCGAATCTTTAAGCCTTCCGCTCAGGGAAGGTGCATATTTTTTAAAATTCTGTAGTATACAGTATACGTAATATATAATGCCATATGTAATAATTTTTATATCAACTGCTCATGATCGCTCTCACATCCGGTTTTGTGCCAAGTTGCTGACTGCTCCTCGGTGCAGCAGGTGAGTCATGCCGGTCTCTCGGATGTTCGACAGCAAGCTGCAAATGATGGCCGGTGAGGATTATTTCCCAAAATAACGAGTTGGTAATTCAATAGTATGACTTGGAAAGATCCGTCCATATATATTAACAGGATATATGTTGAAGAGTCCTGTCTGGAACTCGCCTGCACCAGAGATATTCTTGCCAGAGCCGGTTTGCCCTGGTCGGTTGTCCCTGAACGCGGGAAGCCAAACGGCCTCGATGAAGAATATGTCGGTAATCTTTCGGCCGGTAAACGTCAACTCTATCTTTGCCGGAACCGTGGGGTGTTCTTCAAACCATGTCCAGGAACCCGTGAGTACCAGTGTTGCGATTATCAGGTCCTCAACACCGGCACGAACTGCCCGATTGACTGTGTCTACTGTATTCTCCAGGCGTACCTGAACACTCCCTGGCTGACCTTTTATGTCAATACCGAAGATTTGCTTCAAGAGCTTGAGCAGTCTCTTGCGGTACATCCCCAGCGATTTTTCCGGATAGGTACCGGCGAGTTTACCGACTCCCTGGCGCTTGACCGGTTGACCTGTCTCTGCCGTCCACTGGTTCAATCGATCGGCAGGAAGAACAATGCGGTTCTTGAACTCAAAACCAAAAGTGCTGTTATTGACAATCTTCAAGGCCTCGATCACCGAGGCAGAACCATCATCGCCTGGTCGCTGAACAGTCCGGTTATCATGAAAAAGCATGAACTCCGATCGGCAACGCTGGAAGAACGACTCGAGGCAGCAAGGCAATGTGCCGCATGGGGGTATCGACTTGCTTTTCATTTCGACCCGATCATTGACCACCCAGGATGGCAGGCGGGTTATAAAGAGACCATAGACAAACTCTTTGCGACGGTACCGGCCGATGCCATTGCCTGGATCAGTCTCGGCGCTCTCCGATTTATTCCGAGCCTGAAAGATATAGGGATCCGGCGTTTTCCCCGAGCAAAGATCTATTTTAATGAATTCGTACAAGGTTTGGACGCCAAATCCCGATATTTTCGTCCGCACAGAGTAGCCCTTTACAAAGTCATCTACGCACTCCTGAAACGGAAAGCAAGTGATACGACCTGCATCTATTTCTGTATGGAAAGCGATGAGATCTGGCAAGAAGTAATGGGCTTTGCGCCTGGGGACAAAGGAGGATTGCCGCAGATGCTCGACAGGGTGGTTCGTTAAAAGGGTTCTCCTCTCCTGCGAAATCCGTTCCGCTCGATCTGCAAATTTGATCTTGTTCTTTCTTTATTCTATCGTATATTGGCTGAATCCGACTTCAAGACCCTGTTGACTCTTTTAACCTCAGAGGATGTAATTATGGTAAATAAAGTTATACTCATCGGCAACTTAGGATCAGATCCCGAATTAAAATACACGGCAGGAGGCACCGCGGTAGCGACACTCAGTGTAGCCACAAGCAGAAGATGGAAAGACAAAGACGGCCAGATGAAAGATGAGACCGAGTGGCATAGGGTCATTGTCTGGTCGCAGAGCGCTGAGTTTTGCAGCAATTACCTTTCCAAAGGCAGCAAGGTATACGTTGAGGGGCGGCTGCAGACCCGCAAATGGAAGGATCAGAACGGCAATGATCGGTATACAACGGAGATTGTTGCAGCAACCGTCCAGAGTCTCAGCCCGCGAGCAAATGAGAGCACCGGCGGTGGCGGTTACGAACAGCCACCGTTACCGCAGGAACCGTTCGGCGGGATGATGGGCGGGGGAAATACCGGCGAGGATGTGCCGTTTTAAGGCAGGACCGCTGCTGTGTTGCCGTTCAAGGAAAAACATGAAAAAGGAGCAGGTTTATCGATAAAACCATGCTCCTTTTTCATTTTCAAAATTGATTGTTCATGTAAAACAAGTTGACTGAAGATCTAACCGTTCGTATTGTTTTTGCACCAAATACTTAAGTTTTTCTTATAACGCTTATCTTCGCTGGATCGTTACCATGGATTATTATGAAACACTAGGGGTTAAAAAAGATTCGTCCCCGTCTGAGCTGAAAAAAGCGTACAGAAAACTTGCGCTTAAGTATCATCCCGATAAAAACAACGGCGGGAAAGAAGCCGAGGCCAAGTTTAAAGAGATCAACGAAGCCTATGCCGTTTTGTCCGATCCTGAGAAAAAAAGGCAGTATGACCTCTACGGTTCCACCAATTTCCACCAGCGCTATTCCCAGGAAGAAATTTTCAGGGGCTTCGATCTCAACGATATCCTGCGTCAATTCGGCTTTGGCGGAACAGGGCAATCGGCCCAGTTTCGATCAAATATGGGGGGCGGCAATTCTTTCGCTTCGTTTTTCAGCCAGGGCAACCCTCATCAAGCCAATCCGGGTGGGTGCGGTGGCGGCGGATGTCATGCGCCGGCGGAGAAAGGCCAGGACATGACCTACCAGATCACCGTCAGTCTGGAAGAAGTTCTTCACGGTGCGGAACGAACAATAACCTTGAGAAAAAACGGATCCCCGCAGAATGTTTCCGTGAAAATACCCAAGGGCATAGAGGCTGGGAAAAAACTACGGTTGCAGGGGCAGGGGGGAGTATCGCGAAATGGCGGCCCGTCCGGGGATCTTTATCTTAAAGTCGATATTGCCTCAAATGACACCTTCCTGCGGGATGGCGATGACCTTATCGTTCAAAAACTCATCTCTTTCAGCGAGGCATGTTTCGGCACCACGATTGAAGTGGAAACCCTGGAAGGTAAGAAATTCGCGGTGAAAGTGGCTCCCGGAACAACCCATGACTCGCGTTTGAGGTTGAAGGGGTATGGCTTGCCCGTCGGCCCTCTTGGAGAAAGGGGGGATCTCTATGTGAAGATCGGTGTCAAAGTGCCAAAAGAATTAACTGAAGAACAGGGGAAGGTGATAGAACAGTTGCGGGATTGCGGATTATGACGTTCAACCGGATTATATGCAAGGGTCACCTTTTTGAAGGTGATCCCTGCCAGATGAACCGGTGGGTGTATCAGTATTTTCGGTCGGCGTAGGTCAGCCAACCTCCTGCCGAGACCAGTTCCTTATCAAAGGGGTTCAGTGTCAAAGTGCAGACCACATCCTTTTGCGCGGCGTCATCGGATGAAGCTGTCACCAGATTTTCGGCGAGATCGACCGCGACGGTGATCTTGCCCCGCATGGCAAATAACTCGGCAATGTGACTGGCGCTGAGTTCGACCGCCAGAATGCCGCAGTTGAACATATTCTGCCTGAAGATCCTGGCGAAACTTTCCGCAATTATCACGTTGATGTTATTGACCTCAAAGGCCCAGACTGCGTGCTCGCGAGATGAGCCGCAACCAAAATTTGCCCGGGAAATGACAACTCTTGCTCCCTTCATCGCCTCCGAATGGCAATCGAACTGATTGCCGTCGAGCAGCAGGTCTTCCAGAAGATGGGGCTTCAAAGCCATTTTAGAGATTTCCGTTAAATATTTCGCGGGAATTATCTCATCCGTATTAATATCGCTTCTGTCCAGCAGAATGGCCGGACCGCCAAATGTTTTCATTGCAATCTTCCCTTGTGTTAGATTCTTGTTCGGGGCTAGTTAAAATCACGCGGATCTGTGAGAAGTCCTGTTACTGCAGCAGCCGCTGCCGAAAAGGGACTCAATAAATGTACCATCCCGCCCTTGCCCATGCGTCCGTTGAAGTTGCGATTGGTAGTCGATGCACAGACCTCTCCGGGAGCAAGAACCCCGCTACTCATGCCAAGACATGCGCCGCAGGTCGGGTTGAGCACACAGAAGCCGGCATCCATGAAAATCTTGATAAGGCCCTCTTCAAGGGCCATGCTGTATATTTTCGGAGTGGCCGGAGTAACGATCCCCCTTACTCCCTTTGCCAGTTTCCGCCCGCTGATAATTTCCGCAGCGTCTCGCAAATCCTCGATCCTGCCGTTGGTGCAGGAACCGATATAGATCTGGTCGACGGGGGTGCCTGCAAGTTCGGCAATATCCTTGACCTGGTCGGGTTTAAACCCGAACGTCACCTGGGGAGCAAGTGAGCTGACATCGATATCCAGGACTTGTACAAATTCCGCATCATCGTCGGAGTGCCATTTCCGGTACTCTTCGACTGCGGCGTCAATACTTGCATAATCGGCTTGAATAAACGGCCAGAGATATTCCGCCGTCACCCGGTCCGGCATGCAGATACCGCAGGTCGCTCCCGCCTCAACCGCCATATTGCACAGGGTCATTCTGGCAGACATGGTGAAAGATTCAACGAGTGGTCCGACAAACTCGATAACCTTGTCGGTCGCACCATTCACCGAAATCTGCTTAATGATTGCGAGAATGACATCTTTGGCCGAGACCCGGGGTTGCAAGGTCCCGGTGATATTGATTCGCATGGTTTTCGGCGCGCGAAATGAACAGACTCCCTTGTAGATGCCAACCTCAAGATCGGTTGTCCCGACACCGGCCGCAAAGGCGCCGAACGCACCATGGGTGCAGGTATGTGAATCACCCATGATTACAGTATAACCGGGTCGGACAAAACCCTTTTCAGGAAACAGGGCATGACATACGCCGTTTTCACCTATGTCAAAAAAATCCCTGATGTTGTGACGCTTGGCCCAGTCCCGCATGATTTTGCCCTGGGTTGCGGTTTTCGAATCCTTGGCCGGGGTGACGTGATCTATGACCGCTTTGATCTTGGTGGAGTCAAACACCTGATCCATGTTTTTCTCGACAAGATCCATGATGGCAATCGGCGTGGTGATTTCGTGGCACATCACCACGTCCAGATCCAGTACCATGTTATCCTGCGAAGGTTTATCGCGGAGGTGTGCGGCGAATATTTTTTCAGCTATGGTTTTTCCCATTGTTTGTACTCCGGTGAAGATAGGGGCGACGTTACGTTTATACCCGCAATGACGAAATCGATGCGGGATTCAATACTGAAAGGGTTGTCCAGACTGCAGAGTTAGACACACTACACAAAAAATGGTAAGGTTGCCAGAATATTGTAATCTAAGAGTCCGATACTGAACCAATGTTCTACAGCTTCAGCCAATTTCCAGGAGGTTTCTGCGATGGTAAGCGGCAAAATGTTTCTTCTTCCTGCTTTTCTGAGTCTTTTCTTTATATCCAACTGCTTTGCAGCCCATGGAATATCCCTGAACGGGGAAGTCAAATACGAACAACACTTCAAACAGTTTGGTTATACCTCAGCGGCTGCGGTCAAAGGAGGCAAGCTGGTTTTGCATGATATCGGCAGTTTTGATAAAATGAACCCATTTACCTTGAAAGGCGAAGCTCCCTTGGGACTGGAAGCTTTAGTCTACGAACCGCTGGCCGTTGCCAGCCTCGACGAACCGTTTTCCCAGTACGGTCTTCTGGCCTCAGACATTGAGGTTGCTGCCGATAAAAAATCCGTCACCTTCACCATCGACCGGAGGGCAAGGTTTTCCGATGGCAGTCCTGTTACCGCAGAGGATGTTGCCTTCTCCCTGGCGACACTGAAAAGCGAGCTGGTTCATCCCTATTTCAATTATTATTACGAAGACATAGAGTCATCTGAGATACTTGATGATTTCAAAATCAAATTTCTCTTTAAAAAACCGAACCGCGAATTGCATATGATTGCCGGGCAAATAAACATTATGTCGAAGAATTTTCTGACAAAACACGGTTTCGAGGATCAGAGCGGAATAAGGGACCTTGTTGCACCTGTCGCCTCAGGCCCGTATGTCGTGGATACCTTCAACATCGGCAAAACCATTACCTACAAAAGAAACCCGAATTACTGGGCGAAAGAGCATCCTGCAAGAAAGGGCATGTACAATTTCGATGAGATCGACGTCAAATATTACAAGGATCAGACGGTTGCCCTTGAAGCATTTAAAGCCGGCGAATTTGATTTTATTTCGGTCAATATCGCCAAACAATGGGCCAGGGATATGGAGGGGAAAAAATTTAACGACGGCTCGATTATCAAAAGAACATTTCCCCATGCAAACAATGCAGGAATACAAGGTTTTTTAATGAACACCAGGAGACCGTTGTTTCAAGACAGAAGGGTGCGAAAAGCACTCGGACTGGCGCTTGATTTCGAATGGATCAACTCATCTCTCTTCCACGATCAATACACCAGAAGCGACTCGTATTTCAGCAATTCCTACCTTGCTGCCAAAGGATTGCCGGATGACTCGGAACGAAAGCTCCTTGAACCGTATAAACACATTCTCCCGGAAGAGGTTTTTACAGAGACGCTTTTCCCCCCGGAGACAAAAGGACCTGAAGGTTTGCGCAACAATCTTCTTGCGGCCAAAAAAATACTCGAGGAAGCCGGGTGGCATATAAGAAACGGCCAGCTCGTGAACAACAGCGGTCAACTTTTCAAATTTGACATTCTTTTGGTTTCTCCCGCCTTTGAAAGAGTCATGGCAGCATATGTGAAAAATTTGCGAAAGCTGGGAATTCTGGCGGAATACAGAACCGTCGACTCGACTTTATATTCGGAACGACTGAAGAAATTTGACTTTGATATGATTACCATGAGTTATGGACAATCTCAATCTCCGGGCAATGAACAAAGAAATTACTGGCATTCTTCTTCGGCAGCAAGAGAAGGTTCTCAGAACTATGCAGGCATACAATCGCCGGCCGTGGACTCGCTTGTCGATATGATCATCTACGCAGAGACCAAAGAGGAACTGGTAACAGCCAGTCGTGCTCTTGACCGGGTTCTCTGGTTTGGCTATTATCTTGTGCCAAACTGGTATCTGCCGTTTCACCGTTTAAGTTATCATGACAAGTTTTCAACGCCTTCGACGCTGCCATTATATTATGATCCATTCCAGTTACTCATGACATGGTGGATCAAGGAGAAATAAAGTCCTTGACTTTTCTGCTTGAATCTTTCTTAGATTTGCATCTAATACATCATTTTCCTTGACTTTTGCCTGGTTTTTTTGCTAACCATTCTATGTGATCCCTAACAGATGGGACCATTATTATTAATACAGATCGGGTTGCTTGGTTGGGACATGCGATACTCGGTTTGTTACTTCGGGGAGGCTTGTTGTATGTCTGATCGTGTGAAGGGGAAGGTCAAATGGTTTAATGCGAGCAAGGGTTATGGTTTTCTGGAGAGACCCGACGGCGAGTCGGATGTCTTTGTGCATTACAGTGCTATCCAGGGAGAGGGCTTCAGGAGCCTGGAGGAAGGAGATGCAGTTGAATTCACTATTGCCAAAACCGATAAAGGGTTCCAGGCCGAAAATGTCAGCAAGATGAGTTGAGCGAATAGTCGCCTTTGTTCTCGACCCCGTTGCAGGATGCCTGAAAGCGTTCCTGCAACGGGGTTTGTTTTTTTTGTCCATTCAGTTTATTTATACGATGGACATGATATGATACTTTTTCCTCTTATTGATCGGTGGATGTGTGGATAGTATACAACTGGAACTGAAACGGCTTTCCGATACCGAGAAATTGGGCATACTTCTTGGGCGATCGGCTGTCCCCGGAGATGTTATTTGTCTCGATGGCGATCTTGGGGCCGGAAAAACAACTCTTTCCCAGGCTATTGCCAAGGGGCTGGATGTTCCTGAAAACTGTTATGTGACAAGCCCTTCCTTTGCCATCATGCATGAATACGAAGGAAGATTACCGATGTATCATATGGATTTTTATCGCCTGCACACTGCTGTTGAAGTCCTGGACCTGGGATTTGACGAATATTTCGACCTTTCGGGTCTCACGGTGATTGAGTGGTCAAGGCGTGCGGAGGTAATTTTACCGAAAGAGCGGTTGTCGCTCGAATTGATATTGAACAACGACATGAGCAGGACCGTCGTGATAACCGCTACTCCCGATTTTACCGAAAGATTGAAAAGAATCGAAAGCGCGTTTTCAGGGAAAGATGACGATGACAGTAAGATAAGTGAAGGTTGCTGAATTATTACTTTTTATTGTTTTTGCGCCTATTGTTTTCAAGGCAAAAAGCAGTGCGGTTTCTTGATAACGGTGGAAATGAACTTATCTTAGCTTTTCTTTCAGGTACCACAAGGTGGCAAGTCGTAGTTTGTCCACCTGATGGTCGTTATTGGATGTGGTGAGGCCTTGAAACAGTCTCGCTTTCTTATTTATTATTTACTTGCAGAAGACCTCATGAAAAAAAAATCCCTCTCCTTCAAAGATTGTTTAAAAAAATTCACCATTGATCAAGATAAGGCCATCACCCCTGAAGAAACGCTGAAAAAATTCTACGAAAAGGTTGCAGGTCTCGATCTTCAGATTTTAAATGAAGTAAGGAGGATAGACAACGGCCGCCTGGACATTCCGGTATATTTCAGTGTTTGCGGCGAAGATGCCAAGGCCCTTACCGGAACCAAAAAACAGATGGGGAAGGGTGCGTCTCCGATACAGGCCGAAGCCTCGGCATGCATGGAGCTCGCGGAAAGATTTTCATTTTTTTCCTACAAGAGCAATCCCGGGAATTTTCTTAACGGCGACTATGCCTCCATGGTAAAAGCCGGATATCCTGTGCTGAGTTTGGAATATCTGCTGGATTCGGTACACGATACCCGTTCAAGTGTGGAACTGCTGAGTCAATTGCTTGAAAATATACCCATGCAATGGGCCTGGGGAACAAATATCACCAGAGGAGAGGATGTACTTATTCCTTTTTCCTGGTTTTTTGCCATCAACGAATTTAACGGACCGTCGGCCGGCAATACTCTCGAGGAAGCAGCGCTGCAGGGTATCTGCGAAATAGTAGAAAGGCATGTCTGTTCCGTCATCAATCATCAAAAAACGGTTACTCCCAGAATCGAGCCGGATTCGGTACAGGACAGTGTTGCGAAAGAACTGCTGGGAAAATTCAAGGCGCAGAATATCGAACTGTATCTGAATGATTTCAGCCTTGACACGGGGATCTGCACTGTCGGCGCCCTGGCGATCGACAGGTCGACCTTTCCGGGGAAAAGTGAAATCGTCTACACCGCCGGCACCACCCCCGATCCTGAAAAGGCACTTATCCGGGCAATTACCGAAGTGGCGCAACTGGCCGGTGATTTCAATACCGACTCGAATTATGTCGCGTCCGGGTTGCCTAAGCCTCTTTCCATGGAAGAGGTCGAATACCTGACCGATACGCCGGATTCGATCACAATCAAGGAAATGGCTACCCTCTCAGACAACAATATCCGGGTGGAAATCGAAAACTGTATCGATTCCCTCAAGAATATTGGCATGGAAGTCCTGATGATTGACGTGACTCATGCCGGACTCGATATTCCCGCATTGTACACGATAATCCCCGGAGCCCACTTCAGGGAACGGTCGATGATCAAAGATGTAGGCCTTTTTGCCGCAAAATTGATGGTCGAAAGGATCACCGACCCGGAACTTCTCGATGAAAAACTGAATCAGATGGAGAAACTCTTACCTGAAGCCTACTATCTCGAATTTTACCGAGGCCGCAATTTTTCAGATATGGGTTTCCCCGAAACCGCTCTTCTGCACTTCGACCGCACACTCGCGATGCAGCCGGAAGCGGAAGACCTGCCCTATATTTTTTCTTACATGGGCAAGTGCCTGAAAGATCTTGAGAAATATGATGAAGCGATCGAGATGCTTGGCAAAGGGCTGGCTTTAGACGAGGAAAGGCCGGATATGCACAATACCCTCGGCGTGTGTTTTTTCAAGACCCAGGAGTACGAGAAGGCTATCAAGCATTTCCAAAGAGCAGTTGATTTGAATCCGGCATCTGGAATAGACTACGCCAATCTCGGGGTTAATTACAATAAATTAGGCAATACCGCCTTGGCCGCCGAATTTCTTACGCTTGCCCTCACATTGGACCCAGGTCTTGGATTTGCCCGGGAGCTGCTGGCCGATATCTCTGGAAAATAGTTAAATTTTTTAATGATAACGGAATTCATTAATACCAAGGTCGCCGTCACAGGCGTGGCAGGTCTTTTTTCAGTACCTTACAAATTATTTTCGTTCATAAAAAACAAGAAAATAAACTGTCTAAAGGTACTTATTACCCTCAAGGGGGGACTGAAAATAGTACTCCCTTGTGGGTTGTTAGCCATTTTTGTCGGGATCGTGTTCGCTGCCGAGCCGCTCCAATTATTGAAGGAACGGGCCAAGAATCACTACTGGGGAATTGGAACCGACCAGAGTTACTCCAAGGCATTGCAGCTCTACCTTCAGGCGGCCCGGCAGGGCGACCCGGAGGCTCAATATATCAGCGGTGGAATGTATTTCAAGGGACTGGGAGCAAAAAAAGATCTGCCAATGGCTTTCAAGCTTCTGCACGAGGCAGCCAAGAGCGGCAGAAGCAGTCCGGAATCTCAACAAATTATTGGACAGGCCTTTCTTCTTGGCTCAGGTGTTCCGAAAAACTACGACAAGGCTCGCCACTGGTATGCACTTGCGGCGGAAAACGGCAATAAGGAGGCGCAAAACGAATTGGGCTTCATGTATTTTACCGGCAACGGCGTCGAACAGGATGCAGCAAAAGGAGCCGATCTTTTCCTTCAGGCGGCCCATAACGGGCTGGCTATTGCCCAATATAATGTTGGGATAATGTACTACACCGGCAACGGTTTCCAGGCGACCGATATAGAGAAAGCCTATGCCTGGCTGAATTTGGCTGCCGCAAATGGACACCAGCCGGCAATGGCTGCCAGGAATTATCTGGAGTCCATAATGGCCGTCAAAGAATTGGCAGCTGCCCAGAATCTTACCGATGAACTGGCACGTAAGATCGCACCGTAAGAGGAGTTTCTCCCGGGTGGCCGACTTGCACCACCCGGGAAACAATATCCGGAGAGCTTCAGGCCGGATTCAGGCACATCAATCCTTCCTCTACAGAGTTAAAAGTGAAGACTTTACTCAGATTATCCTTTATTTCGGAACTGGCGTACACTCTTGCCCTTCCTTCGTCGGTAATGACGCCGAAGCGTTTAAGAATATCGGCAACCGATGGTTGAACGCCGCAAAGTGCCAGGAGCTGAATTTTCGGGTCCATGATTATCGAGCCCAGGATGCCTATAAGACTTGAGTTAATTATGTTGAATGGAGCTAAATCGACAAAAATATAGGTATCAAGTTTGCTGCATTGAACCTTGTCGCTCGTCGTGAAATCAATCAAAGCATTCTTAATTTGCTCAAGACCTTCCTTAATAGAGGTCAATTCCCCCATCTTGATTATGCAGACTCTTCCTTCACTTATTGATATTTGCCCCATCAACTTCCCCCCGCATCATGAGTCTCGAAAGTTTCATGACGCTTTGAATAGTAAATAGTAAAATTATTGTTCCAAAATCTTCTGCCTGCCACTAGTGGAAGAATGGTATCATTTCCTTGAAGCAATAACAAATCGCTCGACTCGATTTTGTGTTTTTTCACTTCGCGTCTTCGCGCCTTCGCGTGAACCTAACCCAAGTTTGTGATGTAAAACGACCAAGAACTGCAATAACATGATGTTACGTGCTTTGCGCTTGCCTTTATGGCACTACTTCTTTTGTTTTGTTTCATATTGTCGTCTTTATGGTTTGGCCGGGATGACTCTTTATCCCCAAAGCCGAATATACTTCCTG
>Ga0209643_1000178_pt1 | contig 152180 bp, 166 predicted proteins | sample AutmiccBRH37_all_FD_187383 | JGI IMG/M metagenome (GOLD analysis project Ga0209643, IMG submission 187383) | Deep subsurface microbial communities from Mt. Terri, Switzerland - Autotrophic microbial communities BRH/37_all (SPAdes) (version 2) | ecosystem: Environmental > Aquatic > Deep...
GGGCGGCCACTTGCTGAAATACGGAACCAAAATTGAAACCTTAAGCTGAAAAATGATGTGCAATATCGCGGTATCTTCCAGAAATCACGTAATAATCATGTGCTGAAATGGTGAAGAAAATGCGACATGTGGTTCCTGCCCGGTCCGATGGAAGAGGAGCCGGATTATCTGCCGCCCGGACCTAGGGCAGAGCTTCGTGAAACCGCAGTCCTCGACGATTGGCGGAAGGCAGAAGCGGGCAATGCCGCGCGTCTCGCCCGTGTGGCTGGCCGGATCGGCGCGCTGGACGACCGGCTGCGCCGTGGCCCGAAAGGTTGGCGGCACAGGCTCGCGCTGATGGAGGCGGCAGACCTCAGCTGGTTTGTAGGCGACCGAATTGGCCCGGATCGGCTGGCGCTCTGGAAATCCATGCGCTTGTCCGGCGTGCAGGACGACACCGCGGCGCTCGCGCGTGTCGGATGGGCAGTGCGGCGTCTTACAGGCGGCCCTGGACCGGAAGTGGACCTGTCCGCCTTCCTCGACCGCCGCGACCCCGAGAACCTCGGCGTCGAAGCCGAACCCTTCGCGGATCGCGCGGGCGGTTGGCTCGATCTCATGGCGCAAGCCGCCGATCTTCACCCAATCACGCGCGCTTGCATGGGCTTCCATCTCTGGAGTCTCGCGGGCCTCGGGCAGCACGGCGACCGGATGGAAGCGGCGGTCACAGCCGCACGGATCGTGGCCAGTGAGGGCAAGGGGGCACTCTTCGCGCCTTTGGCCATGGGCGGGGCAGGAGGATTGCGCTTCGGTGGCCCACCCGCTGACCGTCTGTCTCGTTGGCTTGACGGGATGGAGACCGCATGCCTGACCGCAATGCGTCACCTCGATGATATCGAGGCATGGTCGGCGAGGGCGGAAGCCGAGATGAGCCCGCTTTCAGGCCGCACGCCCCCGGCCTTGTGCGCGGTACTTACCGAATGGCCGCTCGTGTCCGCTCCGATGGCCGAGGCCCTGATCGGCGCCAGCCGGGCTGCCGTCCAGCGCAACCTTGCTTGGATGGAAGCGCGTGGTCTGATCCACGAGATGACGGGGCAGGGGCGGTATCGGATGTGGAGGGTCGCAACTTAAGCCGTGCTCTTTGTCGGGGGGCCGACAGTTTATGTTAGAGTCAACGCTTCTGTCCGCCAAACTTGCAGAGAATTCGCGCATCTAGCCCAGTTTGACGAATGTTGCTCGAAGCACGAATGTCCGCACAGATGAAAACGAACCGCCCGTGTCCAGTCTTCGTCTCTTGCTGCGGCTTATAAATGCGTGGCCCAGCGAGGATGGCTCTCGTCAATGATCAAGGCATGGCTGTGCCTGCGATGTCCCCTTAGGTGGGGATGGTCGAGTGGCAAATTATCGTGGGTGTGCTCAAGCTCAACGGGATCGCCGGACGGCCAGAGTTTCAGCGCGGCGAGCATTCCACAAGCCGCGAGGAGCGCCAAACCGATCAACGCTGTAACGACGCCATAAACTGTCAGGAGCCAGCCCGACAGCGGATAGGTCACCAGCCAGCAGGCGTGGGATAGGGCAAACTGCGCCGCGAAGAGCGCCGGGCGGTCCTCCGCATGCGTGGAGCGGCGCAGCAACCGGCCGGAAGGAGTGAGAACGGCGGAATATCCGATACCCACCAATAACCACGCCACCAAGAGGATGGACCAGCCAAGTCCAGCGGTCAGGACCGTCGCACCCAATCCAAGAAGGGTTGCTACCATCAGTGAGGCGCCGCCGAACATTACGGGCCGGTCGGGCAGCCTGTCCAGCAGGCGCGGTAGGATTAGCGCCGCCGTCATGGAGCCCGCGCCAAAGGCGAACATCGTCCAGGCCAGCGCGCTCTCTGACAGGCCAAGAGAGCCGCGCACCAGAACGACTGTATTGACCAGCACCATCGCACCTGCCGCCGCCGCCGCGAGGTTCAATGCCAAGAGCCCGCGCAAGCGGGGCGTGGCCAGATAGATGCGGATGCCGCGCGTAGTGCGGTCATAGACACCGCGCGGCTCGGATGGGCGGGGACTGGGCAGCACGACCGAAACAACCAGAAGGGCCGATGCGGCGAAACCGAGGACCGTGCCGAGGAAAAGCGAATTGTAGGACATCACCGCGAGCAGAAGGGCCGCCAGCGTCGGGCTGACGATGTTTTCCAGATCGTAGGCCAGCCGCGACAGCGACAGCGCGCGGGTATAGCGCGCCTCTTCGGGCAGAACGTCCGGGATCGTCGCCTGAAAGGTCGGCGTGAAGGCGGCGGAAGCCGATTGAAGAAGGAAGATCAGGACGTAGACCTGCCAGACCTCGGTCACGAAGGGCAGTGCGAGCGCGACACCGGCACGCACCAGATCGAGCGTCACCAGAAGCGCGCGGCGCGGCACGCGGTCTGCGAAAGCCCCTGCAATGGGCGCGATGCCCACATAAGCAACCATCTTGATGGTGAAGACTGTGCCGAGGACCAGCGCCGCCCCGTCGCCCGAAAGATCAAAGGCGAGCAGGCCGAGTGCGACTGTGGCGAGTCCGGTACCCAGAAGGGCTACGACCTGTGCCAGAAACAGGTGCCGATAAGTGCGGTCGGAGAGAATATCGAGCATGGTCAGCCTCAGAGATATCGGGCGATCGCCCGCAACTCGGCGCGATCAGTTTCAGAACTTTCAACGTCGATACAATGGTCCATGTGATCATGGATCAGCGCACGCTTGGCGTTCGTCACGGCCTTTTCGACCGCTTGCATCTGCTGAGCAATCTCCAGACAGGGTTTGCCCGCCTCGATCATTTCGATCACGGCGCGCAAATGGCCGTCAGCGCGTTTCAGCCGGGCGACAAGGGCGGGATGGGTTGCATGGACTGGATGTTTTGTCATAAAGTAGTTCTATCCCCCCCGGGAGGATAGAACAAGATGGTGCCACGACGCACCACGCTAGAGACGGGCAGACGGGCAGATCCTATGGATACCTTGAGGACAGTTGTAAACGCCGCGTTTGCGACACTCTTATGTTTGGCCGTACTCCTCTGGTCTGTGGTGCCCGCAACCTCGCACGCACCCTCAGTCATCGGCGTCCTTCAAGAGCACGCAGAAATGGTTGCTGAGCACGGTCATTCGCATGGACTGGAAGAAGACCTCGCCTGGGCCATGCATGGACATAGCCATGACAGCATCGATCACGATCACAGTCAGGCGGTCGTGCCTGGCCCCGACCGATCGCCGCACCCGCTCGATATTTATAGAGCCGCATGGCCGTTGAGTTCGGCCACGTCGAACACCTTGCAGACATACCAAATCGAAAGACCTCCGCGCGTCTGATCGACTGCGTGCCAACAGCGCGCTGCATTCGATCATCAACACATATGCGGAGTTCAATCCATGAATACAGTCCACCAGGGCTGGACCGATCCCGGCATACGCCGGATCGTGATCCTGTCCTTCATTGCCCTTTCGGCGCTCGTCCTGGGTGCGGAAAACGCTCTTGCCCATGCCGTCACAGAAGGTGACGCAGGCTATATCCAGGAAATCTGGGGGGTGAACATCATCCCCTTCATGTATCTCGGCGCCAAACACATGGTCACGGGATACGATCACATCCTGTTCCTGCTCGGCGTCGTCTTCTTCCTCTACAAGATGAAGGATGTAGGCATCTATGTCAGCCTCTTCGCCCTCGGGCACTCGACCACGATGCTGGCCGGTGTCTGGTTCGGCTGGGGCATCAACGCCTACATCATCGACGCGATCATCGGCCTTTCGGTCGTCTACAAGGCGCTCGACAATCTCGGGGCTTATCAGCGCTGGTTTGGGTTCCAGCCGAACACCAAGGCCGCAACGCTGATCTTCGGCTTCTTCCACGGCACGGGCCTGGCCACGAAGATCCTAGACTACGAGATCGCGTCAGAGGGCCTACTGGCCAATCTTCTGGCGTTCAACGTGGGCGTCGAGCTTGGCCAGATCATGGCGCTTGCCGTGATCCTCATCGTCATGGGCTTCTGGCGGAAATCCCCAAGCTTCTTCCGCCAAGCCTACACCGCCAACGTCGTCATGATGTCCATGGGATTCATCCTCATGGGCCTGCAAATCACCGGCTACTTCGTAGCCACCTGAGAATTTAGGAGACCAAAATGTTTAACGCAAAAAAACCGAGCCTTGATGAGCTTCCCAGCTCCGCGCAGCTTATCCGTTCCACTGCCATTGCGGCGGCCAGCGCCGTTGCGATCCTTGTGACCGTCGTGCTGCCTGCCGAATACAACATCGACCCGACCGGGATCGGCGGGGTTCTCGGGCTGAGCGAGATGGGTGAGATCAAAGCCCAGCTTGCGGAGGAGGCCGAAGCCGACAGGCTGTTGGAGATCGAAGCCGAAGAGCAGTCGAGCCTTATGAACGATATCTTTGGACTTTTTGTCGGCACGGCATATGCACAGGACGCCGAAATCTGGCGTGACGAAACCACCTTTACGCTTGCACCCGGCGACAGTGCCGAGTGGAAGCTGGTCATGGAAGAGGGCCAGACGGTGGAATACCGAATGCTGGTCGATGGCGGTCGGGTGAATTTTGACATGCACGGCCACGGCGGCGGCAATTCGGTGACCTATGAAAAGGGCCGCGGTTCGACGGGCGACGAGGGCGAGATCATCGCGGCATTCGACGGCGAACACGGATGGTTCTGGCGGAATCGGGACAGCCAGCCCGCAACCGTGACTGTCCAGGTGCGCGGCGAATACACCGAATTCAAAGACGCAAGTTGACACAAGGGCAGCCACCCGCATGAAAAGATGCGGGTGGTTGCCTGGCTCCGAAACAGACCTTGGATGAGTCCGCAGTCTCGCCTCAGATTTTCCCCCGAAACCAACCTCGGGCATCTTTTGGCCAATCAGTGAGTACCCGCGTGGCAATGTCACGCCTATGTTACGGGATACTTCTTGACCTCCCCCTACTGGAAGCTTGCATAAGGATCGCATGATCTGCGTTTTCCGCCTCATTTTGATTCTTGCATTGAGCTTCGGTGCCGTGGTTGCGCCGGATGTATCGGCAGCGAATGCGGCTGAGGCAGCAATGGCTCAGATGGTGGGCGCTGAAAGCGGGGACGACCATTGCGGCGGATGCGATCCGATCGGATTTGCTGACGGGATAACCTGCGAGGGTGGGTGTACAGTCCCTTGTGGCGCGGGAACTACGGCCGGTATCGTAGCTCGTACGTCAGCGATGACGCTTGAGATGGCCTTCGGTGTTGTCATCCCGGTCGCGGGACCTGTGATCCCGATTGGCGCGGTTCCCTCCCTTGATCCATTTCCTCCCAAGCTGCCTGTCTGAACCTGATAGCGGCCTCGCTTGTTGCGGGGCCTGACCGTTGCCTTGGCCGAAGCTGGCTGAGTGCGACCCTTTCAGATCAAGGCAGAAGTAATGACCCTCAACAGACTGATTTCACGACGGCACGTGCTGCGCACCGGTGCCGCTTTCACGGCCATATCCACTCTGTCACCGGCACGAGTAGCGATGGCAGGTCCGACAGAGGACCCATTCTTGCTACGCGCTGCGGCCGGACAAGCCGCCCTGCGACCGGCACCCTACGGCCCTACCGACGTCTGGAGCTACAACGGATCCCTCCCCGGCCCCGAGATCCGGGTGCGGCAGGGAGACCGAATTCGGGTTCTGGCCCGGAACGGGCTAAATGAAGGGACGACGGTCCACTGGCATGGCATTCGCACACCCAATGCGATGGACGGTGTGCCGTTCCTGACACAGGACCCGATCCCGGTCGGTGGCGAGTTTCTCTACGAATTCGATGCGCTGGACGCAGGTACATTCTGGTATCACCCGCACCAGCGCAGTTCGGAACAGGTCGGGCGCGGGCTTTACGGGCCGCTGATCGTCGAGGAAGCAAACCCGATCCGCGTGGATCGCGATTTGACCTGGATGCTCGATGACTGGCGGATGACCGGCGACGGACAGATTGCGACAGATTTCGGAAGCCGGCACGACGCGATGCACGGCGGTCGTATCGGCAATTCCGTGACGATCAACGGCCAGATCCCTGACCGTATCGCGGTGCGATCCGGGGAACGCATCCGCCTTCGGCTGGTCAATGCAGCGAACGCGCGGATATTCGGGCTGGATTTCGGGGGGCTTGCGCCGGTCGTGGTCGCTCTGGACGGTCAACCCGTGTCACCTCATGTACCAGACGATGACATCGTGGTGGTCGGTCCGGCCATGCGTGTCGATCTGGTGATTGATATGACCGGCAAGCCCGGAGAGAGCCTGACCATCACCGATGTCTTCTACAGGGATCTGGAATACCGTCTGGTCGATCTCGCCTACGGGCCGGATCGGTTACGGGACGCGGTCCCGGACTGGTCGATGGAACTGCCACCCAACCCGCTGGCCGAACCCGATATGCAAGCTGCCACGCGGCATCAGATCATCTTTAATGGCGGCATGATGGGGCAGATGATGATGGGCGGCGGCATGGGGTCCATGATGGAGCAGATGCGCGAAGGCAACATGTGGTTCATCAACGGCAAAGCAGCAACGGGGCACATGATGGATCCATTGCTGGTCCTGCCGCAGGGCACGTCGCATGTGCTGCAGATGGACAATCGCACCGCGTGGCATCACCCGATGCATCTTCATGGACATTCGTTCCGTGTGATCACACGGAACGGGCAACCGACACGGCATCGCGAATGGCAGGACACCGTCCTGATGGCACCGGAGGAACGGGTCGAGATCGCCTTCGTGGCGGACAATCCGGGAGACTGGATGTTCCATTGTCACATCTTGGAACACCAGGCGGCCGGCATGATGGGCATCATACGTGTCGATCCTGGCACGACCAAAACCTGAAACAATCTCACGTAACGATCACCACGAAAGGAAAGAACCGATGAAGAAACTAATTGGACTTGCCAGTCTTGGCACCGCAGGTGCTGCCGCTGTCCTTGCAATGAGCCTGAATGCCGCGCCTGCAGCAGCGCAAGAGGCCACGCTCTACAAGAACCCGCAATGCGGATGCTGCGAGAGCTATGCGGACTACCTGCGCGAGAATGGCTTCACGGTCGAGGTAAAGCCGACCCATGATCTGGCTCAGATCAGCCGTGATGCAGGTATCCCGGACGATTTCCAGGGCTGCCATACGACCTTTCTGGGTGACTACGTCGTCAGCGGTCATGTGCCAATTGATGTCGTCAACAAGTTGCTTGATGAGCGCCCGGACATTGCCGGTCTGACACTTCCCGGCATGCCGTTGGGATCGCCGGGTATGGGGGGCGCGAAGCAGGAACCGTTCAAGATTTACACCGTCGAAGAAGGTGTGAACCCGACCGTCTATGCGGTCGAATGATTAATTGCGCGGACTGGTGCGATCCCGTGCCTGACCGGTTTCAAGGGAAAACAAAGGATGAAGTGCATGATGATGGATGGTGGAATGATGGGTGGCGGCATGATGATCGCGATGGGACTGGTTTGGTTACTCATCGTGGCGGTGCTGGTGCTCGCGGCAATCGCCTTGGTCAAATACATCCGCTCGGACAGCGGAAAATAGAAATGCGCCAAGATGCGGAATGAGGGCGACAGCAACGGCGACGGCCTGTTGTCGATGGGGATTGGTCTGGGGGCGTGCGTCCTGCTTGTCGTGGCATCGATAGTAGCACTCTCGTTGTATTTGGATAGCCAGAAGAAGGCACAAGCGACATGAAAAACACCATTAGGCTCGCCGCAGTCTTGCTCGCCACAACGGTCTCTCCCGTTTCGGCGGAGAGCGACTTGCGCATGGGCGAGCGTCTCTATCAGGAGAATTGTGCCAGTTGCCATGGCGCAAACCTGGAGGGGCAGCCTGATTGGCGCACCCGATTGCCGAACGGCAGATTGCCTGCCCCGCCGCATGATGCGTCGGGTCATACCTGGCATCATACGGACCGCGTATTGTTCGACATCGTGAAACGCGGACCGGCGGCGATTGTCGGGGCCGGTTATGAAAGCGACATGCCCGGATATGAGGGCGTACTGACAAATGACGAAATCACGTCGATCGTCGACTACATCAAGAGCACCTGGCCCGACAAAGAACGTGCCTTTCAGAGTGAGCGGACCCGCGAGGACCAGCAAGCAAAGCCATGACCAGCTATCGTGACAATATGACTGTTCCCACGCCCCGCCGGAGAAATCTCGGCTTTGTGCTGGTGCCCGTCGTGGCTTTGGCCCTTATGGTCCTGTTTGGCTGGGGGCTTTTCAGCGAGGGCGATGATCTGCCGTCCGCGCTTATCGACAAGCCCGTACCGGAGTTTGCACTCGCTCCGGTGCTCGGCCGCGAGGAAGGTCTTTCGACGCAGGACCTGATCGGCCATGTTTCGCTGGTGAACGTCTTCGCCTCGTGGTGCGTGCCCTGCCGCGCCGAACATCCGCTATTCATGGAATTGAGCGCCACGGGCGAAGTGCCGCTCTACGGGATCAACTACAAGGATCCGCCCGAACAGGCGCGCGCCTGGCTAGACGAACTGGGTGATCCCTACACCCGCATCGGGGCCGACATAAACGGACGTGCGGGCATCGAGTGGGGTGTTTACGGCGTGCCTGAAACCTATGTCATCACGTCCGACGGCACCATTGCCTACCGCCATGTCGGCCCCATCACGCGAGCGATTCTGGAGGAAACCCTTTTGCCGATCGTCCGTGATCTGAAAACCCAAGCCGGCAAGGAGCCAACGCCATGAAATATCTAAAAACGGCGCTGCTCGTCTGGGCATTGTCCGTCGGCGCTGCGTTTGCCGGGCCGCAAGGCTTCGCACTGCACGACACGCCGCAGCCGGTGATCAATGTGCGCTACGAGACCGAGGACGGCAGCCGTGGGGACATGGAGGATTTTCGCGGCAAGGTGATCCTCGTGAATGTTTGGGCAACCTGGTGCGTGCCATGCCGGGAAGAGATGCCGACGCTGGATGCGCTTCAGGCGGAACTTGGCGGCGACCGGTTCGAAGTGGTCGCCCTGTCCATCGACCGGGCCGGATCGCCCGTCGTGCGGCGTTTCTACGACGAGATCGGTGTCACCAATCTCAAGATATATGTCGACAAGACCATGCTGTCGATGACCGCGCTGCGCACCGTCGGTCTGCCGACAACGATCCTGATCGACGCGCAGGGGCGGGAGCTTGGGAGACTGGTCGGCCCGGCCGAATGGGATGATCCCGAGATGGTCTCCTTCTTGCGAGGCTTTATCGAATAAGCGCCCCTGAAAGAGCGCCGCCCGCCCTTGACCGCCCAGTTATCAGAATGACCAGTACTCAAACTTCAGAAGGATTTTCCGGATGACCGACATATCATCTTCCAACGATGCGGGTGCCGCCGACATCGAAAGCGCAGGCAACTGGCCCCGGTGGTTGACGCGCAGACGACTGCTGTTCGTCGGTGCGGCAACCGTTATGGGCGGCGGCATGGCGCTGAACTGGGGATGGCTCACCGCGATCGGTCTCGCGCCTGTCTTGGTTTCGCTGGCACCCTGTGCCGCGATGTGCGGGCTTGGTCTGTGCATGAAGGGCGGGTCCGGCGGGAAATGCGACGATGCGGGTGGTGGCAAGCCCGATCAATCCGAAAGGTGATGCAGTTGATTGTCTATCTGACCCGGCGCGCCGCCTTGGCGACATTTGCGGCCACGATCGCCTTTCCGGCCTCCGCCGATCATCCGGGTGAAAATCTGGATGCCCGGATGTTCGAGATGGAGCCATACTTCCAGGCCATCGACGCGGCACAGGCCCCGGATTTCGAGTTGCAGAATGCGGAGGGCAATCCTGTGCGCTTGGCGGATTTCAGCGAAAGGGTCGTCATCCTGCATTTCATCTACGCCAACTGCCCGGATATCTGCCCGCTCCATGCGGAAAAGATCGCGGCGGTCCAGGCTTCGATCAACGACGGGCCGATGAGGGATCTGGTGCAATTCATCTCGATCACAACCGATCCCGTGAATGACACGCCGGACGTTCTGCGCGACTACGCGGACCGGCATGGGCTCGATCCGAGCAACTGGGTCATTCTGACCAAACGGCCCGATCAGAGCGACGACGCGACGCGCCTTGTGGCGCGGGACTATGGGCTCGAGTTCACCACGACCGCCGACAGCGACATGATGATGCACGGTGCGGTCACCCATGTCGTGGATATCGGCGGGCGGTTCGCCGCAAAGTTCCATGGCATGGATTTCAAGAATGTGAACCTGATCCTCTATGTCAGCGAGTTGATCAACAATGCCCAGCATCGACGCCGGGAACGCAGTTGGTGGGACCGGGTGACAGGGGTGTTTCAATGAGTGTCACCGCGACTGGCGTCATGCCATCTTCGGCGGATGGAATATCCCTGACAGCGCTACGTCGGTATTTTTCGGTAATCATCCCGGCCAATCTGATCTGGGAGTTCGCCCATATGCCGCTCTACACGATCTGGAACGAGGGCACCTGGGGTGAGATCGTCTTCGCCGCGGTTCATTGCACGGGTGGCGACATCCTGATTGCCATGAGCGCGCTGGTGCTTGCCTTGATGCTGACCGGCCGTGGCTGGCCCTTCGTGGCTCCGACGCGACGCTCGGTAACCGTCCTGACGGTGGTGTTCGGGTTGGGATATACGCTGTTCAGCGAATGGCTCAACATCGTGATCCGCGCGGCTTGGGCCTATTCGGACCTGATGCCGATCATTCCGGTCCTCGATGCAGGGCTGTCGCCCGTGCTGCAATGGATCGTAATCCCGCTGATTGCCTTCTGGTGGGCGGCGCGACCCTTCAGCGCCGAGCATAAAGCATGATGGATATTTCCGGCATCGGCATCTTCGCGGCCTTTCTGGCGGGGGCCATTTCCTTCCTGTCACCCTGCGTCCTGCCACTGGTTCCGGGCTATGTTTCCTACATCGCAGGCCAGCCGGATTTGCGCACGACGCGATCGGTCGGCCTGCGGGCACGCGCCGGGGCACTTGGCCTAAGCACCTGCTTCGTTCTGGGGTTCTCCACGGTCTTTGTCGCGTTGGGGGCCGGGGCCAGCGCGCTCGGGTCGTTGCTGCTGACTTGGCGCACTGAGCTCAACTATCTGGGCGGGGCGATCATCATCCTGTTCGGACTGGTCATGCTGGGTGCCTTCCGTCTGGAAGCGTTCTCGCGTGACACCCGCTTCACACTCGACATTCCGGGGGGTCGCCCGCTTGGAGCCTACGTCCTGGGCTTGGCCTTCGCCTTTGGATGGACGCCCTGCATCGGGCCGATCCTCGGCGCAATCCTGACGCTCAGTTCGACATCCGGCGGTATGTCGGACGGCATCTGGCTGTTGTCGATCTATTCCGCAGGGCTGGGCGTGCCGTTCCTGCTGGCCGCGCTGTTCACCGACGCCATCGCCGCACGGGTCAGACAGATCGGCAAAGCCGGTCGCTGGCTCTACAAGGGCGCGGGCGTCGCCATGATCATCATGGGCGTTGCCATCATGACCGGCCAATTGTCCCGGTTTGCCTACTGGCTTCTGGGAACCTTCCCATTCTTGGCCTCAATCGGTTAGTCTTCCTCGGCATTCCTGATGTGAAGCCAGATCAGTGCTGACCCGATGACAAGAAAGATCAGGTTGAGGAAGAACGTGTAATCGATGCTGAACCGGACCATTTCCTGAAGCGAAGGCCGCTCGGTCGGGATCATCCCTACGAGAGCGAACAGGTAATGCACCGTAATGCCCGCAGCGACCATGCACAGGTACAGCAAGCCTGAAAGATAGAGCGCATACTGCCAGCCGTAATATTTTGCGTGCACCCATATCACCGTGGCAGCAACAAGATCGGCTCCGAGAAAGGCGATCACGCCTCCGAACGACGCATCACGCGACCAGAGCATCGCAGCCAGGGGGACATTGCCCATCGACCCGATGAAGGTGAAGAAGGCCACGACCGGTGCCACCAGCGCGTTTTCAAGAACGATCAGGAAGCCCGGCGCGTCCTGCGCACCGCCATCTCCGACCAGAAAGATCGCGTTCCAGAAGCTCTGCGGCACAAAGACGGAAATGAAACCCGCGACCGTGAAGCCGAAGAGGATCTCCTTCCAGACCATCTTCCATTCCATGAAGAAAGCGCGGGCGATCCGGTCCCATCCTTCGCGGGACAGCAGTTTGTCGCGGAACGAACCCTTCATGGTCTGGTCCCTGTCCATACCTTCGTCGGACTGGGCCTTCTCCGCATGCTCTTTTGCGCTTTCGACAAACGACCTTGGAAGCCATATCAGGGTGAGGGCATAGGCGTAGATCGTCATCAGGATGCCAAGCATGAAATTTGCCACCATGAATTTCCAGCCCAGCAGGACCAGAAGGACGATTCCAAGCTCGATCACCAGATTTGTCGATGAAATCAGGAAGGCGATCGAATTGACCGGATGCGCACCCTTCACGAGGATCGAACGCGACGCGGCAAGAGCCGCGAAGGAACAGGACGATGACACAAACCCAAAGAAGCCGGCAATGCCTGCCTTCCTGGCACCACGGTCGCCAAGAACACGCGCCATCTGATCCCGTGTCACGAAAATCTGGATGCCTGCGGAGATGATATACCCGAAGATGAGCGCCCAGAGCGCCTTCCAGAGCATGCCCGCCCCGGTCGTGAATGCTTCGATTATCTGGTCCATTCAGCTTGACCCTTTTTCGCAGTGCTGTCCGACTTGCGCATCTATCGGGAGAACGAGTCCGAGGGATATGAAAACGGCACCCGCCTTTCAGCCGATCAGATAGACCCTGATCGGCATCCAGATCCCCATGACCATCATCATCAGGTTCTCTGTGAGCGAGACAAAGCCGAGCGGTACGTTGCTGTCGCCGCCGACGCAGGCGCACTTCAATTCACGCTTGTCGATATAGACCGCCTTGAAAACCGATACTGCGCCAACAGTGCCGATGAACAAGGCCACCGGTGCCGAAAGCCAGGTCAGCGCCCCGGCGACCATGAGGATACCTGCGAAAGCCTCTCCAAACGGATAGATATTGCCATAACGCACCCACCGACGCGCCAGCAGGTCGTAGTTCAGGAACATGGTCGAGAAGCTCTCGACATCCTGAAGTTTTTGTACCGCCAGAAAGCACATCGAGATCGAAATGAACCATTCCAGCCCGCGCAGGGTGAAAATGTTCTCGAAGCTGTACCACGACAAACCGAGCGCCATCAGGAACGCGACGGCAAAGATCGTGATCACCGGCTGGTAGGACGTGTCCGAGCGTTCGTCTTCCGGCGCATCGATGCCGAAATGGACCCGAAGGTCGTCATATCCGCCGATCCGCTCGTCCCCGATCCAGGTTTGCGGGGTGGTTTCGACGCCGTGCTCTTCCATGAACGCGTCGGTTTCCTCACGCGTGGTCAAAGGGTGATCCTCGACTTCGAAACCCTTGCGCTCCAGCAGGTCCTTGGATTTGAGCCCATAGGGACAGAGGTGGTCGGGCATCACCATCCGGTAAAGCTTGGCTGTCTGGGTTGTGTCTCTTGGCATGTCATATCCTCCGTTTCAGGGTTCAGGCGTCGCAGCCATAATAGCCGCGATAGCCTGCCCGCAGGCCGGCATCGAGTTCGAGCACGAGGTTGGCGTCCTGCACTTCACCACTGTTTTCCAGCGCCGCAGCCCCGTCCGGCGCACTGAGGCTTACGGACATTCCTTCGGTGCTCAGGGTGCCGGTTGCGTCGGTTGAACCAAGACGCACCAGGTCGCCGCTGATCTTTGCCAGCGCCGCCGGGGCACCGTCGATCTGTCCTGTGGCAAGCACAGGTTTGCTGGTCGTCGTATACTTGAAGGTGCAGATGGCCCCATCCGGGAAAAGCTGCGCGATCTCATCGCCAGTCAGGAATTCCAGATCAAGGATGGCGATTTCGGCGGATGAGAGTGCCTCGTTCAGATCGACGATGCGGGCTGAACCATCCAGACCCTCATCAGCCGCGTCACCATTCGTGTCGATGTCATTCACCAGATACCGCATTTCGGCGATTTCTTTGTCTTGGGCAAAGATGATCTCGTCAGCCAGTTTGCGCACCCGAGGGTCAGAAATGTTGGCGCGGCTCGATGTCATGATCGCGATCGAATGGTGCGGGATCATTGCCTTCATGTAGCTGGTATCGCCCACGGTCACCTGGCTCCGGACCAGCCAGAGGGATCCGGCAAACACCACGGCGCCGCCAATAAAGATGGCAGCGTTGATCGCCTTGCTGGAGTACATCGACAGCATGAAGCCCAGCATGATGATCGCCATTATGGCCCCCATCAGCACGGCCATATAGGCGCGTGTTTCGGACCAGAAGATATGGCTCAGCAGATAGGTGTTGAGATACATCAGGATGAACATCACCACCGTGGATGTGGCGATCATCGCGAAAAAGCGTATGTATGTCATTGGAAACCTCCAGTCTCGAAAAATTGATGTCCTATAGAAGGAACAACATTGCTGCGCTGGAATGTTCCGTAGTTTTCGGGAAAGTTCGGCTTTTGCAGACGTCAGAGCTATCCGGACGCCTTGCTGATACTGCCCGCCTTTTGTTCCATCGCCAGATCGGCCAAGATGGGGCAATCGGGGCGGTGATCACCCGCGCATGCATCCACAAGATGCGACAGCGTCGCGCGCATTTCGGTTAGTTCAGCGATCTTGCTGTCAATCCGATCAAGATGCTCTTCGGCAATCTGCTTCACCTCGGCACTGGCGCGGTCAGTATCGGCATAAAGCTTCAGCAGGCTCCGGCAATCCTCGATGGTGAATCCAAGGGCCCGTGCCCGGGCGAGAAAGGCCAGCTTGTGCACGTCGCTTTGCCGAAAGCTGCGATAGCCATTTGAACTGCGCAGCGGTTCGACAAGACCGATGTCTTCGTAGTAGCGGATCGTTTTGGCGGGAAGGCCGGAAAGGTCGGCCACATCTCCGATGTTCATAATCGTTTCCTCCTTGAGTTCATTCAGCTGGAATCGGGGATGCCGAGGCTTCGGAGACGGGGCGCGCCGTTTCGTCCATCGCCGGGCGCACGCGGCGCAGCCGCAGCGCATTCGTCAGCACGAAGACAGAGCTGAGCGCCATCGCACCGGCAGCCAGAACCGGTGAAAGCAAAAGCCCCGACACCGGATAAAGCACGCCCGCCGCCACCGGGATCAGGGCGACGTTATATCCGAAAGCCCAGAACAGGTTCTGGCGGATGTTGCGCATGGTGCTTCGCGACACTTCGAGGGCGTTCACGACGCCACGCAGATCGCCGGACATCAGCACCACGTCGGCGGATTCGATGGCCACGTCGGTGCCGGTGCCGATGGCGATCCCAACGTCCGAATGGGCAAGCGCGGGTGCGTCGTTGATCCCGTCGCCAACGAACGCGATGCGTTGGCCCGCGCCGCGCAGATCGTCCAGCGCGGCCACCTTGCCGTCGGGCAGAACGCCGGCGATCACATGGTCGATGCCGATTTCGCGGGCGATAGCCTCTGCCGTTTCGCGCTTGTCACCGGTGATCATGGCAACCTTCAGTCCCTGTGCGTGCAAGGCGCGGATTGCAGCGGCGCTGGACGGCTTCACGGGATCGGCTACTGCAATGACGGCGGCGACACGACCGTCAATTGCAGCGAAAAGTGCGGTGCGGCCCTGTTCGGCCAGACGGCGCTCCTCATCGGCCAGATCGCCAATCTCCAGCCCCTCGCGGGTCATCAGGCGGTCGGCCCCGACAAGCACCTCGCGGCCCGCCACTTTTGCCCGCACGCCGTGGCCGGTGATGGATTCAAAATCCTTGGCGTCATGCCGCGCGACGCCCTCGACCTTTGCCGCGCGCACGATTGCCTCGGCGATCGGGTGTTCCGATTGCGCCTCGACAGCGGCGACAAGCGCCAGCACCTCGGTGCGGTCAAAGCTGTCCGCAAGCACGAGATCGGTCAGTTCCGGGCGGCCCTGGGTAACCGTTCCGGTCTTGTCCAGCGCCACCACATCCACGCTGGATAGCTGTTGCAACGCGTCGCCCTTGCGGAAGAGCACGCCCATCTCGGCGGCACGTCCCGTGCCGACCATGATCGACGTCGGCGTGGCGAGCCCCATCGCGCAGGGGCAGGCGATGATCAGCACAGATACACCGGCCACCAAAGCAAAGGACAGCGCGGGCGAAGGACCGACCAACAGCCAGACAATCACCGTCAAAAGCGCCAATGCCATGACAGCGGGCACGAACCAGAGCGTGATCCGGTCCACCAGCCCTTGAATCGGTAGCTTGGCGCCCTGCGCCTCTTCGACCATCCGGATGATCTGGGCCAGCGTCGTGTCGGCGCCCACACGCGTCGCGCGGAAGTGGAAGGCACCGCTGCCGTTGACGGTGCCGCCTGTGACGGGATCGCCCACGGATTTGGCGACCGGCACCGGTTCGCCGGTGATCATACTCTCATCCACACGGGCACTGCCTTCGGTCAGTTCACCATCCACTGCGATCCGCTCGCCAGGGCGCACGATCAGAATGTCGCCAGCGACGATTCGGTCGATGGCCACATCCTGCGGCTCCCCGTCAACCAGCACACGGGCCGTCTTTGCCTGAAGGCCCATCAGCTTCTGGATCGCAGCCCCGGTCCGGCCCTTGGCGCGGGCCTCCAGCCAGCGGCCCAGAAGGATCAACACCACGATGACCGCCGCCGCCTCGAAATAGACCGCGCGCGATCCCGCGGGCAGCAGCGTCGGTGCGAAAAGCGCCACAAGTGAATAGATGTAGGCCGCCGATGTGCCAACCGCGACAAGGCTGTTCATGTCCGGCGCGCCTTTCAACAGTGCCGGGAAACCGCGTGTGTAAAAAGTACGTCCTGGCCAGAGCAGGACTGCCGTGGTCAACACGAACTGGATCGTCCAGCTGGTCCAGTGGCCGATGGTGTTACCGATCAGACCGTGCATGCCGGGGATCAGATGTGCGCCCATCTCAAGTAGAAACACCGGCAGGGCGAGGGTCGCTGCCACGACAGTCCGTCGTGCCAGAACCCGCGCCTCTTCGTTCCTACGGGCTCCTGCGTCTTCCGATGAACTATCTTCGGCCTGAGTGGCGGGGTAACCTGCGTCGCTGGCCGCCCTGATGAGGTCGACAACCGCGACCGCGCCCTCCAGATAGGTGACCGTAGCGGTTTCCGAGGCCAGGTTGACGTTCACGTCCAGCACGCCCGGCAGCACTGCCAGTGCCTTGTCCACCCGACCGACGCACGAGGCACAGGACATGGATGAAATGTTCAGACGTACGCTCCCGGTACGGGCCGGATAGCCGATCTCCTGAAGGGTCGTGGCGATTTCGGCGATGCGCTCCGGTGCGTCGATCTGCGCCTGGGCGGTCTCGTTGGCGAGATTGACACGGATATCGCTGACCCCCGGCAGACGCGTGAGGCCACGTTCCACGCGGCCGACGCAGGAAGCGCAGGACATGTTTTGCAGGGAAAGCCGAAGGGTGCGCGGATCCGACATGAGAATCTCCTTGTTCTGATACTCCTGCAGATAGGGCCTCCAGTTACTGGAAGGTCAACAGGCATGTAGAATAAAATTCTGGCCATTGACCTTCCCGCGCCGGAACGCCTTACATGCATGTCGTCAAAGGAGATTGCGATGTTCAGATTCAGCGTACCGAACATGAGTTGCGGCCATTGTACCGCTTCCATCCAAAGGGCCATTATGGCGGCCGACCCAGATGCAACGGTTTCGTGCGATCTGACTGCACGTATCGTCGACGTCGACAGCACTCTGGATGAAACTGCATTGGCCGCAGCGATCAGCGATGCGGGCTACAGGTCTGAGAAGCTGGCAGAGGTTCAGTAGCCAAGATGCGTCAGCAACGCTCCGCTGGACGGAGATAGTGGCTCTCTCTATGTCGCTGATATGCAACACTCTCTGACAGCAGCGGCCAAAACTCGCCTGTTTCAAAAAAAGCGACAAACCTTCCTGCGCAGGACGGATTGACTGTACTGCATCGCTCTCCGATATTCGCGGCATGAGCTTTCGAGTTTTCATATCAAGCTGGTCAAGGGCGTTTACGTGCATTGCGTTTGCACTGGCATTGGTGTTTTCACCACCTTCTGCCGCTCACGCTGCGTCCGGCATGCATGACGGACATCAAGCCAAGTCTGTTGGTGTCGTTGGTGCTGCCATGACTCATGACACCGGAAGCGATGCGCATCACGCGCATGAGAAGCTTGGGGTCGCAAGCGACATCGACATCGCAGCGTCCGACAAGGATGGCAAAGAGCAACAATCCCAAGAGTGTTGCAACGGCATCTGTATTTCTGTCGTCTTCATCGAAGACACCAGGATCAGAGCAGAGCCGGTTGGTACAAGTGAATATGTCATTCTGGACGGTCGAACGTATTCGGTAGAAACAGCAGGGTTTCTTCGGCCCCCTCGATTCCTGATCTGAACCGGCGCCCAAATCGGGTGTGAGCCTTGCGCAGAGTCTGCGTGAGACAACGTTCACCAATCAGGTTACTTTCATGAAAATTCATCTACTTATGGGGGCTTCGGCCCTCGGGCTTGGCGCATGCGCCTATGAGCCCACCCCGTTGCCGTCCGTCGCGACCCAACAGGCCGTCGTCAACACGGCAGTTTCATCGCCGATCAGCTATCAGGACCCCTTGGCGGGCTACACCTATCGCGGCCCTACAGGTCCCCGCGACTGGCGTTCCGTCAATCAAGAACAGACGGAGGGCAACTGATGCGGGTATCGAAGTTTCCGCTGGTTTTCGGCTTTCCGCTAATCTTGGGTGCCTGTGCTGCAGCTGTACCGGGCATCTACACGGAACCAAAAGCTGGCTTCGCCAACATTTCCAGCCAGGTCACACCAGCCATCGGCAAACGGACAGCCTTCGCCGAAACCCAGGCCGAAAACGAGGCCTTGAAGAAGCAGGTGCACGCAATGGTGCACCGCAAGACCATTTCGGCGGACACCGCCGTTCAGGTCGCGCTTCTGAACAACAAGGGGTTGCAGGCGTCCTATGCGAACGTTGGCCTATCGGCCGCAGAGGCCTGGCAGCAATCGACGCCGGAAAACCCGATCGTGTCGATTGGTATACTGGGCATCGGTGCGCCCGAACTGGGGGCTTATAGGGCGATCGAGGGACTGATCCGGTCGAACGTGCTCGATGCCACCACTCGCAAGCAGCGTACGGCCATTGCAGACGCAAACTTCCGGCAGGCTCAACTGAGCGCCGTGAACGACACACTCGCACTGGCCAATCAGACGCGGAAGGCATGGGTCGATGCCGTAGCCGCCTTCGAGGCTGTGAGTTATCTCCGCCGTGCGAAAGCGACGTCTGACGCCGGATCGGAATTGGCGATGAGACTGGGCGAGACCGGCGCGCTTAACACAGCCGGGCAGGCCCGTGAACAGGCATTCAATGCCGAACTCGCCGGACAACTTGCCCAGGCACGCTTGAATGCTACCCGGTCCAAAGAGCAGCTGACCAGGCTCATGGGGCTGTGGGGCACCGAAGTCGACTATTATGTGCCCGATGCCCTTCCTGCGCTGCCGCGTTCCGTCGGCCGTGTGACTGACATCGAAGCGAAAGCATTGCGAAATCGGGTTGATCTGCGCGTTGCCAAACTTGGCCTGGAAGCACAGGCCAAGGCGTTTGGTCTGACTGATCAGACTCGCATTATCAGCGATCTCGAATTCATTGCCGGGTTCGAAGCGGAGCGGGAAATTGAGGACGGAGAAACGGAGACCGTGACCACCCCTCAGGTGGAGGTGGAGTTCGCAATCCCTATCTACGACACCGGGAAGGCACGGATGCGCAAGGCGGAATTGTCGTACCTGCAAGCAGCCAACGTGCTGGCAGAAAGAGCCGTCAACGTCCGGTCCGAAGCGCGTGGTGCTGAAGCCTCCTATCACGCCGCGTATAAGATCGCCCGCCACTATCGCGACGTTCTGGTGCCGCTACGCACGACCGTCGAAGAAGAGGGTCTGCTGTCCTATAACGGCATGATCACCAACACATTCGAACTGCTGACAGATGTGCGCGAAAAACTTGGCGCATCACTGGAAGCGGCAAACGCAAAACGCGAATTCTACATGGCACAGGCTGATCTGACCGCTGCGATCTATGGCGGCGGCGAAGGCGGTGGCGGTGCTGGTGGAGAAGGCGCGACACTTGCCGCCGGTGGCGGCGCAGGACACTGAAAGGAACTGACATGCTAAATAGACGTCAATTACTCGGAGCCGGCGCGGCAGGTGCAACGCTGGTATCTTCGAAAGCCTGGGGTCAAACCCTGAACATGGGCCTGCCCGAAGCTGCCCAAATGGATAGCGCAGCAACGGCGATCACGGCGCGTCCCAATTCCGGACCGGACTACAATCCGGTTGTGACACTGAACGGCTGGACATTGCCACACCGAATGAACAACGGGGTGAAAGAGTTCCACCTCGTTGCCGAACCGGTCGAGCGCGAGCTCGCCGATGGCATGATCGCGCATCTGTGGGGCTACAATGGTCAATCCACCGGGCCGACGATCGAAGCAGTCGAAGGCGACCGGGTGCGCATCTACGTCACCAATAAGCTGCCGGAAGGCACAACGGTGCACTGGCACGGGCTCATTCTTCCTTCAGGCATGGATGGGGTCTCCGGATTGAGCCATCCAAGCATCCCGCCGGGCAAAACCTTCGTCTACGAATTCGACTTGGTGAAGTCCGGAACGTTCATGTACCACCCCCACGGCGATGAAATGGCGCAGATGGCGATGGGGATGATGGGCATGTTCGTGGTTCATCCCAAGGATCCAACATTCATGCCGGTGGATCGCGATTTCCTGATCATGCTGAATGCTTTCGACATCGATCCGGGGACCTATGTGCCCCGCATCATGACGATGACGGATTTCAACCTTTGGACCTGGAACAGCCGGATCTTCCCCGACATCGATCCGCTGGTCGTGAACAAGGGCGACCGGGTGCGAGTACGGGTTGGGAACCTTACGATGACGAACCACCCGATCCATATGCACGGCTATGACTTCAAGGTCACCTGCACGGATGGCGGCTGGGTGCCGCCTGAAGCACAGTGGCCGGAGGTCAGCATCGACATTCCCGTAGGTGCGATGCGGGCCTACGAATTCGTCGCCGATCATCTGGGAGATTGGGCGATCCATTGCCACAAATCGCACCATACGATGAACGCCATGGGCCATGACGTGCCGACGTTCATCGGGGTGAACAAGAAGCCGCTGACCCAGAAGATCCGTCAATTCCAGCCGGAATACATGCCGATGGGCATGTCCGGCATGGGGGACATGGCAAAAATGGAAATGCCGCTACCCGACAATACCATCCCGATGATGACGGGTTGGGGCCCGTATGGACCCATCGAGATGGGCGGCATGTTTTCGGTCGTGAAGGTGCGGGACGGCATCGACGCGGACGATTACTCCGATCCCGGCTGGTACGAGAACCCTCCGGGCGAGATGGCCTACGAATGGACCGGCGAATTACCCGAATTTGCCTCCAACAACAGCCCCAAGACCATTCTCACACCGAAACCAACCTCGAAGGGCTGAGCGGCCCTTCGTCATCTCCAACCGAACCAACCTACAGGACAATAAAATGAGAAATCTTCTTTTGACGACAAGCTTCGCGATCGCGCTATCAGCACCGGCCTTTGCTGCAGGTACACACGACGGCGGACATGGGGAGACCAAGCCAGCCGCAATGATGGTCGGCATGCCGGGTGACGCCGCCAAGGTTGACCGCACAATCGACGTCACTTTGCTCGAAAACGATGAGGGCCAGATGCTGATCGAGAGTGAGCCGATGGATATCAAAGAGGGCGAAACCATCCGCTTCAACATCACCAACAAGGGCGAGCTGGAGCATGAATTCGTCCTCGACACGGTAGAGCGGAATGCCGAGCACAAGATCGAAATGGCCAAGATGGACATGGAACATGACGATCCGAACCGTATCCGTCTCGATGCGGGCGCTTCGGGCGAGGTTGTCTGGACTTTCGCAAATTCTGGCACATTCGAAGCGGCATGCTTGATCGCCGGCCACTACGAATCCGGCATGCACCGTGAGGTCGCAGTAGGTGACCAGATGGCTCAGGCTGACGTGGAATACACGAGCGGCACCATCAAGAAAATCGACGCCAAGGCCGGCAAGGTTACAATCATCCACGGGCCGTTGGTCACGCTCGACATGCCCGCCATGACCATGGTGTTTCGCGCGGACGAGACGATGATCGCGAACATGTCGGAAGGTCAGGACATCGAATTCGTCGCTGACCGGGTCAAGGGCAAACTCACTGTCACACAGATCAAGTGATGAAAATCCATGGGGCCAGGGCAAACGCCTTGGCCCCATCGCTTTGAGGCTTGGCCCGAGCAAGCAAGAAGATCCCAAAAAATCAAGCGCTACGGAGGTAGCCGAGCATGACGAATTTCCTGAGAACCTGCACCATCGCCCTTGCGCTCGTCCTTCCGGCTTTTTCAGTGGGCGCTTCCAGTGGCAAGGGCCAGCAGCCTCACGCGCGTGCATTCGAAGTGCCTGGCCATGATCCGATCGGGAAACCCGGTGATGGCTCCTCAATCGACACGACGATTGAATTGTCCATCAGGGAGACAGAAAGCGGCTACATGCTTTTCGAGCCGGACGCACTCCACATCGAGAGCGGTTCAGTTATCCGCTTTTTGATCAGCAATCTGGGCGGACTGGATCACGAGTTTTTTCTCGGCTCCTTTAACGAGGTTGCAGAACACCAGCAGTGGATGCGCGAACATCCCGATATGCAACATGACAACGCCAATTCAGTTTCGATCCCTAGTGGACAAAATGCCGAGTTGATCTGGGAGTTCTCCGATATGACCAACCTGGAGTTCGTATGCTTGATCCCCGGCCACTGGGAAGCGGGCATGTGGGGCGTCATCATCGTGCACGATCACCTTGCGCCGAAATCCAAGGGCTAGACTTTTCAATGTCACTCTTGGACAGGTATCACCTGCTTGTACACGACGTAGCTGCCGCCTTTGGGTACGACTACAACGATGCCACGCCAGACTGGGTGCATCCGTTCATTCATCTCATACTGGTCTTGGCCCCCGCGCTGCTGATCACCGTTGGCTCATATCTTGCTATTCGCGGCATTCTGAAGCTTTGGAAGTACCGCAGCACGCCGGCGTTACACACAGAGCCCATACGAGGGCTTGAAAAAAGTCTTTTCAAGACTGTCTTGCGCTACTCCAGAAGTCAGCAGGCATTGATGATATTGGTTAGCCTCATCGCAATGCCTATACTCTATCTGACTTTAGAACTGCCAAAACAGATCGTAAACAACGCTCTGGATTCAGGCCGTTTCCCGATTGCCATTTTGGGACAAGACCTCGATCAGGTCGTTTTCCTCATGCTGCTTTGCGGTCTTTACCTTCTGGCGATCATCCTGAACGGGCTAAACAAATATGGCCTTAATGTCTTCAAAGGGTATGTCGCTGAGCGTTTTCTGCGGCGCTTCCGCCTGCTGGTCTATCGGCACTGGCGCAGCGATCCAGACGCTCGAAACCAGAGCGAAATCATCCCTATTCTCGCACAGGAAGTTGAGCCCATAGGTGGCTTTGCTGCAGATGTCCTTGCGCTACCAATCCTGCAAGGCGGTACGCTTCTGACGATCCTGTCTTTCATGTTCGTTCAGGACCCTGTGTTGGGTGCCGCCGCACTGACGGTGCTGCCAATTCAACTCGTGCTGCTGCCCAAGCTACAACGCCGGGTCAACGCCCTTTCACGCACAAGGATCAGGGAAGTCCGACAACTTGGCAGGCAGCTCAGCGATCAGTTGCGCGAACGACAGGTCAATCCGGCCGGGCTGCTGCCAGTGAGTACAAGTTTTAGAGAGCTTGAGCGCGTGCGCAGGAAGATTTTCCGTCTGAAGTTCTTCATCAAGGCCCTCAACAATTTTCTGACCGCGCTGACGCCCTTCCTGTTCTACTCTTTGGGTGGATATTTTGTCATCGAAGGTCGCATTACACTCGGCGCGCTGGTGGCCGTCCTGGCAGCACACAAGGACTTCTCGGCACCGCTGAAAGAGCTCTTCAATTACTATCAGACGCTGGAAGACACGCGGATCCGGTATCAGGAAATCATGGCCTTTTTAAACAAATCGATTCAGCCATTGGGGCATGCTCAGCCAGACAACACTGCGCCACAAGAGGCTGGCCAATTCGAGCGATCCAAGCAGAGATACCCAGCTCTTTCTTTGGTAGGGCAGGGGGCCATAGCAACATCATGAAGGAGTTTGATGGGATGAAATGGGCAGCGATATTCTTTGCTTTGATCGCCGTTGCTTCAGCAGGCTGGTACATCATGCAGCCGGATTACTCTCAAACGGGTACGCAGACGGATGAGGGCGTCGCGCTTCCCGCAGGCGCGCTTGTAACTGTCACGCTACCAGCAAGTTTTACAGAGCAGGAGCAAATCGGCGCAGGCGCTTATGATGCGGTCTGTGCCGTGTGCCACGGCCTGAACGGGCAAGGCCGGGATGGCGTTGCTCCACCGCTTGTTCACAAGATTTACGAACCGAGCCATCACAGCGACATGGCGTTTGTCCTCGCGGCGCAAAATGGAGTGCGGGCGCATCATTGGAAATTTGGAAACATGCCAGCGGTTGAAGGCGTGACGCGATCAGAGATCCTTGCTATCGTGACGTATATTCGAGCATTGCAGCGTGCCAATGGGATCAATTAAGCCGTTTCGACAGATAAGAGGGTGGAGTTTGGTTCGCGGTCAACGACTACTAGGTTCGCCGCGACATGGCCACAACTGGCGGAAGAACGTTTTCATGAGTAAATGTCTTTATGCGTCCATATTGAGTATTGGTGCATTTTTCAGTTCTTTCACCGCAACATATGCCGAGGAAACCGACCTCTTCAGATTGACCGACCGCGCAGCCCCGGTCGGCATCGGTGCCCGTGAGCCATCACTTGCAACCTTGCCGGATGGCCGGGTCGTATTGAGTTGGACAGAAGAAAACGGAGCCGAAGCGGAAGTTCGCATGGCCATCCTTGATGGCAGCGAGTGGTCGGACGCTCGCACAATTCATAAATCGTCAAAGATTTACATCAACTGGGCCGATTTTCCATCGGTAGCGGTGCTGGCTGATGGCGGCCTGGCGGCACAATGGCTTAAACTGAATGGGGAGGGTGATTACCAATATGACGTCAATATCGCTTTTTCTAAAGATGAAGGCAGAAGCTGGACGGAACCGCTTGTTCCCCATGATGACAGATCACAACGCGAGCACGGTTTTGTTTCGTTGGTTCCCGATCAGTTTGGCGGGTTGACGGCGCTGTGGCTGGATGGCCGGGAGTATGACAGTCAAACAGAAGGCGAAAACTTCGAGAATGCGATGCAGCTGCGCGCACGACAGATCAACTCTGACGGAACGATGAAGCCAGAAAGCCTGTTGGACGCGCGCGCTTGTACTTGTTGTCAGACGTCCGCAGCGCGGACCGCTTCGGGCGATATCGTGGCGGTCTATCGTGATCGAACCGCCGATGAAATCCGCGACATTTCGATTGTTCGATCTACCGGAGGGGACTGGACGCAACCCCTCACTGTTCACGACGACGGATGGGAAAGTGCCGGCTGCCCCGTAAATGGCCCAGCTGTTGATACGATGGACGACAAGGTGTCCGTCATCTGGTTCACTGCAGCTGAGAATAAACCGGAGGTTTATATCGCGTTTTCGGACGATGGCGGCGCGCAGTTTGACGAACCGCTCCGCATTGACCTCGGCACAGCCGCGGGACGGGTGGATGTTCTGCAAATGCCGGATGGAAGCGCATTGGCGCTCTGGATTGAATATGTGGGAGGCGGTGAAGCGATCGTCATGTGCCACATATCGCGAAGTACCGGATGCGCAGCGCCTCAGGCGCTCCATATCAATCGGGGCGGCGGATCGATCGGTTTTCCCCGAATGGCGCGCGGAGACGCCGGTACGTTTGTGGCCTGGACGCAGCCGACCGGCGGCGGGGATGGGGACACTACAATCCGCATGGTCGAAGTCGCGGTGACTCCATAGGTTTCGAGCATACATCTCAATATCCTATTGCTTGCTTGACGCCGTTGCCCTTATTCTGCGGCCCGCCCGAGGGCCAAATCAGGCACTGTACCGGCTTGCTTCAGGCCCCACCCTTTGATGATGGCATAAACCGCCGGAATGACGATCAGGGTCAGCAAGGTTGACGACACCATTCCCCCGATCATGGGCACTGCGATGCGCTGCATGATCTCGGACCCGGTGCCATGCGCCCAAAGGATCGGCATCAGGCCGGCCATGATTGCGACAACTGTCATCATCTTGGGGCGCACGCGGTCTACTGCACCCACCATGATCGCGGCGTGGAGCTCGTCGCGGGTCAGGTCCCTGTCGCCCGCGCGGGCACGCGCTTCATTCAACGCCTGATCGAGATAGATCAACATGATCACTCCGGTTTCAGCCGCCACCCCGGCCAGCGCGATAAACCCGACGGCCACCTTAACCGACATGTTGAAGCCCATGAACCACATGAGCCAAATGCCACCGACCAGAGCGAAAGGCAGCGACAACATCACGATCAAGGTTTCCGTCAGGCGGCGGAAGTTTAGGTAAAGCAGCAGAAAGATCAGCGCCAGCGTCAGCGGCACAACAGTGGCCAGCCGCTGTTTCGCGCGTTCAAGGTATTCGAACTGACCGCTCCAGCCCAAAGAATAGCCGGGTGGCAGAGTGACGGAGGCCGCGACCGCCGCCTGAGCTTCGGCCACATAGCCGCCAAGATCGCGTCCGACGATATCGACAAAGATATATACGGCAAGCTGTCCGTTCTCGGTGCGGATCGACGTAGCTCCGCGGGTGCGTTCAATGGTGGCCACGTCCCCCAGTGGAATGGTGCCACCGCCCGGCAGTGCAACCTGAACCTCGCGCCCAATCGCCTCCGGATCAGACCTCAGTGTCGCCGGATAGCGCATTGCGACGTCGTAGCGCTCGCGCCCCTCGACGGTCTGCGTGATGGCCTTGGCCCCCAACGCCATGCCGATTACCTCTTGCACATCCTGCACCGACAGACCGTAGCGGCCAAGCGCTGTACGGTCCGGGGTGATGTCGAAGTAATAGCCGCCGATCACCCGTTCGGCATAGGCGCTGGTCGTTCCGGGCACCGTTCGTACCACGGCTTCGACCTCACGGGCGACCTTTTCCATCTCGGTCAGGCTGGTGCCGAAGACCTTGATCCCCACAGGCGTGCGGATGCCGGTGGACAGCATGTCGATGCGCGCCCGGATCGGCATCGTCCAGGCGTTCGATACGCCGGGAAATTGCATGGCGGCATCCATTTCCTGCCGAGGCTGTTGATTTCCACTCAGAAGCGACCCGGGCAGGCATATAATTTCCATTGAGGGGGCATCGTTGAGTGAACCCCAAATCGACTGATCAACTCGCTGACCGTCTCTTCGCCCTTCAGCGCCTCTAGGCTCTGGACCCATTGATTTGGTTGCGGTCTCCGCGCGATCTTGATTCAAGCTCCCAAACTTTAGGGGGCGTGATGAGCAATCTTTTCTGGCTGAACGATGAGCAGATGGCACGGCTTCGACCGTACTTTCCGAAGAGCCATGGCAAGCCACGCGTCGATGACAGGCGTGTTCTGAGTGGCATTATTTTCATTAATCGCAATGGCTTGCGTTGGAGCGACGCGCCAAAGGAATATGGTCCATCCAAGGCGCTCTACAACCGATGGAAGCGGTGGAGCGACATGGGCGTGTTTGCCCGGATCATGGTTGGGTTGGCTTCGGAGGGAACGGACCGGAAGACGATCATGATCGACGCGACCTACCTCAAGGCGCATCGCACGGCCTCCAGCCTGCGTTTAAAAAAAGGGGGCGTGGAAGGCTGATCGGGCGCACGAAAGGTGGCATGAACACAAAGCTGCATGCTGTCACCGACGCCGCAGGGCGTCCGATCCGGTTCTTCATCACTGGTGGGCAGGTCAGCGACTACACCGGTGCCAGGGCGCTGGTGAGCAGCCTGCCATCGGCTGACTGGCTACTGGGGGATCGAGGATATGATGCGGACTGGTTCCGTGAGGCGTTGATAGAAAAGGGGATCAAGCCCTGCATCCCGGGACGTAAGTCGCGCGACAAACCTATCAAATACGACAAGCGGAGATACAAGAGGCGCAACCGGATCGAGATCATGTTCGGACGCCTGAAGGACTGGCGGCGGGTTGCCACTCGCTACGACAGATCCCCAACCGTATCCCTCTCAGCAATCGCGCTCGCCGCGACCGTCTTGTTCTGGCTCTGAATCAATGAGTCTGGAACCTAATGCGACCTTGGTCTTAAATTCTGGGCGATGCTGCTTCCGTTTCGACATGTCAGATCTCCTTCGTGTTGAAGATCAGCAGACTACAAATCGCAGCTTACGCCAGTGTCCGAATTTCGGGGAGAATCTCAGACGCTATCACTCGCCTGTCGAAAATCTCAAAATTACTGACCTCACATTTTTGTGATATTAAATTGGTTGAACCTCCAGTGGGTGAAGGTTGTAGAAACCGGAAAAGTTTAGTTTGAGGGTAGTGGAATGAAGTTTGTAAAAGATGCGGCTATCTCGCGGCGCAGTATCCTGCTTGGAGCAGCGGCGAGCGGCCTCACTCTGAAAGCGGGCACCGCATTTGCCCAAAACACGCCTCCGCTAGCATCACCGGTTGTACGTAGGAACTCGTCCGGTTTTGCTGTCGCGAATTGGGAGGATCACTTCGACAACCTGAAACATGGGGTAATACTCTGCGATATAGATTCCCGAGCGGTGCAGTATTGGTCCGAAAACCAAAGCGTTTATAAGCTTTATCCTTCCAGTGTGCCTGAGTCCGAAGATCTTACCAAACGCGGGTACACTAGCGTGATCAAGAAAGTGGAAGGTCCAAGCTGGCGCCCAACTCCTTCAATGAAAATCCGCAATCCTGAATGGCCCGACTACTTTCCACCTGGTCCTGATAATCCTTTGGGCACGCACGCTCTCTACCTGTCATGGCAGTATTATCGCGTCCACGGGACAGGAGACACGCGGAAGATTGGCCGCCGATCATCAAATGGGTGCATTGGTCTTTATAACGAACATATCAAAGAATTGTTTGCTTTGGCCGAAGTAGGAACACAAGTCAAGCTGTTTTGATCCCGCACTTCGCATGACTTGTTAAAGTCTGATCTCGTGTACCAGCGCTCATTCTACGTTCACTACTCGAAAGCCATAGTTTCATGAAACGACGAAAATTTCTCTTTGCCACCGGGGCTGTCGGAGCTTTGTGCAGTCAGCCCGTTTCAGCTCATGTAGTGCTGCCAAAGTATGATTTGCCGCCGGAGTATTTGCCTCAAGTAGTAAGCATCCCAGGAGGCGCTGATCCCTACGAAATTCATGTTTTCCCAAGCCAGTTTGCCCTCTTCTGGACCCAACCTGACAACACTGCAATTCGCTATACCGTCGGGATCGGTCGCCCGAGTCTTTATGAGGCAGGCGAATTCTATGTTGGGGCAAAGAAGGAATGGCCCAGCTGGACACCGACCCCGGGCATGTTGCGTCGTGAGCCTCAGAAATATGGTCCCTTACGAAATGGAATGCCTGGCGGTTTGAGCAATCCTCTAGGTGCGCGGGCCCTCTACCTCTTTCAACCGGGTCGTGGCGATACCTTTTTGCGTGTGCATGGCACAAATGACCCAACCACTATCGGCCGTGCAGTCTCGAACGGGTGCGCCAGATTGGTGAACGATCAGATTGTCCAATTTTATGATAAAGTCCCGCTGGACACCCGTGTGATCCTATACCCCGCAACTTAGAACACTGCCTTGGCGAGATCAGCGTGTTTTGGTAGCTTTTCAGCAGAAGATTTCCTAGGGAAGATAACTCAATCACCCCGGATCTCTCTCAATCCTAGGAAGGATTCAAGATGTTATTAGCGCGACGCGGCCTGTCGAAAATTGTTCTTGCAACAGTATTAGCAGCATTTCCTGTTACTACTGTGGCCGCACAAGAACTCAATGAAGCAGATATCAAGCGTCTCGCACTTGAAGCGATCTTGGAAAAACCCGAAATTCTGATCGAAGCGCTTTCAATCCTTCAGGAACGTGAAAATGTAGCGCTCGCCGAAGCGCAGACTGACGCCCTGTCTGAGTTGCGCGATGATTTCGAACAGAATGCTCCGATCTTCGGGAACTTGGATGGCAGCGTCACACTTGTCGAGTTCTTTGACTATAACTGCGGGTATTGTCGCCGCGCTGCACCAGAGGTCAAAGCGGTACTGGAGGCAAGCAAGGATGTCCGCATTATTTATCGTGAATTCCCGATCCTAGGGCCCGGTTCCGAAGTTGCGGCGCGCGCGTCACTTGCCGCGAGAAACCAAGGTAAATATCAGCAGTTTCACGAGGCAATGATGGCATTGAACGGGCAAGCCGTTGAAGCAAGCGTTATGAAAATTGCAGGCGATGTGGGGCTCGATCTCGAAGTTTTGAAAACAGATATGCAATCTGATTCAGTGAGTGATCACATTGCGGCCTCTCTGCGTTTCGCAGAAGCTTTGGGTATAACTGGAACGCCGACGTTCGTATTGGGTGACGAAATAATCCCCGGTGTGATCGAGCGCGGCACACTTCTTGAAAAGATAGCAGAACTCGTCCCCGAGTGAAAGGGGGGACGATTATGAGATCGGCCCTTATAGCCCTTGATCTTCCACCCGCTGGAACCCCTATCTCCGAAGTTATCTGGAGCAAGAGGTCTCACTATGGAAAACGAAAAGTCATTAGCCTTCGGCGGCTATATGATCGAAGGCCACGTCCCGGTCGCCGACATTCGCCGTCTGTTGGATGAGCGCCCAAACGCTGTTGGCCTTGAAGTCCCCGGTGTGCCTTACGGATCGCCAGGGCATGGGCCAGAATCGGAACGTGAGGCCTATGTTGTACATTTGGTCAATCGAGAGGGGACCACGAAGCCGTTCACAAACTACGAGGCAGCCTGAACTCGAGACGGTGACAATGAAGGGCGGTTGAGGTCAGAGGTTTTTGAACTGACCTAGGCACCAAGGGTTGTCCATACGTAAGTTGCGAAAACACATGCCCGTGCGGGATCAATATTTTTCTTGAACCTCTAGTAACTTTAAGAGTTAAGGCATCGATAACGGTCGGCCCCATGGAGCATAGTCGTCTGTAATAACTTGACTCCTTCCTAGGTAAAAAAATTCGGGATGTGGGTTGGATCGCCGCCAATAGCGTGAAAGGAACAAGAAAGATGCTGACAAGACGACATTTCATCCAGACGACCGCTGCACTTTTCTCCGCGTCTATCTCAAGTCCGCTCCTCGCTGACACCTGGCCCACTGAAGCGGAAAAGGGTGCTTGGGATGCACAGGTAACACCGCCGGGCTATAACCCAGCCACATCAAACCCGTGGGGCCTACACCCGCGCTTTCTGCCGCAGCGGGTTGTAGCTAAAAATGGTCTTGTGGCCGGTGACATTCATGTCGACGCCGTGGCGCGCTATCTTTACCATATCGAGGAAGGCGGCACTGCGATGCGCTATGGCGTCGCGATCGCTCGCGGCAAACTTTATGAGCCGGGTGTCTACACGATCAAGCGCAAGGTCAGGTGGCCGCATTGGCAGCCAACACAGAACATGATTAACCGCGACCCGGAGCTCTACGCCGACATCGCTGACGGTATGGAACCCGGACCTGAGAACGCGCTCGGGTCACGGGCGCTTTATCTCTATGTCGGGGACCGAGACACCTATCTGCGCATCCACGGTACACCACAGCCGCGAAGCATCGGCGGACGAGCAAGTTCCGGTTGCGTCCGGATGGTCATGGCGCACATAAACGATCTGTATCCAAACGTGGAGATTGGCTCGACGGCGTTCCTATATTCGGCCGAGGACAGCGTGACTCCGCAGAGCTGACCCAAGGCGCGTCGTCAGTCCGAAGCTCGAACGTGCCAATCAGGATTGGCGCGCGACGCAGATGGGATTGCCGCCCGCCGATCGCAACGGGACCAAGGTCGTTTCCACCGGCCCATTATGATTATACCAATAGCAGTTATCTTCGGGACGTAGCCGTGCCGCGTTGAGATCTTGGTCGGGTGCAGCAAGGGCTGCGACAGACTCTGGAATATTCCCGATCCTGAATGGATCGTTGTCTTCCTTCGGAGGCACCGCACAGCCAGCTAGGGCCAATGTTGCAACCATGAACACCGCATATTTTTGAAGCATATCTATCTCACTCTTTGGCAGGTCAGCCGCGTCCACAGACTTGGCAACGCGTTTCAAGGTTCCGCAGATCGGTGTCCTTACTTGACCAAGTTTCTGTTTTAGCTCTTGAAGCTCTAGTTACTGTAGGGGCTATCTCAATGTGGAATGAACGAATCCCGAGGTCAATCCCATGTCTTCCAATGGCCACCGCCACGACCACAAGCACAGCTCTGACTGCAGTCACGATCATGTTGATGATCACAAACATGCGAGCGTAGCTCGCTACTCTCATGGAGATGGTGCTGCGTGCTGCGGTGCTGGAGCCAACACGGGACCGGCAGAATCCATCCCGTCGAATGGGCGAAGTTTTCAAGTTTCCGGTCTGGATTGTGCCGAAGAGGTGGCAATCCTGAATAGGGTGGTCGGTCCAAAAGTCGGCGGGACTGAGCATCTGGCGTTCGATGTCATCAATGGGCGGATGACAATTCTGGATACCGCAGTCGGGATTTCGGACAACGAGATTTCGCAACTGGTCGCGAGTACCGGCATGAGCGCAAAACCGTGGGACGCCGACAACGCAGCAGAGAATCAGGCCGCGCATCTGGCACGTCAAAAGCGGTTTACCGCGCTCAGCGGCGGCTTCTGGGTGGCAGGTTTTCTCTACCACATCGTCGAAACCGGCATGGGTGGTGCGCTCGGGCTATTCGCAGGGCACGGAGAAATGCCGATGCCACTCGCGGAAGCAGGGTTATTCGCGGTGGCAATTCTCTTCGGGGTCTGGCTGGTCGCGCCCAAGGCTTGGTCTTCCGCGCGACGGTTTTCCCCTGACATGAACTTGTTGATGGTGGTCGCAGTGGCGGGTGCCATCGGGCTGGGCGAATTCTTCGAGGCCGCGACGGTTGCGTTTTTCTTCTCACTTTCGCTTTACCTTGAGAGCTGGAGTGTGGGGCGGGCCCGCAACGCGGTATCGGCCTTGCTGGATCTGGCGCCGCCGACAGCTCGGGTGATCCGATCAGATGGCAGCGAAACCGATGTGCCTGCGGCAGAGGTCGCCGTGAACGATCGCTTCATTGTGCGCGGCGGCGACCGCATCCCCCTCGACGGTGAAGTGGTGGAGGGGGCGGGAGCCGTCGATCAGGCTCCCATTACCGGAGAAAGCGCGCTCGTGCCAAAGGAGCCGGGCGATGAGGTCTATGCCGGCACGATCAACGGCGAAGGCACACTGACGGTACGAGCGACCAAGGCAGCTTCCGACACAGTGTTGGCCAAGATCATCCGTATGGTCGGTGATGCCCATGCCCGCCGCGCGCCGGTCGAGCAATGGGTGGCGAAATTCGCGCGCATTTATACACCCATCGTGATGGCGGTGGCGATCACCATCGCGGTGGTGCCGCCACTCTTGCTCGGCGGCGCCTGGGACTATTGGTTCTACAATGCGCTGGTCCTTCTTGTCATCGCATGTCCTTGCGCACTGGTCATTTCTACGCCGGTGTCCATTGTAGCAGCGCTGGCCGCTTCGGCGCGAGCAGGGGTGCTCATCAAGGGCGGCGCTTATGTCGAAGCGCCAGGGCGCACCACAGCGCTGGCGATGGACAAGACGGGAACGATCACCATGGGCGAGCCTGAGGTGGCGGCGGTTCACCCGCTGGGTGAAGCCTCCGCTCGCGAAATCATCACGCTGGCAGCCAGTCTGGAGGCGCGGTCCTCGCACCCGCTGGCACGCGCCATCCTCGCGCGCGCAGAAAGCGATGGTGTTTCCGTGTCTGCCGCAGAGGACACGCGGACCGTGCCTGGGCGCGGGCTCGAAGGACGCGCCGACCGGCGCGCGATCTGGCTCGGATCAGATCGGTTTGCCCAAGAGAAAGGTTTCAGCAATGCCATTCCGGCGGATCTTCGGGACCGGATCGAAGGGGCAGGCAGCACCCTGGTTGCCGTGGGTGACGAGACCGGCGTGACCGGCGTGCTGGAGCTTCGTGACCGCATTCGCCCCGATGCAAAGGGTATCGTTGCGCGTCTGCACGCGCAGGGTGTGAAGACAATCGTGATGTTGACGGGCGACAACGAACGCACCGCACGTGCGGTGGCGGCCGAGGTCGGCATTGACGAGGTGCGCGCCGAACTCTTGCCAGAAGACAAGGTGAAGGCCATCGAGGAACTGGTGGAATGCCACGATATGGTGGCGATGATCGGCGACGGCGTGAACGACGCGCCCGCAATGGCGCGCGCGCATTATGCCATTGCCATGGGGGCTGTCGGATCGGATGCGGCGATCGAAACGGCAGATATTGCACTGATGACCGACGATCTGGCTCGAGTGCCGTGGCTGATTACTCACTCTCGGCGGACAATGACGATTATCCACCAGAATATCGGTATATCGCTGGCAACAAAGGCGCTGTTCGTCGGGCTGACCGCGTTCGGGATGGCCTCGATGTGGGGCGCCATCGCTGCGGATGTAGGCGTTTCCCTGTTGGTGGTCGCCAATGCGCTGCGGCTTTTGAACGGCCATCGGATCAAGGACGGGCCTTCGGGCGGTGAACCGGTGGGCGAGCAGATGGCGAAGGGAGCACTGGCGCACGGTCATTGATCCGACGTCTTCGGTAGAGTAACCTCTGGCACCAACAGACCTCGCAAAAAGGGGCGTCGAGCAGTGACAAACACCAGATTTCCACGGCGCGCCTTTTTGATGGGCGGATTGGCCTCCTTCCTGTCAGGTTGTGCCAGCAAGTTCCGGTCTTACAACGGACCCGAAGTGACCCGGCTACGCATGTATAAGGCACAGCGGTTTCTGGTTCTGGACGGGGTGGATGACGTCTTGCGGACCTATCCCATCGGATTAGGCTTCGCGCCCGAAGGTCACAAGCAGTTCGAGGGGGACGGCCGTACGCCGGAGGGCTCCTACGTGATTGATCGGCGCAACCCGGAGAGCCTCTTTCACCTGTCGATTGGCATCTCATATCCCAACGCGGCAGACATCGCTTTTGCGCAGGCTCAAGGAAAGTCGCCCGGTGGCGACATTTTCATCCACGGAGGACCGCGCAAGGGGATCGACCCAATGAATGTCCGCGACTGGACGGCAGGCTGCATCGCCGTCACTGACCGCCAGATCGAGGAAATCTATGCCATGGTCAGGGACGGGACACCGATCGACATTTACGCCTAAGGATCAGGTGAAGCGGCGCCGCAGTGCGACGTTGATCGCCTCAATGGCCATGACCATGACGACGACCGCAATCGTGACGCTGGCGGCCTTATCATACTGGAAGGATCTCACGTAGGTCTGGATGTAGAAGCCGATCCCACCCGCGCCGACGATGCCGAGGATCAGCGACTCGCGCAGGTTCAGTTCGAACCGGAAAATCGTGTCGCGGGCAATGACTGGGGCCATCTGCGGCCAGATCGCATGCCTGAGCCGCACGAGCGGTCCGGCGCCGGCGCTTTCCAGTGCTGCGATCGGCGCGCGGGACACGCCGTCGATCGCCTCGGCATAGAACTTGGCGAGCATCCCCGTTGCATGAAAGGCGACCGCGATGATGCCGGGCAGCGGCCCGAGCCCGACAGCGCCCACCATAAGCATGGCCACGAGGATCAGCGGCACGGCCCGGATAAAGGCCAGCAGCGCGCGCACAGGGCCGAACACCATGCGCGAGACCATGGTCTCGGAGGCGAGGATGGCCAGAGGGATCGACAGGATCACAGCGCCGAGGGAACCGAGGATCGCTATTCTCAGCGTTTCCGCGCTGCCCTTCCTGATCTCGGCCATCACTGTCGGATCGGGCGGGAACATCCGCCCGAGAAAGTCAGCGATCCGCGGACCGGCCGAAACGAGACGCGACAACTCGACATCGGTCGTGGCGAAGGACCAGAGGATTGCGCCTGCGATCAGGGTGCTGGTCGCGAAGCCGCCGAACCTGCGGTGGCCCATCAGGACACCGCCCGGAGGCCGGAACCGGGCATCGGCTCTGCCTCCCGGTAGAGAGCCGCCGTCGCCTCGTCCTGCAACTCGGATGTCGGCACATCGAACACGATCCGCCCGTTCCGCATGCCGATGATGCGCTGCGCGAAACGCCGCGCCAGGTCGGGCTGGTGCGAGGAAAACAGCGCCGTTGCGCCGCGCGCTTGCGCCGCCCCGGTCAGCATCGCCAAGACCTCCCCAGCGCGGGTGGGGTCGAGGTTGCTCACCGGCTCGTCGGCGAGGATCAGCCGTGGCTCCTGCGCGAGACACCGCGCAATGGCCACGCGCTGCCGCTGGCCGCCGCTGAGACTGTCGACCCGGCGTTCGGCGAGATCGGCAATGCCGCAATCAGTGAGGGCTGTGCGCGCAATGTCGAGATCATGTGGCCTTGGCGACCCCAGCAGGGCGCGCAGGGGCGCCATCCGGCCTAGGCGGCCGTTGAGCACGTTGCGCAGAACCGTGGAGCGTTCGACCAAGGCGAATTCCTGAAATACGAAACCGGTATCAGGTCGGCTTGCGCGCGGCGGCGGTTGGTCTGGATCGAGCGGCGCACCCAAGACTGAAACGCGCCCGCGCCAGCCGTGGAGCCTGCCATCGAGCAATGCCAGCAGCGTTGTTTTTCCTGCCCCGGACGGGCCGAGCAAAGCGACGCTTTCGCCGGTCGAAATCGTAAGCGAGACTCGCTCCAGCGCCGGAACACTCCCGCCCGGATGGGCAAAGTTCAGGTCGTCGATCCGGATGGCGGTGGTCATTCCAGGAGCCCATATCGCCGTGCCATGTCGCGCACGCCGTCATAGGCGGCAGGGTCGGCCCTGACATAGCCGTCCGGCCCGTAGAGATAGCGCAGCTTGTCGCGGTTCTCGGGCTCGTTGAGCCGCAGCATCGCGTTGGTGAAGCGGTCTTGCACCTCGGCATCCAACCCGGGTCGCGCGATCACGACATGGCTGGGGATTGGCGGGCTTTCCGCGATCCATGTCACCTGTGCTTGCTGCTGCGGCGTCAGGAGCAGGTCGGCATACTGGCTGGCACCCGCAGCGTCGACCAGACCTTCGGCCATCGCCTGCATGGCCTGCTGATAGCCGCCTGCGAAGAAGACGCGGCCGAAGAATGCCTCCGCCGCGCCTGGGCCGTCGATCAGCCGAGCCTCGACGAATTCGGCGAGCGGGTAGAGATAGCCCGATTCCGAGATCGGATCGGCGAATGCGATGTCGCGTCCGCGCAGGTCTGCAAGCGCGCCGATGCCACTGTCGCGACGCACGAAAATGCGTCCCGTATAACTCGGCGCGTCGCGGTAGACCTCGGAGAGAAGCGGCACCGCGCCGATCTCGGCCTCGGCCAGAACGAAGGGCAGGGCGCCCATGAAGGAGATGTCGGCGTCGCCGTTTCTCAGCGCCTCGACCGCCGCCGCATGGTCGATGGTGACGAACCCTTCGACGGGGACGCCGATCTCACTGGCCAGCCAGCCGCTGATGGCCTCTATGTCGCCCAGGAGCTTCTCGGGGTTCTCCTGCGGGATGAAAGCCAGCCGCAACGCAGTGTCCTGCGCGGCCAGCGGGGTTGCGAGCGATACTGCGCCCGCAGCGGCCAGCGCCAACATCGTTCTGCGGTTCATATGGATCGCCATCAGAATGCCCTCTCTTCGATTGCGTCGGCTTCGGACTTGAACGCGGTCCAGCTTGTTTCGGCAGCCACCCAGTCATCAGTACGAACGGCGTCACCAACCTCGGCCAGACGTTGGGCCAACGCGTAGACTTCAGGCCGCGCAGCCAGGTTCGACATTGTGCTGGCGTCCGCCGAAAGGTCCGCGGCCACGGTGTCGGTCAGCAGCAGGATATGTTTTGCATCCCGCTGCGGCAGCAGCGTATCAAGCGTCGAGGCGAAGGTCGTCAGTTCGGAGAATGCCAGCCGGAAGGCGGTGTTCTCGGCGTCGAATGCCTCATAGGGCTCGTCCGCTGCGCCCACGGTCTCCAGATAGGCCGTCAGGTCGGCCCGTTCCGCTCCGGTCAGGCCGAGCGACTTCGATTCGTCGAACCAGTCCACGACAGCGGCCAGGGTCGGCAGCGACCCGTCGTGGAAATAGGGCGCGGTGTAGACGGTGCCGAGCAGCGTGGGTGTATCCATCGCACCGGTGCGGGCGCCATCGTAGGCCAACGCAACCGAGCCGATATCATGGGCCTGCCGGTCCAGGAAGTTCGTGTCCGGGACGTGGCAGCTGGAGCAGGAACGGTCGCCGAGCGCCGCGAAGGGTGTATTGAAGATCGCTTCGCCGCGCTGCGCTGCCTCGGGAGCGGCTTCGGTCAGCTGACCATCCGGTGTCAGCATGGAGTTGGGCAGGAAGTCGAATTCGAGCATGTAGGCGAGCAGAGCATCCAGCATGAAGGGCGTCGGTTCATCGCCGCCGAACTCGTTGACGATGACGTTGCGGGTGAAATCGCGCAAGGAGGCGAAGCGGCCATCGCGGCCGTAGGGCCCGGTGAAGCGCAGGCCACGGAGGCTGGGGATGTCAATCGGATCATCACGCCGGTCATTGAAGATCGGGTTGAAGAAGGCGCCATCGACATCGATCGCGCCTGGTTGATGGCTCGCACCCGGAATGAAAAGCCTCTGGTTAACGTCCGATCGGTTGTGACAGGTCGAACAAGCGACCCCGAGACCCTGCGCCGGATTGCCAAAGATTTGCGCGCTGTCGAATAGCATGTCGCCATAGGCCACCAATGGCAGGTCGGTCTCGTCGATGCCCTGCTCCTCGAAATTGAGGACGAGGCGCGGCAGCGGATCCTGATCGAAGATGTCAGACCCCGGCGGCAGGCTAGGCGGCACCTCGATGGTGCGGCCACTCAGGACAACAGTTTCCGGCAGCGCGCTCAGCGTCCGGCGCGGCGCGAAATCGTCAACGAGGTAATTCTCGGCGAGATAGAGGGAGATGACTTCGCGCGCGGCTTCCATGGTTTTGCGACTCGCGGGTGTGGCACCAGCACCAAGAACACCGGCGGAACCTGTGCTGCTGTTGAGTTCCAGCCAGGCGAGGCCGATGCGTCTCGAAGCGTCGGGATCAGCAGCCGCGATACCGTCCGCGAACGAGCGATAGAGTTCTCGGGCTGTCCGCACGGCCTGCTGCGCACGTGCAGGGTCGTCGGCCATGACTGCTCGGTCCAGTTCCTCGTCGATCCGGCGCGCGATCAGCCGCGTCGCCTCGGCAAAGACCGCCTGGCGGTCTTCGCGAGTGATGGCGTCCAGAAGGGGGGCGGGTCCGATGTCGCTGTTGCCGTCCAGCCATGCCAATGCACCAACAGAGAATTCCGAACCCCGGTAGGGTTCGGCCCAGGCGGTCCCGACGTCATCCCAAGGCAGCGGTTCGAGATTTCCGAGGAAGAGAGTCAGCCGGTAGGCCGCCGCCTCGGGAAGCCATGGAGCCTCCTTGGCAGGCGTCGCAGCGACAGGTCCGGACAGGACGAGCGCACTTGCGAGTGCGACAATGAACGCTCCAAGGAATTTCTGAATCACCGCAGTCTCCGAATTCAAAAGTTAGACACGGCTAATTTATCTACCCTAAGCAAACAAGTTGTCAATCCTGCAGTTTCCCTGCAAAGTCCCAACTATGACAAAGCTGCAATCACAGGAACATGAACCGTTCGAAACTGTCGACAGGGCTCCCGAAGCACAGGCTGAGGGGTTCGCGACCGTGCGTCAGGCACATGAGAGCGAAATGGCGGAAGATTACGTTGAACTGATCGCCGAACTGATCGAGTCGCGCGGAGAGGCAAGGCCGGTGGAAATCGCCGAACGTTTTGGAGTGAAGCCGCCGACCGTGACCAAGAACATCTCGCGGCTCAAAGCTGCTGGCCTGGTGCGGCGGGAACCTTACCGCGCCATATTCCTCACGGATGCCGGTCGGGAGTTGGCCGAGGCCTGCCGCCGACGACACAGGATCGTCGTCGCGTTTCTCCTCAGCCTGGGAATCGACGAAGAGACTGCGGAACGCGATGCGGAAGGGATCGAGCATCACGTCAGCACGACCACGCTGGAGGCCTTCGAACACGCCCTCCTGCAATCTCAAAGCGGCAAGTAGCGCAGCATCAAGTTCTCGCGAAATTCAGAAAAGCAAGACTCAGGAGGCGGCGGCGTCAGCAGTCAAAGGCTGGTGGGTTGGCATTTGTTCTGATGGTCAACCTTAGTGCAGAAAATCGTTCGTGTCCTCTGAGCTTGGCCAGCCCGAGATAGTGTGCCCAAAATCTCTGACTGCGACGACGGTGCAGCGAGAATGTCGATCGCGGGAAAAGACGTGGATACAACCTTTGATTTGCTCCTCTGTTCAAAGCGCATAGACAATTGTCACCACCGTCGTCATGACGATGAAGAACATGACCAAGGCACCTATGGCGAGCGTCCGGCCCATGTCGCGGTTTGGCTCTGCTACTTTCAGACGCAATTCTTCGGCCGTTTCCGGAAACTCGAGCGCCGCGGAGTTTGACCCTCGCACCAACTCGTATCGTGAATTCCAGCGACGCACCTCGGCCGCGTTCCACCCGTTCATGACCAGAATGATCGCGGCGATCATCAGCATCGAGGACGGGACCCAGATCGTGTAGCCACCCATGGTTTCGTCGGACAGGGGATCGAGAAACCCGGTTCCCGCCGTTTGGTAGGAAGCATAGAGGCTCACCTCTTTGAGTGTCGTCAAGGAACCCAGAAAAATGTTTGAAACGATCACCGCGAAACCGGAGATCAGCCTTGCGCCGCGCCTCGCGCCCTCAGGGGGATCTCTCGGGTCGAAGAGCATGCCGAAATACCAGATCCCTGCCAGCACCATCGCAAAATGGGCGAACACCTCGATCGCCGCGATGCGCTGAGCAAGTCCGTAAAGCACTGGAATCTGCCAGATAAAGAGCGACGTGATGAGCGCGGCAGTGGCGGTTACCGGATGTGCCAAGAACCGAAATGCAAAAGATTTTCCAAGAGCGTCGAGGTATCGACGCCACCGTCTGTTCAAACCGGCTTGCAATAATCGCCACGGCTGAGAGACCGCGAAGAGTAGTGGTCCTGCAAGGCGGAGGAGAAGGTGCTCCACTTGGTGCACCGAAAAGAGGCTATGCCCCAACGAAGCCAGAGGCGCATTTGTGGCCGCGAGAATGCAGGTCAAGCCAGCGAGGAACAGGGCTTGCCGCCACATAGACACCGTCCCGCGAATGCGAGCGGATCGCACGAGGCCGCGCATGTAGACCCATGCGGCCAAGCTGACGGAAACAAGGGACACTGGCGAAATCGCATACCCAAACGGGTCGAAAAGGAGGAAGTAAGTGATCATCGGCTCCTGTCATTTTGTATTGTCGGCGTATCGACGGATACCGGTGAAAGTCGGGATGTTCCCACAGCGCCACCCCGGGCCAAGGACAGATCAGTGGACATCGTGAGATATTTGCCCTGCATCCACATGAGAAAAAGGTTTTCATAGAAACGTGAGAGCGGGTGGCCGGACTGACCGGCTGGCGCGATGAAATAGGATCCGGCTTCTTCCGAAAACGACATGACCGCCTGAAAATTGGTGCCCGCGCTGGCCGCGAAGGGGCGGTCATTGTCAGAAGAGAACAGCGTTGCAATCAGTGTGTATGGATCGCCCGAAGATGGGGCTTCGAGAGACAGCAGATCGCTGATGATCCCACTCGATCGGATTGGCGCCCACCCCATATTCAAAGCGTGTGCTTCGCCCCAGACCCAATCTGACGGATCGGGTCCGTAGCGGTCGACAAGCCAGCCGATGGCATCATCCAGGGCCGCACGAACCTGATCCTGGCAGGTCTCGATGCGGGTGGACGGGCGGATGTCGCACCAGATTGCGCTCCCTCCGCGATCTGAAAGCACCGCAAATAGGATATCGGCATTTGGCCTGGCCCAGACCGTTGTCGCGGATGGAAATTCATCCTGAAGTATCCGTTTTTGCAACGCGCGCGCCCAGGCCCAGAACACGAGCGGTTCCGGTGAAAAGCGATCCATGTCGCCATTCCATTGGGCAAGTTGACCCAGAATATCGCTGCGAAACTCATCTGCGCGGTTCTCTTCGAGAGCGCCTGCGGAACCCACGAACCAGAGCTCTTTTGCCATTATAGGAAGAAGCGCCCGCGCGGCAGTGCTGACCGTGTCGCGCTGCGCCGCAATCGCGCCCTCGACCGAGAATATCGGTTGCCGCACATCAAGAGCTGCCAGACGGGCGTCTCGAAACGAGAAAGGCGTTTCGACCTCCCTGTCAGGCCAGCGAGCAAGGATTTCTCGGCCGATGGCAAGAATCTCCAATCCGGCTGGTGCCAGGTTCATGCTTGCGTCCATAGCATCGTTCACATCGGCGGACCGCGCCAGACGGTCAAGCATCATCAGAAAATTGCCGGCCTTGGCAGCGGTGGGACTCACTGGCTCTTTAAGGGCAGTCAGTGACAGAGATCGGAACGCCCAAGCGACGCGTTCGCTGCGACCGACGACAATGAAGGGCACACCCGGCATTGTAGCCCCAATCGCGGCTCCGGTCGGGAGTTGAATATCCGCCAGGTACCATTCAGAAGGCAGCGATAAGGGGCCACGTATATCGGCGGCGAGAATTGGTGCTCCCGAAGCTGTTCTGTCTCCAGGCAACGCCCAAGCATCGAGGCTGACCTTGGGCGAGGTCACAAACAGCTCGGGCAAAAGAGGTCGATCTGACAAGCCGGACAGGTCACTCTGGCGTCTCTCGGGTTGAAGATCGTTCAGAAACGCTTGGGCAAGTCTGAGACTATCGACGGGTCTCCAGGCAGCGATCATTCTCTCATCCGCGATCAACAGATCGGGTGAGCCTCTGCCGCGCCCGCCTTCGGATACCAGACCAAGCCACGCGTTGACACCAGCGGCATATGCGTCGAGCGCTTGGGCTGTCGAAGGCTCGACTTCGATCGTCTGGTCAAGTGGCAACAAGGCTTGCGCTGCCCGCCTTGCCCTCAATAACTGGCCAAGCCTGTCCTGAGCGTGAACGAAACCAAGCGCGAAATAGGCGTCCGCAGCGGAGTCTGCAGAAATGTGCGGTATGGCCGCAGCATCTCGCAGAATATCGACTGGACCTTCGATTCCCGCAACACTGAAATCCTCGTCATAGTCGGGGACGGAGGCGCGCAAAAGAAAGTAGACGACACCGGATACGGCCAGTCCTGATGCAAAAATCGCCAGGAGCAAGTACAGTAATATGTTGAACAGTCGTTTCAATTCGTTGCCGGTGCCAAAGCAATCTCAAGACGTGATGCGCAAGAGGATCACCGAGGCGAAAAAAGCGAGTAGGCCGAAAGCAATACCGAAGCCTGTCGCGTATTGAAGTATATCCAGGCGGTTCCCTTTCTGCCGTTGCGCCAGATAGCCACCCCAGAGCGCCCCTCCGACAAAGCCTGCGAGCACCAGCATCACGATTCCTCCGATTTTGATTTTTCTGAATTGAAACGTCGTCTGGCCGATCCGACGGTAAAGGCTAAGGCCCAGACCGCACAGATGAGCGCCAGCGATGTCCAATCACCGAAACGTGCGTAAGGTGTAGGCGCAAGCGCTGTCGGCAGGATGGCATCTATGACTCCAGTTTGTCCGGTCTCGAGGCGCGCGATGATCTCTCCCTTGGCGTCGATGATCGCGGAAATCCCCGTGTTGGCCGCCCGGACCACAGGAAGCCCTTCTTCGACCGCGCGCATGCGCGCGGAGGCGAGGTGCTGCTCGGGGCCGATGCTGGTACCGAACCAGGCATCATTTGTTGCGTTGAAAATCCAGTCGGGGCGAAAAAGGTCATCGACCACCTGGCCCGGAAAAATGATCTCGTAACAGATCGCCACCGCGACCAGAGGCGCACCCGGGATCGCCAGCGTGCGTGGCCCTGGTCCTGGCGTGAAATCGCCCAAACCTTCGGTGAGCCGCTCGATCGGCAGCCAGCCTCTCAGGGGCACATATTCCCCGAACGGAACAAGATGATGTTTTGCATATCCCGTCAGAATTTCGCCGTTGCCGTCATAGGCTTGAACCGTGTTGAAATATCGGGTTTCCCCATCGCCCTCTACGCGGTCAGGCACTCCTGTCAAAAGGATCCTGCCGTCTGGCAGAACCGTGGATAACCGCCTGCGCGCCAAGGCGTCCTCGTCCAGAAAACCGGGAAAGGCCGTTTCCGGCCACAGCAGCAGGTCGAAGCGTCCAGGTTGCGCAGACAAGCTCAAGTATTTTTCCAGTGTTCGCTCGCGGCTGCCCGGTGCCCACTTCTCGACTTGCGGCACATTGCCCTGGACGATGCGCAAAGCGATGTCCGTCGGCGGCACATCCGTCCCTGAACGCAGCGCGCCGCCACCCCAGAGGCCCATCACCGCAGCGGCGAAGAGCACGAGAACAGGCACGCGTCTGTTTGGTGCCGCCACAATCAACACACCGGGCAACAGCCCGATAAAGACCGTGAGAAAGCTTAGCCCATAGCTTCCGACCCAGGCGGCCGGTTGGCGCAGGGCGGCATGTTCGACAAGAGCATAAGCGGCAAGGTTCCAGGGAAACCCCGTCAGGACATGACCGCGCAGCCATTCTGCGGCAACCCAGCAGGTTGCAAGCAGAAGACCTGCCGTAATGCCGCCGACAGCACGGCGCTGCATGATGGTGGCAAATAACATCGCCGCAATCGCTGGGAATATGGCCAGTCCGGCGGACAGTCCCGCGACTGCCGGGATCGCAAGGGCACCGAAACGTTCGGCATCGACGTAGAAGCTCTCGGCGATCCAGGAAACTCCAAACCCGAACTGGCCCATTCCGAAGACCCAGCCGATGAAGAAGGCGGGCGCTGTCGAAACCTGCCGGAGGACGAGAAAGAGTGCTGAGAAGGCGACCGGAACAACGATCAGCCATGAGAATGGTGGAAGGGTTAAAACCGTTAAACCGCCCGCTGCAAAGCTAATCCCTGATCGCAGGGGAATGTAACGGCCACGACCCGTCAGTGGTCGCAAGCCCGCCATCATGTGCCAGTTTTCAACTTGGCGCTCAACCAAGGGGCTATGAGCAGTAGGCCCACGCCACTGACCACGAAAACATCCGCCATGTTGAAGGCGGGCCAATGCGTGGATCCGACATAGAAATCGAGGAAGTCCGTCACACCCCGAAACCGGATGCGGTCGAGGACGTTGCCGAGCGCGCCACCGATAATCGCACCATAGGCGATAGCCTCGGCCCGGTTGTCAGTGCGCAATAACATGACAGTCAACCAGCCGCAGACCGCGAGGGCCAACACTGTAAGGCTCCACCATGGCGCTCCACCAAGTAATCCAAATGTCACGCCATCGTTGCGCAGGTAGATGAGATTGAAACCGGGAAAGACCGGAACTCCGGCGCTCAAATCTGCCGCATTGGCGACGACAATTGCTTTTGTCACCTGATCGACAAGAAAAGCAGTTCCAGCCGCAAAGAAACCTTGGAAATGGGACTGTTTCATCTCATCCTCCCAGCCATACATCGAGGAACAACATGATCACCAGGCCAACCGCGAGACCGAGTGTCGCCCTGTTTTGATGGCCAGAACGGTGGGTTTCGGGAATGATTTCGTGGCTGATGACGTAGAGCATCGCCCCGGCGGCGAAGGCGAGGCCCCATGGCAACAGCGGCTGCGAGATGCTGATGATCCCAGCCCCAAGAAGCCCGCCTACCGGCTCGACAAGACCTGTCAGGGCGGCAATGCCCCACGCACGGCGCCTGGAATATCCCTCACCAAGCAATGAGACCGCTACGGCGAGACCCTCGGGAGCGTTTTGCAGCCCAATGCCAATCGCAAGCGGCAAGCCACCAGAAAGACCGTCAGCCCCGAACCCGACACCAACGGCGAGTCCTTCGGGGAAATTGTGGATCGTGATCGCGATGATGAAGAGCCAGACGCGGCGCAGCGAAGCAGAGTCAGGGCCTTCCCGCCCCGACTTGAAATGCTCATGCGGCAGCCGTTCGTTCATCAGAGCGACCGCGCCCATGCCAAGCAAGATAGCAACACAAACGATGGCCGCCGGGAGAGCACCGTTGTCGAACTGTCCTTCGGCTGCATCGAGAGCCGGGATGATCAGCGAGAAAAACGATGCAGCGAGCATGACACCCGCTGCAAAGCCAAGTAGCAGATCGCGTGTAGCCCGGGATGGGATGCGCCCGAAAAGAACGGGGATCGCCCCGACCGCTGTCAGCGATCCGGCGGCCAGACTTCCTAGAAAGCCAAGGGTAATTGGGGAGAGGGGTTCCAAGCGTTGAGGTCTCGTCGATACGTCAGTCAGCGGCCGAATAACTGCTAAAGATCTCGGTCGATCCATCGCCGCGGATCAGGAAGACCTCATAAGCCTCTCGATCGTCTTCCGGTCCCATGCCCGGCGATCCATAGGGCATTCCGGGCACCGCCAACCCCACTGCATCTGGACGCTCATCCAACAAACGCTGAATGTCTGATGCCGGTACATGTCCTTCGATCACGTAGCCGTCGACCAAAGCCGTATGGCAGGAGACCATGCGCTGAGGCACGCCATTGTCGAGTTTGAAGCGCACAAGAGATCCCCCGAACATGTCCTCGCCTGTCGGCGCGAATCCGCTTTCCTCGAGGTGCTTCATCCAGGACAGACAACAGCCGCAGCCGTTTGTCTTCCGGACATCAATCTGGATCGCATCGGCGACCGCTTGCGCTGCGGGAAACAAGGCCAGCGTGACTGCAAGGGCGGGAGCCAGTCGTTTCATGGATTAAAGCCTTTCGGTTGTTGTTTGCACAAATTCGCTGGTGAGCCTCTCGGCCAGTAGCGAGCGTGCCTCAGCCAATCGCTCAAGTGCAGCCGTGTCATCCGCATCCCGCTCGGCCGCCTCTGCCAGTCTGTCGTCTGAGAGAGGATCGGTCGGGCGACCATCGACTAGAACCTCATAATGGAGATTTGGGCCGGTCGCGGTGCCGGTCGCACCGACGCGACCGATCATGTCTCCGGCCAAAACGCGCTGCCCTTGTTCGAGTGTGTCCGGCACCTCGCTGAGATGTGCGTATCGTGTCAGGGTGTCGGATCCATGCGCTATCTCCACCACCCGGCCATATCCACCACGACGTCCGATGAAGCTCACGCGTCCGGGTGCTGTCGCTTTCACCGGCGTACCGCGGGCCGCAGCAAAGTCGACCCCGGTGTGCATGCGCACATTCCCATAGACCGGGTGTGTGCGACGGCCAAAGACGGAACTCAGCCGCGCTCCTTCCACCGGTTGGGCAAAAACACGCAGGACCTCTCCATCGACATAGATCGTTGCTTCACCGCTGCCGTCATCCGGCCAGACGATCTCGTAGACCGTTTCACCAAGGTCCAGTGTGGCAAAGGCAAGTTCGGGCTGACCGATCCTCTCGTTTCCGTCGCGGGCTTCGCGCCAAAGAATACGCATCGTCTCGCCACCGGAAAGTTCGCGTCGAAAATCTACTGTGCCGCCCAGCATCTGCGCCATGTCGACCGCAAAACGAGCAGGGATGCCTGCTTTGTCCAACGCCGCGAAGACAGAGCTTTCGATCACTGCCTCGCCCGCGAACGTCACCATTTCAGGGTCTGGCTCCAACACGCGTGTGACAAGTTCTTGACCAAAGACCGTTTCGATCCGCACCCCATCGTCAACTGCCAGTTCCACGCGGCTCGGATTTCCGTCCACCTTTGAGATCACAGTGATCTCATGGCCCGGGCGCAATCGGCGCAGGTCATATTCTGCACCAAGCGCGAGCGCGATTTCGGCACGCGCAGGCGCAGCGATACCCGCGTTCGCCAGGACCGCATCCAGCGTCTCGCCCGACGCGATCTCACGCGACCAAGTGATCAAAGGCGGTTCAATCTCGGGCAAGGCGGTTTCTGCGAAGACAGATTGCAAGAGCGGCAGAGGTCGCATTGGGCTAGCATTGTCGGCGTGAAATGCAGCGGGCGGTGTCACATCGTAGTCGGCGATCTGAGGCATCGAGAGCGGATCGGGAGTCCAGAGGGTCGCTTCAGCAATCGCAGGAGGCACTGGCTCTTTAGAAAGAACGCCAGAAATGGCGATGGCGGTCAGCGAAAAAGCGCCTGCGACCACAGCGCTCGCCAAAACAATTCTAATCTTCATGTTGCCCCCTCTACGTCTTCTGTCAGTGCACGCCGGATCTTCGGCACTGCGAATTCTCTTGGCTCGTGATAGTCAATCATGGTGACGAGTTCACCCTTGGCATCGAACAGGAATACGCTTGCCGTATGGTTCATTGTATAGTCGCCGCCTTCGGTCGGGACGCGCTCATACGAGGCACGAAATCCTTCTGCAGCGCGGGCAACCTGGTTTGCCGGCCCAGTCCAGCCGCGAATAGCCGGATGAAAATAGCCGACATATTCGGCCATGGCCTCGACCGTGTCCCGCTCCGGATCGACTGTGATGAAGACCACGTTCATCCGCGCGGCGTCGTCCCCGAGATCTTCAAGCCAACCTGAGATATCCGATAACGTCGTGGGGCAGACATCCGGGCAGTAGGTGAACCCGAAAAACACCATGGTCGGGCGTCCGATCAGGGTTTCCGGGCCCACTTCATTGCCTTCGTGATCGGTCAGTCGGAAATCCATCGCCGACAGGGGGAGAGGCCTTTGGCCGGCCGGTTTTGGTGCACCGGGACCATCCACCCGCCACCAACCGACGCCGAGCATCAGAGCGACAGCGCCTACACCGGCTGCACCGTATTGGACCACATGTCGACGCTGCATCAGCTCTCCGGCCCGCGCGCGGCGATCCCCAGAATTGGGACCTCAACAGTCACTTCACCACCGTCCGAGAACGTCAGTGTCAGTGGGAAGGTCTCGCCTTCGATCATCGGGTTTTGCAGCTTCATGAGCATGGCGTGCAGCCCTCCCGGTTCCAATGCTACGCTTTGGCCCGGTTCAATCGTGATTTCGTCAGCAGGCGCCATAGAACTGACGCCGTCGGCGTTGGTTTTCGTCTCATGGATCTGGGGCATCACGGCCAGTGGTGTTGTAAGCCCGGTCAGCGTGACCGTGTCTTCACCGGTGTTGCGCACAGTCATATAGGCCGCACCAGGGCGGTTGACCCCGATTGAAGCACGGGACCACGCGTTTTCGACGACCACATCCTCCGAACCGGCAAATGCCGGAGTCGACATGCCCGAGAGCAGTAAGACAAGGGTCAAACCGTTGATGTAAGATAGTTTTGTCATGAAGAATTCTCCTGTATCTGGCCGAGCATCAACTTTGGCTGGCCGCAACTTCCGCCGCCACCAGTCGCCGCAGTTCTGCCTCACCAAACGGGTCCAATGGCTTGGCGTTGACGAAGAACGTGGGCGTTTGTCGAACGCCAACCGCTTCGACATCAGCGCGGTCCTGATTGAGCACGGCCACGACACCGGGGGCCAGCATCTGTGTCCGAGCAGCTTCGACATCCAGACCACCGCTTGCGGCAATCTCAAGGATCAAACCCGGTGCCGGAGTGCCATGGGACGCCCATCGCGGCTGCTCGCGCAGGACCGCTTCCAGCACGGGTTCGAACACATGCTGCATCCGCGCAGCTTCGAGAACACGGATCGCTTCCACCGAAGCGTCCCCGTGAAAGGCAGTGTATCGAATGACGACACGGACCGCATCACCGTGCTCAGTCATGATATCCTTGACCACGGGATAGAAGGCGCGGCAGGCCTCGCAAGCTGGATCGAAAAACTCGACAATCGTGACAGGTGCCGTTTCGGGGCCGAGGATCGGGGAATAGGGCCGGATCAGCACATCGTTCACTTCAGGCGCGACAGGGACTGCCTCTGCAATGGGTTGGGGGCGGGTGGCATACCAGGCCGCGCCGCCAAAACCTGCGGCACCAACAGCCAGAACGGATAGAACGAGACCGCGTCGATTCATGTTTGTTTTTCCTTCAGTGAAATGGCCGACAGCACCCCGATCATCGTGAAGGCGACAAGCGCCATCAGCGGAATCGGAATGCCGAAGACCACCTGGTTGTCGTCGGTACAAGAGGGGCCGGTCGCCTTGCAGGGCTGGATCGCCTCGGGGATCAGCCCGACATAGAGGCCGATGTGATACAACGCCACCGCCGCCCCCCCAAGCGCCAGCGCAACGCCATAGCGCCCCACGCGAGGATCTTGCCACCACAGCCCGAGCCCAAGAACGACAGCCAGGGGGAACATGAAGGCGCGCTGGAACCAGCAAAGGACGCAAGGCGTTTGACCAAGAACCTCGCCAATAAAGAGCACGGCAAGCGATGAGATAAGCGCAATGATCCAAGCAAGAACAAGGGCCGTTTCTCCGGAAAGTCGGGTCATGGCGATCAGATCCTCTCTCTCAGATCCGCAAGGATCTCTTCGGCGGGTGTGCCGTAGGGCCAGGAATCGGCGAAGCCCGCCTGCGGATCAAAAAGGAACAGGTGCGATGTGTGCCCCATTGTATAGCCATCCGGCGCGCTGGCCTCTTCGATCCGTTCGAAGTAGATCGGAAAGGTTTCAGCGGTCTCAGCGATCTGATCGGATGTTCCGGTCAGACCGATGATGCCTGCATCAAAGCGCGGCACAAAGTCGGCAAGAGCCATTGGCGTATCGCGTTCGGGATCAATCGAGATGAAGATCGGCTGCACTTTTGCGGCATCCTCGCCAAGTCCATCCATGACCGCCGCCACCTCTGCAAGCGTCGTCGGGCAGACATCTGGGCAATTGGCGAACCCGAAGAACACAAGCATCCAGCGACCCGCAAAGTCCTCTTCGGTGCGGATCATGCCCATATGGTCCGTCAGTTCGAACTGCGCAAGGAAAGGTGGTTCGGTCTCGGCTTGGGAAATATCGGCGCGGTAGTCCGCCCACAGTAACAGCCAGATGAAAACGAGCGCCGCGACGCCCGCCAATACCCATAGCACTTTTTGAAGACCTGAAAGCTTCACGCCGCTCCGCCCGAATTTGATTCTATATTTTAAGCGCGTTTACACCCTCTAGCTACTGTAGGTTCAAGCGTGATTCTTGCCCTGCGGCAGCACGTCACGCACCTGTGAAGCTAATGCTCTCTATTCAGCGCTTCAAAACCTGCCGTCACTCAATGTTTCGCTGCTTCGTCTGACCCTGCAGGTGGCCATCAAGGGAAGGCAACGGCAATTTCCGCTAAATCCGACGCCTGCGGAAACCGGGCCTGCAGATACAAAGCTGCTACGCAGATGCACTGCAAGCATGGGTCATTTTTTAAGGTATCAGTCTAAAATAACGCTTGAACCTACAGCGACTACAGGAACTACAAAGGACGCGAATCAATTGTCGGATCCTGCTCACGGCATGCACGCGCAAAGAACTTCATCCCATTCGGTTTTCCGCCCAACCCCAACTCGGTTGCGATTCACAGAAGCGAACACAGGCGGAAAGTGGAGAATGTCGCGATATGATCTCACTAGAATGGACGATGAACATGCTGAACTATCCCGATGCGGAAACCTTGTCCGGCTCGGATGCAGAAGCGCTACTCAGGAGGACGCAAAATGACACCTGAGATCGGACAATTCGCCCTTACCCTCGCGCTTGCCGTCGCGATTGTTCAAAGCATCTTGCCAATTGTCGGAGCAAGCACGGGACGCGTGCTTTGGATGGAAAGTGCAAAGACAACAGCGGTGCTTCAGGTGACGTTAGTTGCAATTGCGTTTGGCGCGCTCATGCGCTCCTTTGTTGTCAGTGATTTCACGGTTCGAAACGTGGTTGAAAATTCCCACTCTCTGAAGCCGATGATCTTCAAGGTTGCCGGCACTTGGGGCAGCCACGAAGGGTCTCTAGTTCTCTGGACCTTTATTCTCGTACTTTTCGGGGCTGGGGTCGCGCTGCTGGGCAGAAACATTCCGGTTGGTCTCAAAGCGCGAACTCTATCCGTTCAAGCCTGGATCAGCGTCGGTTTCCTGAGCTTCATGCTCTTTACATCCAATCCGTTCGAGCGGGTGTTTCCGCCGCCTCTGGATGGCACAGACCTTAATCCTCTGCTGCAGGACATCGGGTTGGCGATGCATCCCCCGCTCTTGTATTTTGGGTATGTCGGCTTCTCGATCGTCTTCTCCTTCGCGGTCGCGGCTCTGATAGAGGGTCGGGTGGATCCCGCATGGGCGCGTTGGGTGCGGCCTTGGACTCTGACGGCCTGGATCAGCCTCACTGCGGGGATCGCACTCGGCTCTTGGTGGGCCTATTACGAACTTGGCTGGGGCGGCTGGTGGTTTTGGGACCCGGTGGAAAACGCATCCTTCATGCCATGGCTGCTGGGTACGGCACTCCTGCACTCCGCTATCGTCACGGAAAAGCGGGACACGTTCAAAAGCTGGACCATTCTTTTGGCCATCCTGACCTTTTCACTGTCACTTCTGGGGACATTTATCGTCCGATCCGGCATTTTGACATCCGTTCACGCGTTCGCGGTCGACCCGGCGCGCGGCGTGTACATTCTCGGCCTTCTTGGCGTAACCATTGTCGGCTCACTGACACTTTACGCATGGCGCGCGCCTCAGCTTGGATCGGGTGGCGTATTTCGGCCGATTAGCCGCGAGGCGGGGCTTTTGCTCAACAACCTTCTGCTCGCGACCGCAACGGCGACCGTCCTTTTTGGAACACTCTATCCGTTGTTTGTGGAAGCGGTGACTGATGAAAAGATCTCTGTAGGACCACCGTATTTCAACGCGACGTTTATCCCTTTCATGCTGCCGCTAGTCATCATCATGGGAATTGGCCCATTCCTGTCTTGGAAACGGGCCGATCTTCCCGGTATCTGGCAGCGGCTGCGTTTGGTTTTTGGTATCGCGATTGGTGTTGCGGGGATCGTTTGGTACCTTCAGACAGACGGGCCCCTGCTTGCAGTGGTCTCAATAGGGATTGCAGCCTGGGTTTTTGTTGCAACGTTGCGCGAATGGGCGTTGCGCATCAAGCTCTTTGATTTACCCCTTTCACAGTCGCTGCGTCGCGCGCGGAACTTGCCGCGCGCTGCGCACGGTATGACGCTCGCGCATCTTGGCGTTGCAATGCTTGTGCTTGGGTTTGTAGGTTCCACAGCCTGGAAGGAAGAACGTGTTCTTTTCGCAGAACCGGGGACGACCGTGGAAATCGCCGGTTTTGAGGTAATATTCGACGGTGTCGAACGGTTGCGTGGTCCAAACTACATCGCACAACAAGGCCAGCTTCGCGTCTTGAAAGATGGACAGGAGATTACGCTTCTTCGTCCAGAGCGCAGAAACTATCCAGTTGCGGGGACGTCCACAACCGAATCTGCAATCCGATCAACGCTCAGAGGTGATCTCTACGTCACCATCAGTGAGCCTGCGACCGAAAAGGCGTCGGGCCAGTGGAATTTGCGCATTCTCTACGAACCACTGGTTAATTGGATATGGATCGGAGCGACGATGCTGGTGCTTGGCGGGTCCCTTTCGCTATCGGACCGCAGATTGCGGGTGGGTGCGCCGTCGCCAAAAAGCCGGTCGTCAGCGCTTCAACCGGCGGAATGATATGATGAAGAAAATCCTTCTCGCGATGCCAGCGCTGGTCGCAGTGGTCTTGGGTGGATTTTTGTTCTGGGGGCTCAACCCAGACCGAGATCCTAACGCAATTCCTTCCGCTTTGGTCTCCGAACCAGTTCCGGATTTTGAGCTTCCACCGGTAGAGAGCACGCAGACCCCCGGACTGTCGGCCGCAGCCCTTCGTAGCATTGGCGAGCCGGTTTTGGTCAATGTATTCGCTTCATGGTGCGTGCCCTGTCGTGCTGAGCATGCGGTGCTAACCAGGCTTGTTGAACAGGACGGTGTTCGGCTGATGGGGATTAACTACATGGACAAACCAGCAGATGCCGCAAACTGGCTGGAGGAGCTTGGCAACCCCTATGAGAGGATCGGATCAGACAGCGAGGGCCGGGTCGGTATCGAATGGGGTATTTCGGGGGTGCCTGAGACGTTTGTGATCGATGCGAACGGTATCGTAGTCTATCGCTACGTTGGTCCCATTGTGACGCCAGAGGCACAGGATGAAATTCGTGCTGCGTTGGCCGCAGCAGGTGGTCAATCATGAAGAGTTGGCTCTATTCACTGGTGCTGATGCTTGCCGCAACAACCGCGGCATGGGCTGTGGAGCCAGATGAGTTGCTGGATGATCCGGTGCTTGAGTCGCGCGCCCGGGAGCTCTCAAAGCAGCTACGCTGCGTTGTCTGCCAGAATCAGGATATCGATAGCTCAAATGCGGGTGTTGCCCGAACGATGCGCACCTTGCTGCGCGAACGTCTGATTGCAGGTGAAACAAATGACGAGATCATTGCGTTTTTCGTAGATCGATATGGTGACTTCGTCCTGTTCAGGCCGCGACTGAAACCCGCCACGTATCTGTTGTGGTTCGGACCAGCGGTTCTTTTTGCCGTTGGGATTGGCGTTGTCTTTGTCACAATCAGGTGCCGAAGCAGGGCCGTTCTTGATGGCACTGCTGATCCACTGAGCCCCGATGAAGAGCGTGAGTTCGAAGCCATTTTTCATGAAAATGAAGGACGGAGAGACCCATGATTTGGTTGGTGTTAGGCGCGATGGCATCCATCACTGTCCTTCTGTTCTTGTCCGGTCTCTATCGAACGGGTGAAGTCCTGAACAGAAAGGATGGAGCGTTGGTTATCCTCAAGGATCAGCTTTCCGAAATTGATACTGATCAAGAGCGGAATCTGATATCCGTTACCGAGGCCGACGCGGCCAGGGTTGAAATCAAACGCCGCATTCTGGCTGCCGGTCGGCTTGCGACACGTGAATCGTCGCGCGCAAGTGGGCGAAGCACCATCTTCGCGTCCGCCATTGCCACGCCATTGGTAGCCTTCGCTCTGTATTCTCAAATCGGCTCGCCACAGATCGAAAGCCAGCCTCTGGCGTCTCGCGCATCTGAAACCCAGGAAGCCGCAAACCTCTCAGAGTTGACCCAGAGACTAAAAACCCGGCTTGAAGCAGACGAGTCTGGTGGACCAAGTGATGGTTGGGTTCTGCTCGGTCAGACCTATATGCGTATGGCTCGTTACGATGATGCCGCCGATGCATTCGAACGCGTCACTGTCCGCGACAATGCAGATATCTCAACCCTATTGCTATATGCCGAGGCCTTGATCGCAGCCGAGAACGGGATCGTGACGCCGCAAGCGGAAAGCGTGATCGAACGCGCATCGGAGATGGACCCCGATGATCCAGGCCCAATTTTCTATAGAGCCCGGATCCTCGAACAGGACGGGGTTCCAGATGAAGCGAGGACGCTTTTGATCGAGCGCCTCAAGAGAGCGGATCGCGCCTATCCGTGGATGGAACTTTTCCTGTCTGTCGCCAACCGATTGGGGGAACAGGTTGGAGAGAGCCCTGTCACCCTAGCTGATTTCTTTCCGGACTCTCGGGACGCGCGTAGCCCCGGTGCGGCCGATATCGAGGCCGCTCAGGACATGTCGGTCGAGGAACGCAGCGCTTTCGTCCGCTCCATGGTTGACCGCTTGGCGGCGCGATTGTTGGATGACCAAGACAATCTTGAAGGATGGCTTCGGCTTGCGGAGGCGTACAGTGTATTGGGTGACTTTGATGCTGCCCAGAACGCCGCCGACAATGCGCGCACCTTGGCCGAAAGCCTTCCGGAAACCGACCCTATGCGTGCCGCCGCCACGGCCCGATTGGATCGGATCAACAAATAAATTGGGGCCGCGTGGTCTCAGATACATAACAGCTTTCCTTTCACCTGAAACTAAACCACTGTAGGTTCTGCCTCCCTTGAGCAATGCAACGGCACTATGTCATCGTTTTCGGACAGCGCTGAGATTGGCAGCCGACAGTGCTTCGAGAACGGCATCCGCAGATAGTAGTTCAGATAAAATGATACCTTCAGGAGCATCTGGACCGTAGACGATGTTGAGCGGAATTGCGTATCTGCCGTGCGCCTCGAGATAGGATTGGATTTTCGCGTCCGGTCGCGTCCAATCCGCGCGCATCGCAATCACGCCTTCCTCGCCAAGTGCTCCCAAAACTGGTTCACGATCCAGGACCAGGGTTTTGTTTGCTTTACAAGTGATGCACCAATCCGCAGTAACGTCCACGAAGACAGTTTTGCCCTGCGACACTTCACGCGCGATCCGGGACCGGTCGAACTCGACCCAGTAAGAAGTGATCGAGGCTGTTACATCATCGGAGCTTTTTGGCAGCAGTGCAGGGGCCGCCAACGTCATGCCCAAAACCGCAGTCATTCCCCACAGCAAACCGTTACGAGGCTGAACCTGATAGGCTCTCGCCGCCAGTACGATGAGCCCAAGACCCAGCAGCACCAGGCCTGTGAGAGTTGGCGACGTCACACCAATCAAGACCCAGCATAGCCATGCAACGGTTCCGGCAAGCAGCAATCCGAGAACGATCTTCACGCTTATCATCCAGGGTCCCGGTTTGGGCAGTCGAGACAGGAAACCAGGCCAAGCGGCAACCAGAATATATGGCAGTGCAAGCCCAATCCCCATCGCTGTGAAAACCGCAAGTATATCGCCTGTCGTGCCAGAAAGGGCGAAGGCAATGGCTGTCCCCAGCAACGGGGCTGAACAAGGCGTTGCAAGTATCGCAGCCAGAGCGCCGGTGGAGAAGTCTTCGGCATACCCCCGCCCAAAGCGGCCAGATAGCCTAACCATCCAGCTGCTGGGCAAAGAAATTTCAAAAACTCCAAACAAATTTGCCGCAAAGAGTCCGACAACGAGAATGAGTGCAATTAGGAAATATGCATTCTGAAACTGCACACCCCATCCAACGGCATATCCGAGCGTCTGCAGCGCTATGACCGCCAAGGCCAGCACCCACATAAAAGCAACAGTTCCCACAGCCGTAGCGAGAAATCCCGCGCGCAATTGTGAAAGGGAGCGATTCTTCATTCGGAGCGCCGACCCGAACTTAATCGATAGAACTGGCAAGACGCATGGCATTGCGTTCAGTATCAACCCTCCCAGGAAGGACAGCAAGAGAATCGGGAAAAACTGACCCCTATCTTGGCTGGTCTCGGATGCGTAAGGTGGCGCAGGTACAACGTCGGTAGTGTTCACATCATCGAATGTAACCGCGACACCCTCGTCTACGACCGTAATTCGAAGGGAGGTTTGTTCCTCGCTTAACGCGAGAATCGGGATACTTGCCCAGAGACCGGTGCGATCACTTGTAAGGCGGATGTCGGGTGCGCCGAATGCAGAGCCTGCACCAAACTCTGGAAAAAGATCGGGATTGTTCCAGCCAGAAGGCCGCGTCATTTGAACAACCAATGCCTGATCCTGCTTCAGCGATGCGCCCGAGACCGCTATTGCACTTTCTGGCCCTGCAACAGGTACGCGAGCGGCCCATGTCGCGATATCGGTCGCGGCTTTCGCATCGACGCCCGTTCCCAATGGCACAGGGAGTGTCAATTCAAACCTTTCCGGAATGCACACATTGGAGCAGATCAGCAGATCGACGAGTCCCTTCAGCTCGGCCGCTCTATCAGAGTTCGCAAGCCGCAACTGCAATGGAAATATTACTTGTTTGGCATAGCCGAAATTTTCAATTCCGAAGGCGCGGAAACGCGTGGGTGCGGGCCAAAGCATGTCGACGGATTCAAGGTTTGTGGACCCCTCCCAATCGATCTCTGGCGGCAGGCCAACCTCGCCTGGCGACCGCCAGTACGCTTTCCATCCTTCCTCCAGTTCAATCTTCAAACCCGCCGAAAGGAACTGCGATCCTGGGGCGATTCCTGCTTCCGCGACGATCAAACGTGCCGTCAGAACTTCGGAACGATACGCATTGGATTCCAAGGCGCGAACAGGGCTTGCCACAAAAACAAGAAAGAGTGCGAGACTGATAAGCAATCCCTGATACCCTGCCAAGGTTGTACGCATATTCTGACCTCTTTTTCTTCGCGCTCAGTCTCGGGAAGTTACAGCAACGTGCTAGTCCCGAACGCCTTTGTGACGGCGTCGACCCCTCAAACAGTGGGCAGAGCCAAGACTCCGACCAACTAGGCGACAGCGATGCTCGTCTGGGCTTCCTACAAAACAGTCGTTTTTCCGCGTCGAACGCAAGCTGGACCCGCTCTCCATGGTGTCGCGCTCTCAGGCTAGCGCCGTTTCAAGGTTAGTCCTTTTTTGTCTGTTCACGATACTTACGATAGTGCGCCCGTCGAGACCCGATGCTGGGCGACAAAATAGTCGCACCACAACAACGACCAGATGAAAACGAGCGCCGCCACACCCGCCAAAACCCGTAGTACTTTCTGAAGACCTGATAGCCGCACGCCGCTCCGCCCGAATTTGATTCTATATTTTAGGCGCGTTTACACCCTCTAGCTACTGTAGGTTCAAGACCTATTCTGGATGAAAGAGCGATGTTCACTGACCTGTGAGATGCCGAGCGGAACTTGTGCAAAAAAACGCTTAAAGCTACACGGGCTGTAGATAGTTTGGAGAGGTGATATGCTCACAATCGGCACTTTGGCAAAAAGGACCGGGACGAAGGTGCAGACGATCCGCTATTACGAGCAGATCGGACTCCTGCCCGAGCCCGGGCGATCGGCTGGCGGTCAGCGGCGCTATGGAGATAGTGAGCTTGACCGCTTGTCTTTCGTCCGGCATGCGCGGCAACTCGGGTTCTCGCTGGACGCAATCCGTGAGCTTCTTGATCTGAGCGATCATCCAGACAAGTCGTGCGCGGAGGCCGATGCCATCGCTCGCCGACAACTCAAGCAGGTTGAGCAACGTATGGCCCGACTTGAAGCCCTTCGGACAGAATTGCAGAGGATGGTGCACGAATGCAGCGGCGGGCACACGGCCGATTGCCGTGTGCTGGAGGTGTTGCGCGACCATTCCGAGTGCCTGACGGACCACGACGAGATCGGCGCCTGAGATGACCGCAGTGCTCGTCTATCCGCTCGCGGCCTTGGCTGAGATCGCCGGATGCTTTGCCATCTGGGCATGGTGGCGTCTTGGCGCGTCCCCACTTTGGCTTGTCCCCGGTGTGGCGGCGCTGGTGGCGTTCGGCTGGCTTCTGGCTCAGGTCGACACTGTGGCTGCGGGACGCGCCTTTGCCGCCTATGGTGGGATCTATATTGCCGCGTCCATTCTCTGGATGTGGCTCGCCGAAGGGCACCGGCCGGACAGGTGGGATCTGCTCGGCACCACTGTATGCTTGTTGGGTGCTGCCATCATCCTCGCGGCACCCCGCGGAGCGTAATAAAACGGCATTGCTCCTACAGTAGCTTTAGCTTTTACAACGGTGCGCGTTTCACAGGCTAAAGCAAGGCAGGAATTGAATGTTCGAAATTTCAGGTGTTGGAATCGTCGCGGCTTTTCTGGGTGGCACCATATCCTTTCTGTCGCCTTGTGTCCTGCCTCTTGCTCCTGGCTACGTGTCTTACATCGCGGGACAGCCCGCCGTGAAATCCGGGGCGGCGCGTAGCATTGCCGAACGGGTGCGCAGCGTTGTCCTGAGTTTGTGGTTCGTGCTCGGGTTTTCGACAGTCTTCGTGGCGCTTGGGGCCGGGGCAAGTCTTTTGGGCGGGATGCTCTTGCGCTGGAAATACGAACTCGGGCTTGCGGGTGGCTTTTTGATCGTCTTGTTTGGACTTGTCATGATGGGCGCGATCAAGATCCCCGCCATGATGCGTGACACGAGGCCCGACGTGAAAGTTGACGGCGGCAGCGCCGTTGGAGCCTACCTTTTGGGTCTTGCCTTTGCCTTTGGCTGGACGCCCTGCATAGGCCCTGTGCTTGGGTCGATCCTGGCGGTGAGCGCGACATCTGGAGCGGACGGGATGGCCTTGCTGGCAATCTACTCCGCAGGACTTGGAATGCCGTTTCTGATCATCGCGCTCTTCACCAACGAGATTGCAGGCAGGCTAAAGCGGATCGGTCCGGCTGGTCGATGGCTCTATCGTATATCGGGCGGTCTGATGGTGCTGATGGGTATCGGCGTGATGACAGGTCAAATCAGCCGCCTTGCCTTCTGGCTGCTCGAAACCTTCCCTGCCCTTGGCACTATCGGATAGAGCTATGATCGGAAGTGACATTTGAGAAAAGGCTTGTCTCTCTAGTCACTGTAGAGATTAAGACTCCTCGTGAATGATTCGAGGAGAGACCCTGTGGCACCCACCGATTCCTATTTAACCGCGACAAGACTGCTGGATTTTGACTCGCCCTCAATCTCGAACCTGATACGAGATCGTGGCTGGCATGACCTTGCCCGTGTCGACCGGATTGGCGCGGTTTATGACTTTGTGCGAAACGAGATTGCGTTCGGCTACAACCGCGTCGACGACATTCCCGCCTCTGCGGTGCTGACCGACGGCTACGGGCAGTGCAACACGAAAGGGACGCTTCTCATGGCACTGCTGCGCAGCGTAGGCATCCGCTGCCGACTGCACGGCTTCACCATCCACAAGGCCCTGCAGCGTGGCGTTGTGCCCGAATTGGTCTACCCCCTCGCACCGTCCGAAATTCTGCACTCGTGGGTCGAAGTCGAAACAGAAGAGGGCTGGATCAATCTCGAAGGCTTCATTCTGGACGCCCCCTTCCTGCAGTCGCTTCAGAAGGAATTCAGCGAAACAGAAAGCCTTTGCGGCTACGGGGCCGGAACGGATTGCCTGAGTGCGCCACCAGTCAGTTGGAGCGGCGGCAGCACTTATATTCAGAAAACCGGTATCGTTCGTGATTTTGGAACCTTTGATACGCCCGACGACTTTTACGTGAAATATAGTCAGAACTTCGGATTTGCGCGTGATTTTCTCTATCGCCACGTCATCCGTCACTGGATGAATGCCCGGGTTGGCCGCATCCGTCGTGGAATGTTGCCAAAGGTCCCTGGTCTCAGTCGACCGAACCACAGCCATGAGGAGAACAACCGTGCCGCATGATCATGGCCATACCCACATTGATCCTGAATCAGGTGATCGTAGGGTCTCCATCGCAATCTGGGCCAACGGGCTTCTGACCGTCGCGCAGATCGTTGGCGGCATCCTTTCCGGAAGCCTGGCGCTGATCGCAGATGCCCTACACAATTTTTCGGACATGGCGTCACTGGTGATCGCGTTCGTTGCGCGCAAAATCGCCAGACGACCCGCCGATGAACGCATGACCTTCGGTTATGGACGGATTGAAATTGTCGCGGCACTCATCAACTACACGACCCTGATTCTGATTGGTTTCTACCTGATCTATGAGGGTGGCATGCGGATGATCGACCCGCCCGAGGTCGCTGGTTGGACGGTGGTGATCCTGGGCGGTGTGGCACTGGTCGTCGACACGTTGACTGCGCTACTTACCTATTCGATGCAGAAAGGCAGTGTGAACATCCGAGCGCTTTTTCTGCACAACCTGTCGGACGCTTTGGCCTCTGTGGCAGTCATCATTGGAGGGTCCCTGATCATCCTCTACGACATGCGATGGGTCGATCCAGCAATCACCATCGGCATCGCCCTTTACATCCTCTATCTGGCTTTCACTGAGATTGGCGGTCCGATCAGAACCCTGATGCTCGGCAGCCCCCCCGACATCGACAATGCAGCCGTCGTTGAGGCGATGCGGAGCGTCGATGGTGTCGCGGACGTTCACCACGTGCATCTGTGGCAGATGGAGGAGGACAAGGCGGCGCTGGACTGCCACGTGGTGCTGACAGCGGGCGGCTGGGGTAAAATCGAAAAGATCAAGGCAGCGATCAAGGACCGGCTGAAAGATGACTTCAACATCGCCCATTCCAGCCTGGAGTTCGAACACGAAGACCGCGCACACGAAAACGCCGACCTCTACGGTCACGGCAAGCCTGAAGAGGAGGAGAACCGTTTTCACTGAGCTTGTGAGAGGTCATGAAGGTGTGATCGACGTCGATTGCGAGTGCAAGCTAAGCGACAGCGACCTGAAACGGGTGCACGGCCTGCTTCAAGCCAGCCTGGCCTGGTCCTCGAACTCACGAGGTTCGAAGCCTTCAAGGTTCCGTCTGCTTCTGAGCCGTTGCAGAACTGCTGAGAGCCCGAATGCGTCCTATTCGCCAAACAGATTTAGGTAGAACCGATTTAAGGGCAATTCGAGACTCATTTGACGATCGAGATGGCTCGGACGCTTTGACATGCCGTGGGATTGGCGCAGCGCGGAACGTGGCGGATGACGACGGGCGGCTCGGTCACCTCGCGATCTTGCTGACCGCCGCAACCGCAACACGCATCATCATTGTTGCAATAGTATATTTTCGTAGGTATGCTGGGTGAAGATTGTCAAGGGTCCTTGCCATGCGTTTCGAATTCAAAAACCTCCCTCTGGCGGCCTTTTTAGCTCTCGCCTTGACCGGCCCAACAGTTCCGACACAAGCACGCGCCCAAACCTATCAGATCGATTGTGCCATCCTGCTGTGTTTGTCCGGTGGATGGCCAGCTTCCGTGCCCTGCGCCCGCGCACGGGCCGAGTTCATCCGGCGCATAACTCCATGGCCGGTGGAGCCGCCGCTTCAGATTTGGCGCTGCCCGATGGGTGCGTCTTACGATGGACCTGCTAGATCGCGGCCCGCGGACCGGATCTTCGATGCCCTATATGGTGATTCAGGAACCCCTCCAAACTCTTCAACCCCGCTCTTCGATCAGGCAGCCAGGGCAGGCGGGATGCTTGGGCGCAAAGGCTCCAACGCGGCTTGGGACAACCTCGTAAGGGCTGATTACGCCCTCCAGCTCGTAAAAGACCGCGCCGACATCGATATCAGCGGGCCGGAATTCAACTTCGTGCGTTCCATCCGCGTCTTTGACGTTCGTTATGCCCGCCAGCACGAATCCGGGCGAGATGGCGACTGCAACCGCAGCGCCGCCGTTGTCCTCGGCACCTACGGGATCCAGGGCGATTTTTCTTGGAGGGTGTCGTCACCCGCAGCGCTTCCTGATGCGCATGCCGGTCTCGAGCGATGGGGCGAGCACTGCCCGAGCATTTATCACAGATCCGTCTTCGTTGAGTGGCGTGACTATAGCGGGAATTACGGTTTTGAGCAGGTCAATTACTGACTATTGAGCCGCAGCGAAGTCGCGCAGGGCCTTGTACGAAATCAAACCTGCAACGCAGGCACACTCACACAATCGAGGGCCATAAAGGCCATATTCTACCATGTCAGTCGTTGCGACAGGGCAGCTGCATGAGAGACGCGAAGTCAATTTCGGCTTTATCCGCATCGCAGAGCTCCGGGTAAATCTTTGAGACACGCTGCGGGCCATGGATGTCCCACCGGATTGCCAAAGCACCAGTGTTCCAGCGGTAAACCCAACCAACAATGCTGTCCTCATCGGCTGCAATCAAATTGGCAATCGCGACGGCTTCGAGCTCATCTTCGTTCACTGTTCACTAACTTCCTGCAATTTAATTGTGCGGATCGCAGCTTCAGCTTCCAAAGCATCTGCTGCATCCACATGCCAGTTTTCGTTAATATCGGCTAACTGTCCTTCCTCACGGTTCCGATATTCACACTGGCAGAAATCATCTCCCGTGTTCTCTATTAGTGAAATTGCTTAAATCCTGTGGTCGGGCTCCGTGGCGGCTTCGACGATCGCCAAAACCTCGAAGGGGTCAAAGCCGATGGCGCGCGCAAGGACGACCAGCTCGACGACGTCGACCCGGCGCTGGCCGCTTTCAATGCGCGCCACAAGGGATTGATGGCATTTGAGCTTGACCGCCAAGTCCTCCTGACCGAGGCCCGCCTTGATGCGGGCGTCGACCAACGCCTGGCAAAGTGCCACCTGCCCCATGCTTCTGATTGTTTTTGCCACGCGTCACATACCTTTTGTGACGTCGCTAGCGGATGAAATCTGTTATCTAAAAAATAGATTACTGAGGGTGTTATCGGCGTCTGGTTTCCATGGGCTGCAAGTCTGATGCTCCCGAGGTTGCCCATCAATCCCCTACCAATTGCAGAAATCGGCCATAGTCCTCGCTGACTTCGCGCGCTTCTTCGAAAGCGCGGGCGCGTTCGCTGTCGAGGCAACGGAAGTAGCTCTGAATGTCGCTGATGTAATCTTCGAAGTCCTGCCGGATGATGTCTTTGTAATCGAGCATTGACTGAGAATCACTGGGCACAAATGGACGGGTGGGTGCCAGACAGGAGTCTGCGAAACCCGCGCCAGGGACAACCAGGAGTATAGGCATCGCCCGTAAGAGGTGTAGGTTTTTCAACCTGAGGTTTCTCAAACTTCCTATCTCCTTGATCGCTGACACTGGCCGTGACTAGTGTTTGCGTGACCAAACTACAGCTAAAGCACGATATTACATCTTGCGGTTGTTAGTATACTATCGTAACTCTGGGCTTCAAGTAAGAATGCCTGGGGTCGCGCCATTGGAGAAAGCGTGAGCCGGGCCATGAACTGGGACATCGAAGCACCAAATGTGGTTACGGAAGCCAGGTTCCGCGAGTTCGTGGAAAGCGGCTATAGCGCAGAAATCCTGTGCCAGGAGTCAGCACATAAGAAAGGCCCCAGCTATTACGGGGTCTGGATCATGCGTGTTGTCTCTGATGATGGCGTGGAAAAGCTCCTCGTCACCGCCCGCACGCGGACGACCTACAACGATATCAAGATCCGCGAGTTCAAGACGATCTCGGGCGTGGTGTCTTTCTTCATTGGCCTTGGCTTTGCGCATGTCGACCTGCCGATTGAGGCGGGTACAAGCCGCTCGCATAAACTCGCCCCGTCAGACAAAGCCCCATCAGACAAGGGCGCTGACAACTAACCTCGTCTGTCTCTGGCTGGTCGCAGCACCTGCCTCAGCGCAAATGGTCCTGCTCATGGAGGGCGACGGCTCCCTGATCCCGTCCCGCTCCCAAAGCAGCTTTGCTCGAAACTACAATGACGGCATTGGTCAGGGTTCGGCGTCCGATGGGATCGCGATCTTCGGCGAGGTAGAGGCCGAGCAAGAGGGCGTCCAAGTCGCGGTCCTTGCCCGCCCGACTCCCCTGCCCCGCGCCGATGTTCTCTCCGGGATTCAGACCACGGCCTTGCGCTATGCCGGCCATCCTGGCCTACGTCGCGCGGGGCTTTCCGTGACGGACTGGCTGGCTCTCTATCGGGCCAATATCGAGGTTGAGAGCGCCTACCGGCAGGATGCGATTTCAAGTGCAGGTGCCATTGGCCTTGGTCAATTGATGCCAGCGACGGCGCGTGATCTGGGCGTCGACCCGCGTGATCTGCTGCAGAACCTCGACGGCTCCGCCCGCTACCTCGCGATAATGCTGGAGACGTTCGGCGATGCGCATCTGGCGCTGGCGGCCTACAACGCGGGGCCGGACGCCGTGCGCCAACACGGTGGCATTCCCCCTTACCCAGAAACCCAGAACCACGTGGCCCGCGTCATGGCCGTCGTGGCCCGATTGGAAGGATCAAATTCATGAAACAGATTTCAAACCTCTTTGTCGCCTCGCTGGCGCTATTCCTGCTGATTGCCGAACCCGCCCTCGCCCAGAGCATTGATCTCTCCCCGATCCAGAGCCTGTTACAGGGCATCGTCGATGCGCTGACCGGCCCACTTGGCGTTGTCATCGCCACACTCGCCGTTCTCGGCGTCTTCTTGAGCTGGTTCTTCAACATCATCGATCTGCGCCAGGCGCTCTGGGTCCTCGTGGGCATCGCTGGTGTTGCCGCCGCCCCCACCATCGTTGCCGCGGTCTTTGCCGGTGGCTGAGCGCGCGCCTCTCTTTCTTGGGCTCGTGCGCCCGCCCAAGCTTCTTGGCCTGCCCATCATGTATGCGATGGTCTGGCTCTTCGGTTCGGTGCTCTTGTTCGTCTGGGTCCAGCACATCGCGGTGCTGGGTTTCGCGGCCCTGCTCTATCCGGTGCTGTGGAAGGCCGCAGATTGGGACCCGCGTTTCATCGACGTGATGATGACGGCCCTGCAGGAGACACCGCCCACGCGCAACAGGTCCATCCATGGCGGGGACAGCTATGCCCCGTGATGACGCCCCTGATGCTGCGCTCGATCCCCGCACGATGACGCCAGAATGGTATGCGCGCGAGACCCGCCTCGCGCATATGCTGCCCTATGTGAGCCTCGTCGACGACCAGACCGTGCGCACCCGGGTCAACGAGCTCTTCCGCTGCATCCGGCTCGAGGGGATCAACAGCTACACGACGGACGATGCCTATCTCGACAAGGTGACCGCCCTCTTTGCCCGCATCGTCGCGCAGCTCGGGCCGGAATTCAGCTATTACGTCCACAAGGTCTCCAAGGCCATCAAACCTGATCTCGACCCCATCCGTGAGGACAGCTTCGCGGGCGAGGTGGACCGGCGCTGGCGCGCGAAACTCGAGACCAGCGGGCTCCGCGACAAAACACTGACGCTCACCGTCATTCACCGCCAGCCTCCGAAAAGCCTCCTGCCGTTTCTCAGCCGCAGCGCGCCGGACCGACTGAAGGAGGAGACCCGCAAACGCCTGCAGCGCTTGGGCGAGGCCGTGAACGTCTTCCTTTCGGGGCTTACCGAGCTCAAGCCGCGCCTGCTGTCGGCTGCATCGGGGGAATTGGTGGGGTTTCTGGGCGCGCTGAACACGGGCACCGAGCTGCCGCTCTACCCTGCAAACACCTACGGCTTTTTGTCCGTCAATGTCGCCAATACCCGCGTGACGTTTCATGGCGATCATTTCGAGCTCTCTGAAGGCGTCGTGGGGCATCGCTACGGCAAAAGCTTCACCATCGGGGAATACTCCGAAGGCACCTCCTGCACCATGTTCGACATGCTGAACCTGCCGGTCGACATGATCGTGACGCACTCCTTCACGCCGATCAATTCGAACCTCATGGCCGGCCGCATCAAGCGGCAAAAGCGGCAGATGCAGGCGAGCCAGGACGCGGCCCTCTCACTCCTCGAAGCCCTCGACATCGCCGCCGATGATCTCGAGGCCAAGCGCCAGAGCTTTGGCGAGCACCACATGGTCGTGACGCTTTTCTGCGACACGCTTGACGAGCTGCAGATGCTGAGCGCCGAGATCGTGAATGCTGCCGCGACCGAGGGCGTGAAGGTGATTGCCGAGCGGGTCGCGGCCAAGGCCCATTACCTCAGCCAGCACCCCGGCAACCAGCCAAAACGCGTCCGCGCCAGCGCCGTCACCAACCGCAACTTCGCGGATTTTGCGGCCTTTCACCGGACACAGCTCGGCAAACCTTCTGAGAAAACACCCTGGGGGAAGGTCATCACCTATCTGCCCACGCCGGAGCAGAGCGCCTACCGGTTTTCCTATCACGAGCAGGGCGCGCCCGACAAAGAACCCACCAGCGGGCACACCCTGATCATGGGGCGGCCCGGGTCGGGCAAATCGGTGCTGTCCGCCTTCCTGATGACCCAAGCCCGTCGCGCAGGGGCGCGGATCTTCGTCTTCGATTACCGTCTTGGTATGGAGATGGCGGTCCGCGCGAATGGCGGGCGCTACGCGTCCCTGAACGCCGGTCAGCCCACGGGTCTCAATCCGCTCTGGACCGAGACCGATGCGCGCGGCACCGCCTGGCTCTCGGATTGGCTCACAACCCTGCTCTACCGCGCCGACAAACCCCTGACCCCGGCGCAGACCAACCGCATACAGGAGGTCGTGCGCCAGAACGCGCAGGCCACAAACCCGGCCCTGCGGAACTGGCGGGATTTCGCATCGCTTTTTGTGTCCACCGATGATGGCGGCGATCTGCACCAGCGCCTGCTCGAGTGGACCGAAGACGGCCGCTACGGCTGGATCTTCGGGCAGAGCCTCGAGGACACGTTTTCGCTCAAGGGCGATGTCGTGGGCTTCGATCTGACCGGCATTCTCGACAGCGAGGCCGACAAGGAGCGGATGGCGGTTCTCTCCTATCTTTTCCGCCGGGTCGAACGGGAGATCGAGGATCGCCGCCCCACCATCATCGTGATCGACGAGGCCTGGAAGGCCCTCGACAACGCGTATTTCGCCGAGCGGCTATCGAACTGGCTGGTGACCGCGCGCAAGCAGAACACCGTCGCGGTGATGATGACGCAATATGCCAGCCAGCTTGAGCGCACCCGGACCGGCAAGACCATCGTCGAAGCCGTTCCGACGCAGATCCTGCTGCCCAATATCCGCGCGCAACCTGCGGACTACGCCATGCTGAACCTTACGGAGAAGGAGCTCGACGTCCTTCTCAACACGGGCAGCAACAGCCGCCTCGCACTGATCCGCGACGATCAGGGCTCAATCGTGGTCGATGCCGATTTGAGCGCCCTTGGGCCCAATCTCACCATCCTCGGCGGCATGGAGAAAGGCGAGGCGCTCGTCGGCGCCGATTACCGCGACCGCCCAGATTTTTGGAGGCTTTCATGATCCGTATTCTTATCGCTTTGGCTGCGCTCGGCGCGCTGGCCTCCTGCACCCAGTATCGGGAGCCGCAGGCCAATTGCTTCACGTTCCTTGCGTCCACAGCACCCATCGCGCCTGATTGTGACTTCACGCCCCTTGGCACCCCGGAGGGGGACATTGAAGTCTAGCCTGCCTCATATCCTCGCGCTTTGCCTGCTGCCAGGTCTCGCCTTGTCTCAGGGCGTGCCGACCAATGACAGTGGGCTGACCGCGCGTGACATCGTCGAGACCGGCGATCGCGAGGCTGACTTGGCCGTTCAGGCGGACAAGCTTGCCGTGCGCGAACTCATCGCCGAGATCGAACGGGAGCAGCTGGAAACCCTGCAACGCATCCTCGATGCCCAGACCAGCTTCGGCGGTCAGGGCCTGCCTGCCATGGTCTCGGGGCTGGAAAGCGGCAGCGGGGATCCAGCCCGCTCTGTCGAGGCGGTCTATGGCACGGGTGACATTGATCCCAATCCCGGCGGTGCGCAGAAGTTCGGGGATGCGGCGGAAAACATCGAGCAGCTTATTATCCGCGTGGCTCAGGAGACCAGCGGCTTTGCGGGTGTTGGACGCGCGGGCCTCTCCCCGGTCCAATGGCGCGCACTCCTTCAGGCGCTCATCTGGCAAGAAAGCCGGTTCACGATTGGCGCCCGCTCACCCGTCGGCGCCTATGGCCTCACCCAGATCATGCCGGGCACCGCCAGCGATCTCGGCATCAACCCGGAATACTATGACAGCCCCTATCTGCAGGTGCATGGCGGCGCGCGCTACCTCGCGACCCAGCTCAACACATTCGATGGCAACATCATCAACGCCCTCGCGGCCTATAACGCCGGATCCGGCCGGGTGTTCGAGTATGGCGGCGTTCCGCCCTTTCGCGAGACCCAGCACTACGTCCAGGTGATCCCCGAACGCTATAACCTCTATTTGACCCGTATCGGCGGGATCGAAGCGCTTGGCACGATCGACCCCGCGCTTCTGGCCAATGCCAACCTCTCAATCACGGGTCATGGGGCGGCCTTCTATGGCAACAACTCGCCCGCCGCGATCAGGCAAGCCGCCCTGCGTATTGCGGATATCGTCGAACGGATTTCCGAAACCGAGGACGTGCAGGAGAGCGTCGCGCTCAACACCTATGCCCGCGCCGAACTGGTGCGTCTCGTGGCCGCCCGCATCCGGCTTCAGGCCGCCCGCACCCGCGTGCTCTCCGCCGAAGAGCTGGCCCAGGCCAGCGCCCGCATGGCCGAAGGCGCGTTCATGGATTTTACGATCAGGGAGATTGAATAATGGGACATCTGCTCTTGAGGACAGCTTTGGCCACGACACTTGGCGTTGGCTTGCAGTTCAGCGCCCTACCCCCTGCCGCAGCACAAGGTGTACCGGTCGTCGACACCCAGAACATCGCGCAAAACATCCAGCAACTGCGGCAGATGATCGAAGACGAGATCCTGCAAAACGAGCAGCTGACGCAGCTCCGCGAACAGCTCGGCCTTCTCACGGACCAACTCGCGGAGCTGCAAAGAACCTACGAGGCCCTCACCCGCCTCGCCGAGCTTCCAGAAATCATCCGGACGGAAATGGAAGACGAGTTGAACGGTCTGCTCGACCAAGAGTTCGGGGACATCCTCGCCACGATTGAGGCGATCAAGACGGGGGATTTCTCGGGCCTCTCGGGCTCCGGCGCAGGCGAGATCGAAACCCAGATGGACCGGGTGCTGGCCGATCTCGGCTTCGATGAAGACACGCTCTCGGAAATGGCCACCAGCGGCAATCCGGGCGCGAACCGCGTGGCGACGCAGGCCACCACCGGCGCCCTGGTCTCGGCCGCGGCCCAGAACAGCTATGAGGATGCCGGCCAATCGCTGGAACGGGTCGACCGCCTGGTCGGGCTGATCGATGACATGGACGAACTCAAGGAAAGCATCGATCTCAACACGCGTGTCACGGCGGAACTGGCGATCGCGCTTGTCGCGATGTGGCAGCTCGAAGCGGTGCAGACCGTGGGCGACGGCACCGGCGGTGTGATCGATGCCGCCACCATCGCAGAGGAGCAGCGCTTCATGGACTTCACGCTGCCGGATCTGCGCGCAGACTGACTTGGGGTGTAACGCGTGGCGACTGAACAAGAAATCATCGAGGAAGAACTGGTCTACGGTGCCCTGCGCCGCGAACGGCTCTGGCAACGCCTTGGCCTGATGGGCCTTGTCTTCGGTATCATCGGCTGTCTGAGTGCCGCGGCTGTCTCGATCCTCGATGTCGACCCGCCCCCCGTCGTTGTCCCCTATGATCCCGCCACCGGCTTTGCACTCCCCGAAGCCTCGGTGGGCGCCTCCTCGGTGACCGCCAACCAGGCGATCATCGAGGCGGAGGTGTTCCGCTATGTGACCGACCGGGAGGTCTATAACCAGCTCGACAACGATCTGCGCATCCGCAGCGTCCTGCGCCGCTCGGACGGAGCTGCCGAGAGCGGGCTGCGCCAGATCTGGAACAGCGCCAACGAGAATTACCCGCCGACGATCTATGGCCCCAATGCTCGGCTCGACGTGGAAATCCTCAGCATCAACCGGATCGGAACCAACCGCGCGACGGTCCGCCTGCGCAAGCGCCTGACGTCCATTAACGGCACCCAGACCGGCCTCTTCACCGCCACGCTTCTCTTCGAGTTCCGCCCGGAGACCCGCCGCTCCATCGATGAGGTCTGGACCAACCCCTTCGGCTTCACGGTCCTCGAATATTCCGTCCGCTCCGACAGATTGGAGAATTGAATTTGTACCCAGTTCGACTTTTCATATTGCTGATTGCCCTGTTGCCCGGCCTTGCTTTCGCCGAAGCCATCCCGCGTGGCGGGCCCAATGACAATCGGGTGCGGCTGGCAACATATCAAGAAGGTCAGGTCTACCGCCTCAGCGTCTCGCTTACCCATGTCACCACCATCGAGTTCGGGGAAGGCGAGAGCATCCGCTCGATCATCGCGGGCGACACGGAAGGCTTCGAGATCGATGGCGTGCCCGGAGGCCAGGCATTTGCAATCAAGCCCGTTGCGCGCGGTGTCCATACCAATGTGACCGTCTACACGAACAGGCGCAGCTACTATTTCAACGTCCAGGAGGTCCGCAGCCCGACCTTCTACGTCGTGCAGTTCCGCTATCCGGACGACGCTGCGCGCCCGACCCGGGCCATCGCGGCCCAAGCGCCGAACTACAATTACGGCGCCAGCGCGCGGACCGAGTTCACGCCAACGCGCATCTGGGATGACGGGACGTTCACGTATTTCGCGTTTCCAAGAAACGCGCCTGTGCCCGCGATCTTCCGCTACGCGGGCGGCCGCGAGCGCACGGTCAACACGCAAACTCCTGAAGACGGCGTGATCCGCGTCAGCGGCGTGAACCGCCAATGGGTCCTGCGACTTGGCGAAGAGGTGGTCTGCATCGAGGCGATCCCGCCCGCGGAGGCCACCTCATGAGCGATACCGAGAACACCGAGCTGGAAAAGCGCCTCGCCGCCCTTGAGAAAGGCAGTGCCCGCGCCCCCATAGCGGCGCAGCGCCGGTCGCCCCTTCTCGCGCTAATCGTGATCCTCGTCATCGGCGCGGGTGGTGCCCTGCTTTATCTCCTCTCACAGCCCGACGAAGAGGAAGCCTTGCCGACGGCCACCCCGGACGTCTTCCAAAACGAGGGGGACGGCTTTGGCGCCATCGAGACCTTGCCCCCGCCCGAGCCCGAGGTTGTGTTCGTCGGACCAGACCCCGTCGAGCCCAACGCGGAGCTTCTGGCGCAGATCACCGCCCTGCAGGCCCAGATCGAGGAATTGCGCAACGCCCCTGAACCAGTTGTCGAGGAAGACACCGCCGCCGCAGAGGCAATTGACGCGCTGACTGCTCAGATCGCGGCGCTACAAGCCGCCTCGGAAGCCGCACAGCAACGATTTCAGGACGAACTGACGGCGCGGGATCGCAGCCTTGAGCAACTCCGCATGGATCTGGAACTGGCCCAACTCGAGGCCAGCCGGCCCCAACCCGCCCCAGCGGGCCCCACGGAAGATGAGCTGCGCGCACGCGAGCAAGAGCGACTGCGCCGCGAGGAAGAAGCCCGGCGCATGGCCGAGCTGGAGCGCCGCGCCACGGAGGAACGCGCCTTCCAGGAGCGGCGCATCGCCTCGCCCACGATCGCATTTGGCGGCCCATCCGGCGCCGCCGAGACGGAACTTGCGCAGCGCAGCTTCGGCGAGGTGACGGATTTCGTGCTGAACGGTGCGTTGCCCTCCACCGTGACGCAGGCCGAGGTGATCGCCAATCCCTCCAACACCATCGTGCAGGGCACCATGATCCAGGCCGTCATGGAAACCGCCCTCGACAGCTCACTGCCTGGCCAGACCCGTGCCGTTGTCTCCGAAGATGTCTACAGCGTCGATGGCGCGCGCCTTTTGATCCCCCGTGGCTCTCGCCTTATCGGACGCTATCGCTCCGGCGTCGATATCGCGCAGCGCCGCGTCACCATCGCCTGGGACCGGATCATCCTGCCTGACAATCAGACCGTCCAGATCAGCTCCTTCGGGGGCGATGAATTGGGCCGCTCCGGTGTCACCGGCTTTGTGGACACACGCTTTGCCGAGCGTTTCGGGTCGGCAGCCCTGATCTCGCTGATTTCGGCCGCACCAAGTGCCGCCGCCTCCGAGGTCCAGGATGAGACTGCCGCCGACGTTCTCGAAGACGTAGGCGATGATCTGGCAGATGCCACGGACAGCGTCATCGGCGATTACCTCTCTATCGGCCCCGTCATCTATGTCGACCAGGGCGCCCGCGTCACGGTCATGGTCGACCGCGATCTGGAGATATTCTGAGCCCATGTCGCTGAGCTATCTTGAAACCTCGCTCGACCGGATCGACGCCGCCGCCCGCGACGATGTCATCGAGATTTGCATCAATCCAGACGGGACCTGCTGGGGCGAATTCCAGGGCGATCACTTCATGCGCCCGCTGGACCAGAGGCTGACGGGCGTTCAGGTCAGAGACCTCGGCAACCAGATCGCCTCCTCGGCCAATACCACGATGAGCAAGGACCGCCCCATCGTCTCGGTATCGATCACCTACAAGGGTCGCCCGATCCGCGCACAGGTCATCACCCCGCCCGCCGTGCTCTCGGCCATGTCGATCAGCCTGCGGTTCTTCTCGAGCCTGCCGCTCGAGGGTATCGCGCTCGACTTTCTCTATGGCAAAGAACGCAAGCTCGAAGACCTGCGCGTCGAAAAAAAGCGCGCCTTGCGCGCCGTGGTGGCCGCGGGTTTGATCGATGATGCGCTTACCTTCTGTGTCGAAAACAAGCTCAACATGATCGTCTCGGGCGGCACCTCCACCGGCAAGACCGTCGCTGCGCGAAAGATCCTCTCCCATGTGTCGTCTGAGGAACGCATCGTCACCATAGAAGAAGCCGCCGAGCTTCTGCCGACCCAGCCCAACGCCGTGACCCTCATCGCCAATCGCGACACAGAATTCCAGACCGCCGATGTGCTTCTCACCGCCACGCTGCGCATGCGCCCCGACCGGATCATCCTGGGCGAGGTGCGCGGCAAGGAGGCCATGACCTTTCTGGAAGCCATCAACACCGGCCATGGCGGCTCCATGACCACACTGCATGCCGAAACCCCGCAATTGGCCGTGCAGCGGCTCGCGATCGCGGCGCTCAAAACCGAAATCCCGATGACCTATGCCAACATGATCCAATACATCGAGAATTCCATCGACGTGATCATCCAGGCTGGGCGCCACGACGGCAAACGCGGCATCACGGAATTCTACCTCCCCGGCGCAACTGAGATTGGAACTTCCTCATGAAGACCTTTGAATATGACATCCTGTCCTTTCCCATGACTCGTAAGACCAGCCTTGCCGACATGCAGGCCAGCCTGAATGACAAAGGTGCAGAAGGCTGGGAGGTGGTGTCGATCAGCTCCTCGGAATTCTCCAATGTCGGGCACACCATCTTCCTGAAGCGTGAGACCACACCCGCTGGAGTCACGACATGAGGCGGGCGCGTTGCCTCGCCTTGGCCGCGCTGGCCCTAAGCTTGACGCCGACCCTCGCCGTTGCCGAGCGCAACCTAGTGCCGACCCTCGAGCGCAGCTTTGACGTCTGTCCGGACCGGCCCGCCGAGCCCATCTGGATGCAGGAGATCCCCCTGCGCCAAGCCTATCAGCGGGTTCTGGTTCAGGACATCTATCGCGCCCAGAATCTCGAGCGGGTCGTCGAGATCGGCAACTGCGACTGCGCGACCCGGTTCCCGTCCTGGGACGCGGCCGAGGCGATGTTTCGGGAGAGCTACGCGAGCGACGAACGATGGGAAATGCTCGAAGCCTCGGATGGCTACAACCGCCGCGCCAACGCCGCCCGAACTGCCGCCAAGGCCATCTGCGAAGCCGCAGGTAATTGGTAAGGCAGCCCCGCGATGAGTGTCGTCACCTACTTCGTTGAAACCTCCCAAGCCTATCTCGACACTGCCGCTGAGACCCAGTTTGGTGCGGTTGCGGCAACGGTCGGCACGCTCCTGGTTTTGGGGACAACGCTGGTGGTGATCCTCGTCGGCATCAACATGATCTATCAATACCGGGCCATGGATGGGCACACGGCCTTCTGGCTCGCGGTCAAGATCGGGCTCATCGGGATATTCGCGACCAATTGGATGCAGTTCAACGCGTTCTCATCCGCGATTCTCTATGGGATCGACAGTATCGCAGGCGCGCTGGTGGCCTCGGTCGGCGGCGGCAGTCCGGGACCCTCTGGAACTTTCGCTGAAGAATTCGACCGGCTGATCGCTGAGCTTGGCGACTATCTGAACGCTGCCGGGTCCGAACTAAACTGGATGGCTGGCGCCATGCTCGACATCGTCGGTGTGCTTCTGCTCTCGATCCTTGGCGGACTGGCCGCCTTCATCCTCGTGGCCTCCCGACTGATGATCGCACTTCTGATCGGGATCGCCCCGGTGATGATTTTCCTCACCCTCTTCGAAGTGACCAAGGATTATTTCGCGCGCTGGCTGTCCGCGCTGATCTCCTTTGCGCTATACCCCATCGTCGTCGCAGGCGTGTTCGCAACGATCACAGGCGTTTCCTCCGCGCTCATCGGTGAACTAGGCGATCCCGAAGGAGCCTCAAACATCGGCGCGCTCATCCCCTTCTTCATGATGGTGCTCATGGCCAAGGGCTTCATTATCGCCACGCCCTTCATCGTCCGCGCGATCTCCGGCAACATCATGATGCCCGCCCTCTCCGGTGGCCTCGGCGGCGGCTACAGCTTTGCCCGCGCCGCCATGGGAAGCCAGCAGGCCTACAATCGCTACCTCATCGGCGGGGCCAGTGGCGCAGAATACGCAGCCCTCAGGGCGCGGCAGTTCTTTGGCGTACAGCAAATGCCAGTGCGGCAAGGCATGGGACAGACGGGTTCCGGAGGCGGCACAGGATCCGCAGACACGGGGTCAAAAATGCTGGCGCAGCTGGCGAGACTGGGACGGCTTGGGCGACGGTGACAGCCCTGACCGGACCTTGGCATGCTCTAAACTCGCTGCGGTGCAGCCCGCAAGACCAGACTTTCGTCCCGAGCGCATAACCCTTGGCGAGGCGAACTCAGAGTGTACGGAACAAATCGTTCTTGCGCTGCGCTAGCTCCAACGGCTGCTGTTACTTGGCCAACTGCCGTGTCGCCTTTTACTGCTTGGTTCAGGTTGAGAAATCTAAGCGACGAACCTACAGTTGATCCTGAAAGGTAGGCTGCGTGGACTCGTATCTCGACATCGCACACAAGGTGCTTCGGGCGTCTCGCCGACCAATGTCGGCGAGGGGCATCCTGAATGCGGCTTATCGTGCGCACATCGTACCAGAACACCTTCGAGGAAAGACCCAGCATAAGACCCTCCAAGCTCGTTTGAGCGAAGATATTCTCCATCATCGGTCATCATCGTTGTTTTATAGAACCGAGCCGGGATTGTTTTTTCTTTGCGAATTGATCTCAGATCCGAACATACCCGAAAAGTTCAAAGAGGTCTTCCCGGCGCGAAGACGAACGCGCGACTTACAAAATGAGAACGCGCTCGGGATAAGCCGAGACTTCCTGAGAAGGTGGCGTGAGGGTGCGGATGGTTGGGACTTGGTAGAAATGCTCGCCGATGCGGAACGGCATGAAGCTGTTCGCTACCTGCCGCAATCAGGGGACGCCGAATACGCAACCCTTTGGACCTTCTCACTCGTCAGACGAAATGATGAAATGCTTTCTTATAGAGTAGGCAGATATCGCGATGACCGAGAGGCATTCGCAAACAAAAGAACTATCGGCTTTCCGGGAGCCGTTACTGTCAGCGACAGGTCACTTTTTTCTCAGGATGACTATGGGGCCACCGAGAATGCCTTACGAGTCTTACTCCTGGACCTGGATTTGTCGTCACAATCATTTCTCAACGAAAAATTAAAAAAGCCGTCGCCCCTTTTTACATTTGAAGCCGAGGGAGATGATGGCGTCACCGTACTCCTCGTTGTCCTCGAATGGACATGCCCAGATTGGTTCGAACCGACGACACGGAAATTATCTCTGAACGATCCGTGTTGGCTGGATCTGTCAGTTCAGCCCAACAACATTGACGATTTTGAGCCGTGGAGTAAGACAACCTTGCGCAGAATTGTATCGCGTGAGCTTGCAAAAGAATGAGCAGTAAAAACGTCCCTCCCGAAAAAGCAGCTTTCATCCGGTACGAGCTAGAAAATGGCGACGACCGGAGAAAGAAGGTCGCGCTTCAAGAGATCGCTCGGACATACCGAAGCGGTGGACGATTTGCGCCTGACATTCGAAACGGCTTGGAAATTACGATCAATGGCCTACTCAGCGCACAACAAGATACCAAGGTGACACGTTGGTGCCTCAACTGCATCGCGCAGATGGGAACTCGATCCGGCTCGGTGCTATCGGTAGAACGCTTGCTCAGGCAGCAAATTGGTGACCCTGAAATCATTGCTGCTGCGGTAGCAGCGGCTGCAAAGCTATATGCGGGACAACTCGACGAATGCGGTGCTTTGGGATCCGTTCAACCGGAGATCAAAACACTCGCCGCACTGCAAATTACCCCGCCCTCCAAACTTAACCTTGCAGGGTTCAAGATCGCCGTTGATGTAGCCGACGACGAAGTGTTGAAGCTCGCGCTGATAACAGTGGGCCTGAATAGAGCCTACGAGAATATGTTCCACCCCAAGCACTCTAACGCTGAGTTGGTGAAGGAACTAGGGCAACACGACAACAGGATCGTGAAGCAATACTCTGTCTGGTCAGTGATTGAAAACCTTGGGCTAAGTATCAGCGACTTGGGGGTCCCTTTCGCCAGTCTCGAAAATGAACCTCCAAATGTTCAGGCCAAAATGCTTCAACTTGGCGCGGAGAAAATCGTCGACCTCAAGGAACGCCAAGAAGTCATACGGAAGGGTTCTTACTTGCCAACGGTCGAAGCACGGGAGGGTCTCGCCAAGGGGTTGCAGTCCGTTTACTATGACGGTCTAGAAGGTGTGACGCTGGAGTGGTACGATGTTGAGGGTAGCCCTCGGGTCCGAGAATTGTTGGCTGAGCACTTTGCGCGTTATGGCTCCGAATGCGGTCCGTATGAAGACAAGGCGCTCGAGTTGCTCGAAGCGGATCAAACGCTGAAAAAGCGCCTATATCTTGGCGCAGAAGGCACCTCGCTCTTTGGAAAGCTAAAAGCAAACGACCTTAGGGAAGGCACACTCGATATGTTCGGTGGCGACCTTGATCCGTTGACTGCCCGATTGATGGAGAAGCAAAAATTGCCAATCGTGAACGTTCTTATGATGTGCGCATCACCGAAAGATGCGGGTGATCCGCTACGTTTAGATGAAGAGGCCCGTGACCTCAAAGAACAGATCAGACTCGTCGATAAACCTAAGCAGGACATAGTTGTGTCGCACGCTTGGGCGGTGAGGACCGATCAGGTGCAAATGGAAGTCATGAATAATGCTCCTGATATCCTTCATTTCAGTGGCCACGGCGACACTGGACTTATTTGTTTCGAGGACAAGAATGGGAACGTCGCAGCGGTATCGGCAGCCGCAGTCGAAGGACTGGTTAAGCTTAGCGACAGTATCGAATGCCTCATCTTGAACGCCTGCTTTTCAGAGAGCATCGCAACGCAAGTGAAAGACCACCTCGAAGCGGTGATAGGCTGTTCCGACGCTATTGACGACAATGCCGCCATTGCATTCACCAGAGCCTTCTATCGTGCGCTAAGACATGGCCACCACTACCGCCGCGCGTTCGACCTAGCGTTGAACGAGTTGCAACTAAATGGGATGGAGAACGAAGCGAAGAAATACAAGTTCGTAGCTGGCAAGGGCTAACGACTAATAATCAAAAAACCTAGGTCATTATATGCAGGCCTTTCAACACAAGTCCGAAAGTCCGCTTTGACTATTTGAAAATGTCAAAATCGCACCCGCAGCGAGAGTCTGCTTCCCGTCCTCCCCGACAAACAGGCGATGTCCGCCACCCTATCGCGCAACCAGCCTTTCACCATCCTCCTCTCGCAGCATCGCTTCCATTTCGTCCAGGCCATCGACTGCAGAGCGTATCTGCGCCTCATCAGCTACGCTCGCAGCTTCAGAATCCACGACGCCGCTGCCAAAATCCATCTCCATCTGGCGCTGTTCCTCGGCGATGACGGCTTGAACGACAGGCGCGGTCTTCTTTGGAGCGGCGTCGGCTTGGCCTGACGGTTGACCATCGCCAGCCTGGCTCGCCCTCTCCACATCGGCTTCTGTTCCCCCTGGCCCATCCGACGGCGGCGTCATCGGCATGGCGCGCACACTCAGCGGCAGCGTGCCTTGCGATCCCCCTCCCCCCGGCTCTGGAAACGGCAATTCACCCGTCTGCGCCGCGTGGATCGCTTTGAACAGCCGGTCGTCAAAATACTGAATCCGCTTTGCACGGACCGGCATCTGCGCATCGATCACCATGACGATCTCGTCGAGCGGCAGGCGGCGCGCCTCGTCTTCAGGGAGCAAGGAGCTTTCTTCGGTCCGGGTCGACTGGCTGCGCCCTTCAAAGGGGTTCTTGCCGATGGACTGGGATCGCGTGATGACGGTCTTCGTGGTCTTGCCAACCGCCTTGCTCAGCTCTTCGACGGTTTTTTCATCCGAAGGCGTGAGATAGAGTTTCACGCCCGCGTTGCCTTGCAGGGCGCGACGAGTGTTCTCGCCGTAGATTTCATCGAGGGCGGGGATGGTTTGCGTGACCACGGCCAAATGCCCGCGATAGGTGCGCAGGGTCTCGATGCTCTCGACCACGATGGGCATCTTGCCGAGGCGATTGAACTCGTCGAGCATGATCATCACGGGCCACGGCTCATCCGGCCCGGGGTCCTTTTCCTGCATGGCCGAGAGGAGATCAGAGAAGAACAGCCGGATCAGCGGCGCGAGCGGCTTCACCATCAGCGGCTGGACCACGAGATAGACCGAAAAGGGCTTCTTGCGGATCGTCCGGAAGTCAAAGTCCGACACCGCCGTCGCCTCATCGATGGCGGGGTTTTGCCACTGGTCCAGCCCCGAGGTCATCAGGAGCGAAACATAAGAGGTCAGCGTATCGTTGTTGGTCGAGGCCAGCCGCGTGAAGATCAGCTTGGCCGCTCTGTTGTCGACCTCGTGGCCGCGCGCGAAGTATTCCTTCTGCTTGTTCCCACCCGAGGCCGCGATCCGATAGATCTCGCCCAAGGTGGGGCGCTTGCGCTGGAAGGCCAGCAGGCCTGCCGCCACGAAGAGATCGATCCCGCCCTTGAGGAGGCCCTCCACCCGGTCATTGTCGCTCTGCAGGAAGAGCGTCGCAAGAAGCTGCAGTTCCATCTGCTGGCGCGCGGGATCTTTCAGTTGATAGATGCGCAGGAGCGGGTTGTAGCGATGCGTGCGCTTGCCCTCCCAATCGGTGGGGGCAAAGCGATAGACCTTGTCGCCTTGGGCGGCGCGGTGCCGGGCCGTCGCCTCGAAGCATTCGCCCTTCACATCGAGCGTCACGGCGGAGCCCTGCCAGGTCAGCAGGTTCGGAATGACAAAGCCCGTGGTTTTGCCACGGCCCGTGGGGGCCACGATCAGCGCGTGGGGGAAGACCTTGGAGCAAATGTAATTGGCGCGGGAGCCCGGCGGCCCCAGCTTGCCGAGGATGAACCCGGTCCCTGGCGCCCCGAAGAAGCCATTGGCCTTCATCTCGCGCGCACTCTGCCAATGGGTCTGGCCAAAGCGTGTCAGGGCGGACCCCGACAGGGCGAGGCTCAGCATGAGGCCGGCGGCAGCGAAGCTGCCGATGATCAGGTGAATAAGTTGCGCGTCCTCCGGGCGGCGGTCCAGGATCGCCAGATAGTTCTGCGCGATATATGCAAAGTCGATCTCGGCCCCGAAGCCGAGATCCTGGTAGGTCAGCACCGCCGAGGCGATGGTATAGCCCATGGCCCCGGTCACCAGCGTCACAAGCAGGACGCCCGTGGCGATCCGCGCTTTTCCCATGGCGGCGCTCAATGGACCTGACCCCGCTCGGTCTCGCCATTCACATCTGTCGCGCGGTGTTTTTCATATTCGGTGTCGGCAAGATCATCGACCACCTGGCGCAAGGCCTCCGTGTTGGCCGTCGCTGCATCGGATTGCAGATAGACCTTGGCGACATAGAGCCGGTCGAGGCGGTCCTCGAGAACCTGTTCCAGCACATCGGCATCGCCGGATGTGAGCCGCTCAAGTTGACGGTCATCAAGCACCCGCGCGATCTCGGTTCGGAAAGCGTCCCGCTCCGCTGCAGTCTCGAAAGGCGCGGACAACTCCCCCGCCCGCTCATGCTCCAGAACACGCGCAATCTCGTCTGCAAGGCGGTTTGTACGGTCAAACCGCGCCGTCGTTTCATCGCGGGCTGCGAGGATGTCGTCGCGCGTGCCAGACCCGAGCCCGTCGCGCATCTCGGTTTCGCGGCGGACCTGATTGATGACCTCCGTGTCGCGTATCTCGACGACGGCCGCATAGGTCGCGCCGAGACCACGGGCGAGGTGGGACGGCATGTCCGGATAGCGCGCTCGTAAGTCATCCGTGACAGCATCTGCAACGGGCGTGCGGAGGTCGCGTCCCTCCATGATCCGGTCGACCTCGCGGGTGATCTCGCTGGCGCGGGCCGCATCGGTGATGGTTTCCCTGTAGGGTTCAGACCGGTCGATCACATCGCCTGGGCGTGCGAGCAGGTCCGGGTGTGCTTCGAGATACGCGCGCTGCTCCGTCTCGATCCGGCGCTCCGCCCTTGAGACAACCTCCCAGTCCCGGTCCTCGATCTGCTGCGCTGTCAGGCCGTCTGCGCGCATCTCCTGACGGATTGTCCCTTCCATCTCCCGCACCGCGCCCTCATGATAATGGAACCGCTCGCTGACCGGTTCCGCTTCCATGACGCCATCCCGGCGCAGCACGTTCTCCCGTTCCAAAAGCGTACCAAGCGCGACATGCACATCGTTGAGAATGTCGCGCGCCTGTTCCAGATCAGCGCGGCGTTCGAGGTTCAGATCGCGCGCCTCGGCCACTTTGGAGAGATCATCTGCGATCCATTGATGCTCGAGCGCTGCATTTGAGGCCCCGGTCTCGATCCGGGCCACCACTTCGGATGTGCTGATCCCCGTGCCCCGTAGTGCCGCTTCAATGCGCGATCTCAGATCGGGCTCTGCCAGACGCTCGCGCTGGTTGGTGTCGATATTGGCTTCGGAATAGATCCCGCCCTCCGAGGGGGCCTCTGACAGCGTGGATGATCGCAAACCGAGAGGCTGCATGTGCTGAACCTGCGTCTGGATCTCGATGAGGCGTTTTTCCAGCACGGGACGTTCCGCGTCAGACTTCTCGGCGATCATGCCCTGCACCCGCGCGAGCTTCTCGGCATAGAGGCTTCTCAGATCCTCGAAGCTTTGATCCTCGGCCATATACACATCTCCTGTTCGGTCCATCTGTCCGCCATGCGCCAGCACCTCGCCCGCGCGGAAGAGGGCCGCGGCGATGTCTTCCCGGGCCTCCCGGGAGGCCTCTGCGGCAAGCGAATGGTAGACGGTCTTGGTGTTGGCGATCTCCGCCAGCGTCCGGGTCAGGTCGGCGCCCACGCGTTCGCGCTCGCGGGGTGCGCGCCCCTCTTCTTTCGCCGCATAAACCTCGCGGGTAGGGGCGGGGTAATGCACAACCCCGCGATCCACCCGGCGCGTGGCCTCCAGGCGCACACCGTACTTCTCGGCCTCCTCGACCATGGCGAGGCGGAAGTCGTCATAGTTGAAGCGATGGTTGCGCCCCAGAAAGAAGAACTCGCCTTCCTGCGAGCGGCGGTTCAGCACCAGATGCGCATGGGGGTGATCGCGGTCCTCATGCACCGCGATGATGTAGTCGAAATGCCCCTTATCGGTCTGGAAGAACCGCTCGGCCACGTCCGTCGCGATGTCGCGCACATCCTCCCCGCGCGTGCCGATGGGGAAGGACATGAGCATGTGGGTGGTCTGCCCAAGCTTGGGCTTGAAGCCCGCATCCCACCGCTTGGCAAAGCGCTCGGTCAGATCCTTGATGTCACCCGCCTCGAGCTTCGTCTTGCCATCCAGGAACCCGCTACTGTCCACGATATGGGTGGACTTGGTGGTGAGGTAATCGAGCTGGTTTGCGAGCTGCGATTTGGTATACGTTCCCCCGCCCCGGATCGCCTTGAAGACTGCTGGCCGATGCCCTGCTGCCGCGCGCACAAGCTGGGTCTGCTTGGCCACGTGCAGCCCCTGCATTGAGCCCCGGACGCGGCTCCAGCCATCCCGAAAGACCTCGCCCGTGACGGCATGGACGGCATCATTCAGCCGCATGGGCAAACTCCCTCAGCGCGGCCGTGGCCTGCAGCTGCATCGCGTCCCGACGGCGGCGCAGGAGCAGATCGATCTCGTCCGCGGAATCCAGAATGAACCGCGCCAGCCCGCGCATCTGCGCGAGGCGCAATTCGGTGAACTCGGCACTCGTGCCCCCCACGGCCCCCTGCCCCCGCCGGTTGGCCTGCGTCATCTGCTTGGCAATTTGCGCGACCCCATTGCCGACCTCGTGCAGCGAGGCGCGGTAGCGCGCCATCTCGGCCGCCATCTGCACGTCCGGAACGAACACCCCGCCTGCTGCCTGGATCAGCCGCCGCAGCCCTTCGGCCCGGCTCTCGATTCCGGCCTCGGCCAGCACCTCGTCGAGCGCCGCAAGCTCCGCAGCCGTGACCTTCACACTGACTGCTGAGACCGGGATCGCGGCATCCGTCTGGCGCTCGGCATCGGCTTTCAAGACGTAGCGCACGGCGCGCGATGTAACACCGAACCGCGCAGCCAGCTCGGACGTCGACACACCCTCCGCGGCCTCGCGGACGATCTGCATCTTCTCGATCTCTGTCAGGCGTTTTGTTCGGGACATGCGGAAGAAAGACCCCCTATTTCCTGCCACCTTCCACCAAGGCTGCCCCTACCTTACGATAATATACCAAGATGTCAATTATATACTTCCGTCGCTTTCAGTCTCAGGCAGCCTTGGTGTCCGCTTCACGCCGCGGCCCGCAGGGACGCGGCTCTGCCGCCCTCACCACCGGGCGACCCACCTGCCCTAAGGGTCCCGTCCGCCAGCCCCGCCCGAGGCTCTGGCCGAACACGCATGTGTTCGGACGGAACCGCGGGCGGGCGCAAACCCCACCGACAGGGCGGACAGGCAGGGTCAAGGAGGGCCAGATTTGGCTTGCCAAATCTCTGCCGCAAAAACCGGGAGGCCCTGGCCGATAGGTTTTTGTGGATGGCCCCCTTGAGGCTGACTGGCCGGTCTGTCGCGGCCTGATCATTCCGGGCGGAGTGCGTCCGTTGAACGCGCAGGGACCGGCATCCCTGGAACAGGGATCGGGCCGCCCCAAGATCGTGCTGGGGCGGCCCATCCTCGTCAGAGGATTTAGTCCTGGGGATCTTTCGCGCTCGGTGGGAACATCACCAGCTCCGAGACCGCGACCGGGAAGTCGAGCTTGAGGCTGAAGAACTCCGAGCCGTCCCCGTTGCGGGTGTTGCGGAACATCGCACCCACGCGCTGAAAACGGGTGCGCTCCTGGCCATCGGTGTCGGTGAACTTGACGGGGACGGTGGCGACGTAGTGGTTGGTCATTTGGGTTACTCCTTGTTGCGATGGGGATCATCCAGCACGGGGGCAAGAGGCCCGGTCGCAAGCGCAAATGCGGAGGGTCCGCGGCCAGCCGTGGAAGCCGTATTTGTGCTTGCCGAAGCGGGAGCGGAGGGCACGGACGGGCCGACCCCGTGCGATCCACATCTATGAGCAAAAAGGAGTGATCCGGATGACCCTTGCCATCACGCAGCCGCCACCATCCGCGTCCGCGTCCCGCCGAGCCTGGCCGGGGTGCTGACGGAGCCCGCCCGCGTGGATGCGATGTTCCGAAACACCACCCGAGGGACGCGCAAGTCTTCAGCCTCATGTGCGACGTCTCGACCCCTCGCGTCTTGCGCTGCTGACGATGTGCGTCATGGGCTCACCATCCCCATCCCGTACCGATGCGGATGGGCCGCACTCTGACGGACTGGGTAGAGGGATAACGGTGCTGGACGCCGCGAGCTGCCGATCACGCGTGACCGATCGCACGCGCCATGAGACATGACGAAAGGGCCGCGCCAAGCGCGACCCCCTCTCTTCAATCCTGCGACGCCTTCTTCGCCGGGTCCGCAACCCGCATGACCGTCAGACCTTTCGCTTCCGCCTTCTGCCCGAGGTTCAGCGCGACCCCGTTGCCGCCGAAGAGGACAACCCCCGTCGCCGCGAACTTGTCGTCCAGCATTTCGTCGTTGCACTTGAACGGTGCCGCCCGCCCATGCGCGGACCAGCGCGGATCGAAGCGCGCTTGTGCGACCCCGCGTGCCCGGGCCCACCGAGCCGCAATCATCTCCGCCCCGTGCTTGCCACCCTTGTGGCAGAGGAAGATTTCCTGATTGCGGTTCTGCTTGATCCGTTCGCGAACCTTGTCGAGCGTGTTGAAGATCACATCGACATCGGTCCAGTCGGTGGCGCCTGAGACGATCAGGGGCACCCCCTCGACTTTCGACTTCTCGGCGGTTTCGCGGTCGTGCTGCTCCAGGAGCTGCCGCGCCTCGAAGACCGCCCCGGTCTCTTGCGCCCGGACGCTTGCGCGCGACCCGGCTGCCGGGATGAAGGCGTGGCCCGTCTCGATCTCGTAGCATTCCGCCGCTGCCTCGCTCATCACCTCGATGGCGCTGACAATCTCGCGCAGCTGCACAAAGCGCGCCTGCGCCTCCTCAATCGCGGTCTCGGCGATCTCCGATCCGTCGTGGGATTTTGCCAGCGCGCCGATCTTGTCGGCGGTGCGGTCGACCTCCTTGCCGAGTGCCACCTTGCGGCGCTGCAGGATCGTCGCGAGCCCATGGGCCAGCGGTTCGATTTCGGCTTCAAGCCCGGTCCCGCGCAGCTGCCCGAGCAAAGCCTCGAAGCTCTCGCGGATGATGCGGTCGGTCAGGATGTGATCCTCCGGGATCGGCAGCTGCGCGTCCTTCTCGGTCAGTCCGAAAAGCTCGATGGTCTCGTAGGTGTTTGCGGTGTCGTAAGCCATGTCTGGTCTCCAGTGTTCGGTTGCAAGGCCACCACGTGAGTGTGGGGGCATGGCCGAATGCCTGGTTTCCGAATCTGCCCGGGTCAGGGACGGCGCAGCCGCCGGCTTGCCGGGCGCAAAAGTTTTCCACGCGCAGCACCCGACACAGGCGCGCCCACACGCACGGGACCATCCCGTGCCACAGGCTCCGCCCCCGCCGAAAAGTTTTGCGATCCTTGACGCGGGCTGATTTGGGGGCCATCCGGAGGATATGCTTCCGCACTCATGTGTGTGTGTTTTGACGGTAGGTTTGCCCGACCCGAGCAGGCAAACGGCCCGACCGGACGCGGGAGACGGATGGAGCGGCGGGATCGTTTTGGCCTCGGGCCAAAACAGACCAGAGCGCAATCCGGCGGAGCGGCCGGGGAGGGACGTGCTCGCGAGGCGGGCAAACCGGGACGCCAAGCGCGACGCCGCGGTGAGGCCGAATGGCCGAATGCGCGACGGACCGAAGGGCCGTTCTTCCCTGCGACACGCGCAGCCGAGCAGGGGAGGCCGTAAGGCTCTGGCCACGGTTGATGTGCAGGGACTACGCTGCCGACTATAGGGATTGCTTGTCCAGGCATTCGACGTGATGGGCGGATTCCGGACCTTAGCTGCGGATGCATCCAGAGGCTTTCATCTATAGAAAGCTGCCTTTCAATCCTTGCCGTTTCGAACTCACAGGGACCTAAGTTGTCCAGCGCCAGGCTGACCTTCGCTGCAAGCTTGCTCAATAACTCGTGCAATAGAGAACTTCTATCGTATGGATGATTTAGGTGCGAACCACACATTCTGCAAACAGTGCGTTCGTCCCAAATCTAAGTCAAAATATGATTTTTCGGGGACAGGGCGGCAGGCGGCGTACGGTCCAGCGCTTCGCAGACCGAGATTTCAATCACCCGGCACATCGTATCCAAGGGCAGCCCGTTCTCAACATTGCGGAATGGCAGCTCCAGCTCGTTGGTCACTGCTTGAAGACCAAAAAAAACATAGGCGACGATGGCCGTGAAAATTGGGGCAAACCAGCTTGTGGCTTCGATCAATGCGAACGGCAGGAGCCAGCAATAAAGATAGGTGGTTCGGCGCACCAGCAATGAATAAACGAAGGGCAGCGGCGTTGTCACAATGCGCTCACATCCCGCTTGTGCCAGCGCCAAGGACGACAAGGTGTGCGAGATGGTCATTTGGCCAAAGCCGCTGACCGCCTCTTTTTCAACCAGGGTGCCAATCTGTTCGGCCATCGCCCGCAACGCTGCATCGGCGGGATTTTTCCGTGCAATCATCGCGTCGGCTTTATCTTCGCCGACCCAGCCCGCAATATCCGCCCTCACATCCACGCCCCGCAGGAAACCCCGGTGCAGATGGGCAAAGGCGACGGCGCAGGACAAGAACCCCGCGCGGTCTTCGCCCTTGCCGACGAAAACGCACATATGCCGCCCCAGATTGCGCACGTCGGCGATCATCGAGCCCCAAAGTTTGCGAGCCTCCCACCAGCGGTCATAGGCCGCGTTGTTGCGAAACCCCAGAAACAGCGACAACGCGACGCCAAATATCCCCATCGCACCAATTGAAATATGCGGCAGCGTCTGGATGTGTTGATCGACCAAAAGAACAATCACAGACAACAGCGCGACGCCGAAGATCCTGCCGATGATTTTTGGCACAATCGACCCTTGCATGACAAAGAATAGCTGCAGCGCAGTCGGGTGGTCTCTAACGATCATCTGATTTCTCTCTTCGAATGCAGGCTTATACAGGGCTATTTGTGCCTAACCCTTGGTCAAGATGGTCCAACAGCAAACGCACCTTGGGCGACAGGTGGCGGTTCTGAGGATAGATTGCCCATATGCCATCATCCGGCGCGCGATAGGGGTCAAGCACAGAGACCAGCCGCCCCGTCTCCAGATCGGCCTGAACGTAATAATCGGGCAGTTGAATGATACCGATGCTCTTGCGTGCCGCGTCGACCAGCGCCCAGCCGCTATTGCAACTGATATTCCCCTTAACTCGGATATGGCGGGTCTTACCGCGTTCTTGAAAACGCCAATAGCCCAGCGTGCCTTGCAGACAATTGTGTTTTTCCAGCTCTGACAGGGTATGCGGCACCCCATGCACTGCCAGATAATCGGGCGCGGCGCAGACGTAATGGGTACGCGACGCCAATCTTTTTGCCATCATGGTGCTGTCTTCCAATGCGCCGAGACGGATCGCGAGATCATAGCTCTCCGCGACCAGATCGAGCATCTTGTTGGTCAGGGTCAAGTTGACCTCAAGCTCGGGATAGCGGCTGACAAAATCGTTGACCAGCGGCGCGATGTGGTTTTCGCCGTAGGTCACCGGGGCGGTCAGGTTCAGCTTTCCTTTGGGCGTTTGATGCAGGTCCGAGATGGCGCGCTCGGCCTCTTCCAGCCCGTCAAGAACCTGTCGGCAGTGATTGTAATAGATCTGCCCCGCGTCGGTGATCGTGACCTTACGGGTGGTGCGATAAAAGAGTTTAACCGCCAGTCGTAGCTCCAGCGCGCCAATCTGACGGCTGACCTGCGCTGTCGAGATCCCCAATCGGGTGGCGGCGGCGGTAAAGCTTGCCGTTTCCGCGACCGCGACAAACTCGGACACGCCTTCCCAAGCGAACATTCACGCCTCCATTCTCCATAATCTTGCCCGCCATTGTTACGTTGTCGTAATAGAGAATTGCAAATGTTTATGATTATCGCAGCGGGAAAATAGTATATGTTGCCTTTATCACCGCTGGACGTGCGGGTTCACACCAATTCAAAGCAAAGCGAGTTGCCATGACAGAAATGATCAAATCCAAAGCCGCAGTCGCATGGGCTGCTAACCAGCCGCTCTCGATTGAAGAGATCGACGTGATGCCCCCGCAAAAAGGCGAAGTGCGCGTGCGCATCATCGCGTCCGGCGTTTGCCACACGGATGCGTTTACTCTGTCGGGTGATGATCCCGAGGGACTGTTTCCGGTTGTCCTCGGCCATGAAGGCGGCGGCATTGTGGAATCCATTGGCGAGGGTGTCACCAGCGTTGCCGTGGGCGACCATGTGATCCCGCTTTACACGCCGGAATGTGGTGAGTGTAAGTTCTGCAAATCCGGCAAAACCAACCTGTGCCAAAAGATCCGCGAAACCCAAGGTAAGGGCCTGATGCCCGACGGCACCACACGGTTCTTCAAGGACGGCCAGCCGATTCTGCACTACATGGGCTGCTCGACGTTTTCTGAGTACACTGTGCTGCCCGAGATTTCCTTGGCCAAAGTGAACCCAGAAGCCCCGTTGGAAGAAGTCTGCCTGCTGGGGTGCGGCGTCACCACCGGCATGGGAGCGGTGATGAACACCGCCAAGGTCGAAGAAGGTGCGACTGTCGCGATCTTCGGCATGGGCGGGATCGGCCTGTCTGCCGTGATTGGTGCCACGATGGCCAAGGCCAGCCGGATCATCGTGATTGACATCAACGAGAGCAAATTTGAACTGGCCCGCAAACTGGGCGCGACAGATTTCGTCAACCCAAAGGACCATTATCGGCCCATTCAGGACGTGATCGTCGAGATGACGGATGGCGGCGTTGATTATTCGTTCGAATGTATCGGCAACGTCAATGTCATGCGCTCGGCGCTTGAATGTTGCCACAAGGGCTGGGGTGAATCCGTGGTCATCGGCGTGGCCGGCGCGGGGCAGGAAATCTCCACCCGTCCGTTCCAGCTGGTGACGGGTCGCGTCTGGCGCGGCTCTGCTTTCGGCGGTGTTAAAGGTCGGTCCGAGTTGCCTGACTACGTCGAGCGTTACCTGAAGGGTGAATTCAAGCTGAATGACTTTATCACCCACACCATGGGGCTTGAGGACATCAACAAAGCCTTCGAGCTGATGCATGCAGGCGAAAGCATTCGCACTGTGATCCACTTCGACAAGTAAGCGAAACCGAGGGAACGGCTGCGTAGACCTGCGCGCCGTTCCACCGGCTCTGGCCGGGGCACTGCCGCTGCGCAAGCGCCTGCGCCGGTATTGCAAGTGTCCAAGCCTTGAACGCGCCATTGACCCTTTCATTGGCTATATGTGCTCAGTTTGATTCTATTTGTCGGCCCCCTCATCGGTATGCCGCTGCACCTGCTGTGCAGACGCGGCTCCTAAAACCATTCTGGAATGAAAAACATGAACCAAGCATTCACCAAAATGAACGATACCTTTGAAAGTGGGCGCGAAGCGGCAAATCAAAACCTATCTGCTAACCAGGTGGTCAAACGGCCCCGCGTGGTCATTATTGGCGGCGGCTTCGGTGGCCTTGCTGCGGCCAAAGCTTTGGAAAAAACCGAAGCTGATGTGTTTTTGATCGACCGCAGCAATCACCATCTGTTTCAACCCCTGCTCTATCAGGTGGCGACTGCAGCACTTTCTCCGGCCGATATTGCTTCGGCGACCCGCGTAATGTTCTCCAAAACTTCCAACGTCTCAGTAGTGATGGATGAGGTCACCGGAATCGATGCAGCACAGCGCCAAGTCACAGCTCGGAACAGTGGTAGTATTCACTATGATTTCCTGATTCTGGCCACGGGTGCCGAATACAGCTTTTTCGGAAATGACGCCTGGGCGGCCCATGCGCCGGTGCTAAAATCTATCGATGATGCATTGCATATCCGTGCGCGATTGCTCGCAGCGTTCGAAGTAGCCGAGCGCTGTGATGATCCTGAAGAGATCCGCCGCCTCTTAACTTTCGCCCTGGTCGGCGGTGGCCCGACTGGAATCGAGATGGCCGGTGCGATTGCCGAATTGGCACGCACCGCACTCTCCGGCAATTTCCGCCGGATCAGCGAGGAGGACGTCCGCATCCTGCTGGTAGAGGCTGGTTCAACCCTGCTCGGTGCTTGCCGCAACAGCCAGTCACAGGTGGCACTGGAAGCCCTCCGAGAACTTGGCGTTGAAGTGCTGCTTGGCAAGGCGGTTGAACATATCGATGCGCATGGACTGGTTGTAGACGGTTCACCTATTGCCAGCGCCAATGTCATCTGGTGTGCTGGCACCCAAGCACGTCCGGCTGGGGCGTGGATAGGCGCGGCAACAGCTCGCAACAAAGCGATCATCGTAGGTCCAGATTGCGCAATTGCCAATCACCCCGAGATCTTCGCAATCGGTGATCTGGCCAGCTATACTGGCTCTGATGGTAACACCCTGCCGGGTCTCGCCCCCGTCGCCAAACAGCAAGGCCGATATGTCGCAAAGGTGATTGCCGCGCGGATCAAGCGGCGGAGCGCGCCACGCGCTTTCCGTTACCGTAACTGGGGCACCATGGCAGTAATTGGCCGCGCCAAGGCGGTGGCCGACTTCGGCTGGATTCGTCTAAACGGTTTTCCGGCATGGCTTGCTTGGTCGCTCGTGCACCTTATGCTGCTAATTGATTTCCGCAGCCGTGGCGCGGTCTATCTCAACTGGACTTGGGCCTGGGTCACCCGCGGCCGAGCGGCGCGGATCCTGACTTCACCTGACGCCACACAATCTACGCATAAGCTTAGCACTCCCGTGAGTATGTAGCAGATCCCAATTGGCCCGGTGCCACTAAAGCGCGATCCGGGCCTTCAATACTTCGCAAAGGCACTCTCGGCCACTGCGGATCGACTTCAATATTCGAAAGAAAGAAACGATATGTCACTTGAAATCACAAGCGCTAACAAGGGCTTTGGGGGCTGGACCAAGCACTATATCCATCAATCATCCACGCTAAGCTGCGACATGCGGTTCGCAATTTACCTCCCACCGCAGACCGCCAATGGGCAGAAAGTGCCGGTACTTTATTGGCTCTCCGGGTTAACCTGTACCGACGAGAACTTCATGCAGAAAGCCGCGGCACAGCGGATGGCTGCAGAACTTGGGATCGCGATTGTCGCCCCCGACACCAGCCCGCGCGGCGCGGATGTCGCAGATGATGAGGGCTATGACCTTGGTCAGGGTGCGGGGTTCTACGTTAACGCGACGCAGGCACCTTGGAACCGCCACTATCGGATGTATGACTATGTGCTGAATGAACTGCCGGATCTGATTCAAGAGACCTTTCCAGTTACCGCTGAACGCTCGATCTCCGGCCATTCCATGGGCGGACATGGCGCGCTGGTGCTGGCGCTACGCAATCCAGAGCGGTTCAGATCCGTCTCGGCGTTTAGCCCGATCGGCAACCCGGTCAACGCGCCTTGGGGGCAGAAAGCCTTTACCGCATATTTGGGCAAGGATCAGAGCTCTTGGTCGGATTATGACGCCAGCATCTTGATGCGAAAAGCACAAGGCGCGGTTCCAGCGCTGGTGGATCAGGGCGAGGCGGACAAGTTTCTTGTTGAGCAACTCCAGCCCGAAACGCTGGAAACTGCGTCAAAGACCAGCGGCTATCCTTTAACGCTGAACAGGCGAGAGGGCTACGATCACAGCTATTACTTCATTGCGAGCTTTATCGAAGACCACCTGCGCTTCCACGCAAAGCATTTGAGCACGTAAATCGGGGCAGTATTTCTATCAACTTCGGTAGCACGGACCCTTAGCAACTGAGAGGATAAAAACATGAACAATATTACGCTGATTGGGCTTTCACTTGCATCGGTTGTGTTTCTCAGCTTGGTTCACGTGCTCGCAGATATGCTGCGGTGGAAGCGTGATCTGCCGCAGAAATACTGGCTGTCGTTTGCTGACGGCATCTCCATCAGCTACGTCTTTTTAGGTCTGTTGCCAAAAATTGTTGATGGGACCGCTGCTTTTCCAGAAACGTTGGGCTACGCCACGGACATCCTTAAGCATAGCCCATTTCTGCCGCTGCTGATTGGCCTCGTCGCGTTTTATGGAATGGAGCGCCTGGTCGAAAGGCCAATTGAAGCAATTGGCACTCACACCGAACAGCAAACGACCGGCCTTAGGGTCTGGATTCACCTTGCGTCTTACGCCTTTTACAAGGCCGTCATCGGCTACCTGATTGTGCAAATGAACAATCCGGTCTCGCTCGTGATTTTTGTACTCTCAATGGCGGTTCATTTTCTGGTCGTAGACTATCGAATGATGGCGATCCACAAGGGGGTCTATCAGCGGATCGGTAGATGGGCTCTTACAGTCGCGATTCTTGTGGGCTGGGTTGTTGGGGCCACTACCGTCATTTCGCCGGTTTTGGTCACGCTGCTACTGTCGTTTCTCGCCGGCGGTATTGTTCTGGTAGTGCTTGAAGAGGAGTTTTCGAGAGAACATCCTTCTTCGTTTTTGGCGTTTGCCGCAGCGGTCATCGTTTACGCGGTGGTTCAGATTTCAATCTGACCCACCCTCAAGAATTCACGTCGAGAGAGTTTCAACCTCTCGAGAATTTGTAGCTGAGATTCAGGGCTACAGAGTGTGGATAATTTCAAACTGCATCTGCCACCGACAGACGCCATCACGACGGTTTCTGTCGCAATCTGTGTTCAACTTAGCAGTGTTCCAAGAGGATACGCGCAAAATGAGACGATACTATGACCAGTTCCTATACCGGTGGTTGTGACCACGTTAAGGTAAAAGCAACATCAGAGCCGATCGATAACCACGTCTGTCATTGCAATGTCTGTAAAGGTGTGACCGGGCAACAAACCACCCATGTGGCCTTTTTCAAACACGACGACCTGTCGGTTGGTAATCCCCCCCAAAATTAGCGGTGTTCAAAAGTAGAATTTTCTCGGCAAGATATCTGAGGAGATTTACGATGAAGAACGGACGATACAGCGACGCGCAAATCATGGCAGTGTTGAAGCAGGCGGAGGGCGGTGTGCCGGTCTCTGAGCTGTGCCGTGAGCATGGCATGAGCAGCGCCAGTTTCTATAAGTGGCGCGCTAAGTTTGGCGGCATGGACGCGTCCTTGATGTCCGAGATGAAGGATATGGCGGAAGAGAACCGTCGTCTGAAGCGCATGTATGCCGAGATGAGCATGCAAAATGATCTGCTGAAGGAAGCCCTTGGAAAAAAGCGTTAAGGCCGTCTCTGCGACGAGAGATGGCCATGAATGCGGTCGCACGACACGGCGTAAGCATCGCGTCGGCGTGCCGGGCGTTCGAGATCAGCGAGACCTGCTACAGATACAGCCCTGTAATGAGCGACGAGAATGAAGAGATCGCCGATTGGCTGGAACGTCTGACAGCAAACAAGCGCAACTGGGGCTTCGGCCTGTGCTTTCTGTATCTGCGCAACGTCCAGGGTTACGGCTGGAACCACAAGCGGGTCTATCGGATCTACTGCGAGCTGGAGCTAAACCTGCGTATCAAGCCCAAGAAACGCTTGAAGCGGGACAAGCCGGAACCCCTGTCTGTGCCTGATAAGCCCAATGAGACATGGTCGATGGATTTCATGGCGGATCAGCTGGCAGATGGGCGCTCGATCAGGACATTGAACGTGCTGGATGACTTCAATCGTGAGGGCCTATGCATCGAAGTGGACTTCTCGCTGCCCGCAGAGAGAGTGGTCAGAAGCTTAAACCAGATCATCGAATGGCGCGGTCAACCGCAGACAATTCGCGTCGATAATGGCCCAGAATATATTAGTGGTAAGCTGATGGAATGGGCCGAAAAACGCAATGTTCGACTGGAATACATCCAGCCAGGCAAGCCACAACAAAATGCCTACATTGAACGCTACAACCGCACCGTTCGCGGCGAATGGCTTGGGCAATACATCTTCGAAACCATCGAGGAGGCACAAGACCAAGCAACTGAATGGCTCTGGACTTACAACAACGAGCGACCCAACATGGGTATCGGCGGCATGACACCCGCCATGAAACTGAAAACAGCCGCCTGAATTCTACGGCTGGACCCCATTAAAAATGGGGGGATTACCGGTTGACCACCCTGAAAAAATGAACAGGCAGCCGTTTAACAAGGACAATCCGGACGGCCCGCTCGAACTTTGCACCTGTGCTGATTGCGGGGCTGCGCTGATGCTTGATGATAAGCAAAAGCGGATCCGCGTCGCGGTGCCCAACGTGATGGGCTATGAAGAAGCCTCATTCCCGGAAGCCACTTATCACGCCTTCTACGACACATCGAAAGGCTACGCCAAGCCAACGGACGGTCGGCCGGTTTATGACAGCCTGCGTCCAGAGTTTGTTTGGCCCGAACCTGCCTAAGTAGCGGGCTTCCTTGCGACGAAATCGGGGATCAACAGAAAGCAAACATTCCGCAGCAAGAAGCGCGGGATGATTGCCGGATGCTGGACCCCGGTTCCAACCCTGATGATATTGGCGTCCTCGGCAAGCTTAAATGACCACTTTAGCTGATAAGATCATCGGGGGCGCCGTATCTCCCGTTATGATATTGTCCTGATGGCAGACAGTTTCATGGGTTTCTGATACCGAACGTCTCAATCCTGAGGCTCTGCGAGGCTTTGATTATCGGCGAGCTTTACCTGAGCAAAAATGGCGCTGTTCGACTGTCCTTCGACGCTGCAACTTTCGCAGGAGAGCCTTGTGCAACAACAGCACCCCCTTCGTCGCCTGCGCCGGGGCCAATGTCGATAATCCAATCGCTGCTTCTGGCCACCAGCATATTGTGCTCAACCATGATGACGGAGTTGCCTGCGTCAACTAAGCCATTCAATTGTTTCATAAGCAATGTCACATCTGCGGGATGCAGGCCGGTTGTTGGCTCATCCAGAATATAGAGGGTGCCACTACGCCCGGCGCGCTGCAGCTCCGTTGCGAGCTTAATCCTTTGTGCTTCGCCGCCCGAAAGCTCGGTTGCCGGCTGACCTAACCGCAGATACCCCAGACCAACCTGCAGCAACGCCTCAATGGCGCGTAGAACCGGAGGTTCTTCGGAGAAAAAGTCGTGTGCCATCTCGACCGTCAGGTTCAGGACTTCGGCAACGTTTTTGTCGCGGTAGGTAATCTCCAGCGTCTTCGCATTGTAGCGCTGCCCCTGACACACTGGACATGGCGCGTAGACGCTGGGGAGGAATAGCAGTTCCACGCTGACAAATCCCGCTCCGCCACAATTCGGACAGCGGCCTTTTGCGACATTGAACGAAAAACGTCCTGCATCGTAGCGGCGCGCTTTTGCTTCTCGCGTCGCCGCGAACAATCTGCGAACATGGTCAAACAACCCCGTGTATGTGGCAAGGTTGGAGCGTGGCGTGCGGCCAATTGGTTTTTGGTCGACGGTAACAAGCCGCCGAACATGTTGCATGCCGTCCAAAATCTTACCTTCGGTAGCTGCCTCCAGCTCCTGCTCCAGCAGCCCAGCCTCATCACTGGGGTTTTCGATGTGCTTTTCTTGCCCCAAAGCTTCGCCGACGAGCTCGACGAGGGCTTGACTCACAAGGCTCGATTTTCCCGAACCCGATACACCGGTGACTGTTGTTAAGATGCCTAAGGGAAACTCGACATCCAGCCCCCGGAGATTGTTGCGTTCGACCCCTGCCAGCTTTAGCCAGGCTGTAGGATGCCGCGGCATCCGATCTGCAGAGGCATCTGGCGAAAACAGATAGCGCCCAGTATGTGACGCCTTCACGTCGCGTAGGCCCTCTATCGGGCCATTGTAGACGACTTCGCCACCATGAGTGCCAGCATCGGGTCCGATCTCCACAATCCAGTCGGCATGACGAATGACGCTGTCATCGTGTTCGACAACAAAGAGCGAGTTGCCAGCGCCTTTGAGCTCGTCCAGCGCGCCCAGCAATGCTTGCGTATCAGCCGGATGCAGCCCAGCCGACGGCTCATCCAGAACATAGATCACTCCGAAAAGTTGCGAGCGTATCTGCGTCGCCAAGCGCAGGCGTTGCAATTCGCCTGGAGACAAAGTTGGCGTACTCCGCTCAAGTGACAGATAGCCCAGACCAAGGGTGGTAAGCGCTTCGACTCGGGCCAGAATGTCAGTGGTAATTCGGTGCGCCACAATCGCCTTTTCCGGGTGCGGGTCATGCGCCATCGTTTCCGCAATGGCAGCCTCGCGCAGCCGTGCAGCGAGCTCACTCAGCGTGAGTTGCGACAATTCTCCGATATCCAGCCCCGCAAATTTCACCGACAGTGACTCGCGCTTTAGCTTTTTGCCTTCACAATCCGGGCACTCGGTAATCCGCATGAACTGCGAGACCCGTTTTTTCGTGCGATGGCTCTGGGTCGTTGCAAACGAATGCAGTACGTAGCGCTGTGCACTCGTGAAGGTCCCCATGTAACTGGGCGACATATTGCGCCTTCGTGCGGTGCGCGCCTCTTCAGGACTGAAGCCGGCAAAGACAGGCTCTACGGGTTGCTCATCGGTGAACAATATCCAGTCACGAGTGTTCTGCGGAAGGTCTTTCCACGGTATGTCAATGTCGTGGCCGAGCGAAACGAGGATGTCGCGCAGGTTTTGCCCGCCCCATGCGGGGGGCCATGCTGCAACTGCACGCTCGCGGATGGTTTTGGTATCATCGGGCACCAGCAACTTTTCAGTCACTTCGAACACGCGGCCAATGCCATGACAGCGGGGACAGGCACCATCCGGTGTGTTCGGCGAGAACGCGTCAGCATAAAGTATTGGCAGACCAGGCGGATATTCCCCTGCCCTTGAATACAACATCCGCAGGCCGTTGGATATTGTCGTGACGCTCCCGACTGAGGACCTTGCCGACGGCGCTCCACGCTGTTGTTGAAGGGCGACCGCTGGCGGAAGCCCATCAATCGCATCTACATCTGGCTCGCCGACCTGATCAATTAAACGCCGCGCATAGGGCGACACTGAGTCGAGAAAGCGGCGCTGCGATTCCGCAAACAGCGTTCCAAAGGCCAGCGAGGATTTTCCAGACCCGGAGATGCCCGTAAAAACAACAAGCGCATTGCGGGGCAGATCGACGTCAATATTTTTTAGATTGTGAACACGCGCGCCCCGCACCTGAATGCAGTGGTTAGGGTCGCACGGGACCTTGTGGGAGCTATCTTGGGTAATTTTTTTCACGCGTTTATCTAAGGCAACAGCACAGTTGAGCCGGTTGTCTTACGGCCTTCCAAATCCTGATGCGCCTTGACGGCATCCCCCAGCGCATAGGTCTGGTTGACCTCGATCTTGACCGCGCCCGAAATGACGACCTCGAACAGATCGGCCACATTGGCCTGTAAGGCTGCGTCGCTGGCGACATATGTATTGAGCGAGGGGCGTGTGAGGTAAAGCGACCCCTTAGCCGCCAAGACGCCTGTATCAAATCCTTTCACCGGCCCGGAGGCCGAGCCGAAGCTGACCAGCGTGCCAAAAGGGCTGAGACTATCAAGCGATGCATTAAGCGTGGCCTGGCCCACACCGTCATAGACAACTGGCACGCCCTTGCCTTCGGTCAGGTCACGGACCCGTTCTGCCACGTTTTCCTGCGTGTAATCGATTACCTCGTCGCACCCGAAAGACTTGGCCAGTGCCGCCTTCTCCGGTGTGCTTGTGGTACCGATAACCCGTACGCCGAGGTGCTTTGCCCATTGCACGGCGATCAGGCCAACGCCACCGGCCACAGCATGCCAGAGGATCGTATCGCCCGCTTTGACCTTATAGGTTTCGCGCAGCAGATATCGCGCAGTCATGCCCTTTAGCATCATGGCGGCGGCAATATTGTCTTTAATCGCGTCTGGTAGTTTTGAAAGCCTGTTGGCTGGCATGTTGCGTGCTTGAGAATAAGCCCCGATCGGCCCTGCACCGTAGGCAACTCTATCGCCCACTTTCAGCGAAGTTACGCCCGAGCCAACCGCTTCGACAACGCCCGCGGCCTCAGAGCCCAAACCGCTTGGCAAAGGCAATGGATAAGCACCGGAGCGATAATATGTATCAAGATAGTTCAATCCGATAGCGGTGTGGCGCAGGCGCACTTGACCTTGTTCCGGAGCATCAAGATTGATGTCTTCGTACTGCATGACTTCCGGACCACCGGGTTTTTGAAACTTGATCGCTTTCATTCTATTATCTTTCTCTTCGGTGGTTGTTGGCTAACTGTTAGGAAGCGGTATCACACTCTTAAAGAAGCCCAAGTCGTTAATCTGATGGGGGACTGAAGTTCGCAAACGTTCAACTCAACTAATAAGATCAACAGAAAACGCGCGAAATACTGTTGAAACCTCTGTGGCGATGGATGGTTTCTATTGCCTCAGGGCGGTCCCGCTCCAAGCGCGCCAGAATACGAGTTACGTCATTTAGCCGCCTAAGTGCACTATTGTCACCGGCGCGGGCCTGCAACGACAGTATTTTCGACTGAGCCTGTAGAGCGCGCTCAATGACATCCAGATCTTGCCCGCTGAAATTCAGCCTGTCCGTGGTCTTGAACATCTCACATCCTTTTTGAATCGTTAGCGGGCATGGGCGACGGTTAGTGGTTTTTTCGCTCTAAGCTCGACAGGTGATCAAGTTTTACCCTATTCCCGCAGGAGGATAATCCCTTCAATCAGTAAATTACTTTTACCGAGCCGTAAGAGTGGACCATTTGTGTATGTTAGAAACAGTGGTCTTTTTCCTTTCAAATTCGTGGTTGGAACAGTAAAGACGCTGCGTGATTTATCTTTTGTGGATTTGACCGTTGTCGATCCTGCCATCGCCATTTTCTCCTTCACCGAGAAGACCTTGGCGAAGAACATTTCCAATGAATTATTAGTATCCTTAACGAACGGTTCTCACTGGCAAGATCCGTGGGTACGCCAATGCCAAATGACATTTTTCGGAAGGTGCCCGGCAGACCGAAGTTCTGCGCGATGTCCGGCGGGGGAAAGCTACGATGCGGCATTTGACAGCTGAGCGGAGATCCGGTTCGAACTGCTGAGCGGTCATTGCTCGCTATGGAGTGTATGCCATCAAGGTCCGCATCGCGGGCATTTGACAAAAATATGCTGCACAATGTGCGAATGGCCGCTGTGGCGGGCTGCATTGCAGCATAAGATCAGCGATTGAAGGTCAGGTCTGGGCCGACAACGTAGGGTGTACTGCTTCAGTCCAGATCGACGCCGCCCAAGCGCGGCGCATGGACATGCGTTCGGATCAGGAACGCAGCGACCGCGCCGGCGATGGCACCGAAGAGGTGCGCTTCCCACGACACGCCGGGTTGGCCCGGAAGAACGCCCCAGAGGATGGAGCCATAAAGCGCACCGACCACCAGTGCAGCGCTCAAAGTGATCAGTGAGCGATCCACGAGGCCCCGCACGACGAGGAAGCCGAACCAGCCAAAGACAAGTCCCGACGCACCAATATGGATGGCCGAGCCGCCGAATAGCCATACAAGACCGCCGCCGAAGCCGATCACCACGGCGTTCACGGCCAGCAACGCCCGCGTGGTCGTGGCCACCAGAAGCCCACCCATAACCAAAAGCGGCGGCGTATTGGCCATCAGGTGCGCGAAGCTTCCATGCAGGAGGGGCATGGCGATGATGCCATCCAACCCACCGAAGTACCGCGGGATCAGCCCGAACGCCGGGTTCAGGCCGTAGCCGGTGATCCAATTGATGACCTGGACCGCCCATAGCAGGGCGACAAAGGCGGCAAGCGCCACAGCGCGCCGTAAAAAAGCGCGCATGTGATCCCAGTTCATCATGGCGGCGATAGTAGACGTCTCCGCAAGCCCTTCAACGGCTTTCGCGCGTTGCACAGGGTGCCACTTCCGGGAAAGGGAGTTTGAGGCGGCCAACCTTGATACGGCTCAAGAGATTGGCTTCGATCTTACACAGTGTTCCCTGGCCGCAGCGGCATGATTTCACGCTCGGGGCGCTTCAGGGCTTCGGCGTATTTGCGGGCATTGTCGTCAATCGTGCCGTGCCAAAGCTTCGAGACGAACGCGCGGGCGTCTTGGACTGTCATGTCTTTCAGCGAAGAGGACAGCGCCATGAAAAGCTCATCTTCGCTGATCGCAGCGGCGTTATGCATGGCGTCCGCGTAAAACGAAGGGTCGTTCAGGACCTGCTCGCTCAGCGGCATCCGCGCAAGGTTCTCTTCCGGGATCGCCATGAAGACCGTGTCCTGCAAGTCGGTCAGATAAGCGCGGCGCGACGTGGACACCGACTTTCCTGCTGCCTTGGCGTCTAGATATGCCTGCCTTGTCCTGTCGAGCTTCGCCCTTGCATGGGTCATGATGACTTCACGCTTTCGGGCGGGTAACGCGAATCCGGTGCAGCGCTCGATATGGGCGAGGAGATCTTCAACCTCTGCCTCAACATCAAAGCTCTCAAACCATGGAACCGTCCCTGATCTAGCCGCCACGCGCCCGCCCTCTATATTACGTCAATATATTATTGTACCGCATTTGCACCTGATCTCAAGAAGGTGGCGTCCTTCACGCAAACGGACATGGAAAAAGGGGAACCGTGGTCCCACGGCTCCCCTTTGGGTTCAGATCATTTCCCCCTCGCGCGCCGATTAGGCGACCAGCGAGAGCCCCACGCCCGCGTCCTGCGGCTGCTCACCGCTGTCGATGAACGGGATGATCGAGAAGGTCTGCCCGCCGCGCTGTTCTTCGTTCTGCACGGCGTTGACGCGCAGATCGCCATCGGGCGTGTTGATCAGCAACGAAAGGTAGTCATTGCCCGTGCGGCTGCTTTTCGCCATCCAGGCCGAGCCGACGCGGATCGGTGCGCCCCGGGGCGAGCTGACCTCGATGCGGTAATCGGGATGGGTCTCCTCGGATTTGTAGCTATTCTCGATCAGCATGAACTCCAGATCGAACATCATGTTGGCGATGTAGCCGGTGAAGGCGTTGTCGGCGTCCATGGCGGTGAGCTCGCCCGAGATCGAGCCGGATTTCATCAGGCCGTTCGAGACCAGCGGGATGATCTCGAACTCCCCGCTTTGGGTCGCGCGCGCTTCTTTCGTCTGCACCGCGTTGGCTCGGAACGGGCCGAGGCCGACATCGATCTGCATCGAGATGTAGGGGTTGCCGCTGGTATTGCCGGTCTCGTTCCAGGCCGTGCCGATGCGCACCTTGCGGCCTGATTTGTTGACTGCCGTCACTTCAAAATCCGGGCTGCGTTCGGACATCTTGGCCCGCGCTTCCAACTGGATGGCGATGTCAAAGCGCGTCGAGTGGATCATGCCGGTGTACTGAGCGGCTGCGGTCTCGACATTGCGGGTGAGGGTTCCTGCGAACATGGGATGGTTCCTTTTGGATTGGCCGGTGCCTGACGTTCTTGCCAACGCATCCGGGATTGCTTTCTCGACCCCTTGAGGGATCACAAATCAGAAAGCCTGCTTTCCTTTCAGCCCCGCCCAAGGGTCAGAGCTGCCGTCCGAGTGGGAATGCCCCCGCGCCTCCGGGTGCTACGCCCCTCCCCTGCCCGTCTGGTCTTGATTGGCTGCCCGGATTTTCTGCGGCGTCCTTCGATTGCGCGACGAAGAACTCCGTTTCTTTTCCGTTCAACCCGTGCCCGCCCCGGTCTGTCAGACCGATGCAGGTACCGTTCGGCACATAGGTGATGAGGTACTGACCGAGCCGGTCCTTATGGACAATGTAGCCGGTATTGGCCCAATGCACGGTCTGGCCGGCATCGACGGCCGCCTTGATGTCTTCGAGTGTCATGCGAACCTCCTTACGAAGAATGGTGGGGAAACGACGCAAGCAGCCCGGTCGTCCAACCGGGCTTCCATGCAGCATTTGTTTGGCAAACGGCCGAGACCTGTCAGGCGCTTCGCGTGGCTTGCGTCGCGCGCGCCGCCATCCAATCTTTCAGGCCAAGAACCGTTCGTCCGGCTGCGACCTCGGAGGCCCAGGCAACCCTTGGGTCGCCGCAGGGCTCATCGCCGGCATGCCGGTCGATATGACCATTGGCCATCCATGGCTCGGGCTGGATCCGTCGCAGCCAGTCCGCCATGCTCGGAATGCGGCCCTGGCAGTCTTCACGGATATGCTGCTCGCCGATCCAGCGCACGGGAATGTCCCGACCTGCGCTATTGGTCAGGGACAGGCCGAAGACACGTTCGGCCTCATACAGGCCTTGGGCATGGTGACGCATGGCTCGGTGCGTAAAGAGCGCGAGGTGCTCTTTCGAGGCATCGAACCAGTCATGTATGGACTGATAGTCAGACGGCACCCCGCCGAATTTCCGGGCGGAGCTTTCGGCATGATGAAGCGGATGGGCCATCTCAAAGACCCTCGTCATAGCTGTGCGAGCATTCGACATAGCGGTCCGCGTGATCGAGCGTGATGCTGTCTGCTGCAATGTCCCAAGTCAGCGTGCCATAGCCGCCCTCATTGTTCTCGAACCCCGGGTGATGGTGATAGGCGAGCGACCAGGCGAAGTCGCCAACCTCTGTGGCAAGTGGCTCCGGCAGGTTGACCTCTGCAGGCTGCACCGTCACATCCTCGACATTGCCGGAGTCGCCATAGCCTTCGTATTCGGCAGTGACCTCGCTGATGCCAAGCGCACGTAGTTGCGCGAGCAGCTCCGTTCGGGATGCCTTCAAGGTGGTTTCGCGCTCCGCGCGCCACTGAGCCGCCATTGTGGCATAATCGATCTGGGGATTGGTCATGGGTCTGTCCTCTCGTCTGAATTTGGGGGGACCGGGCGTGGCATTGGTCTGCACGCGCCCGGAAAGCGCAGACCGGTGAAACCCAGATCCGCGACGCCCGACCGGAAGCCCGCTTTGACTTTTCAGGCGGCTTGTTCTGCCGCTCTGGCGGCTCCCTGCCCGACGATCAGAGCCAGAATGCCGGCTGTGTCGATCCCGTCTCCGTGCGGCAGGAACACCCGCAACTGGAAGGCGATGATCTCGGTGAAGCAGCCGAGGGCCTTGAGGCCGTCGATCATGCCCCGATCCGCACCGCCCAACTCAAGGCGCATCTCGCCTGCGACCCGGCGACGGGTCAGGGTGAGACCCCGGCCCAGATCGACAGGTGCGGTGGTGCCGAGGGCGGCGGTCAGCATCTCCTGCGCTGTTTGCGGGTTGGACACGAGGAAGCGGGCGCGCAGCGCTGCCGCCCCTTCCTCGCTCAGCGTGCGCCCGATCATCGCCGTCGCCCCGTCAGGCGTGACCCGGTAGATGCGTTCATTGGTGGTCGGAATGTCCTTCCAGATCGGCAACAAGAGCCCGGTCAGCAGGTAGAGCTTGGTTGTGGTGGTTTTTGGCAGGGACGCTGCCTCGGCATCCCAAAGCTTTGCAAACTCGGGCCTTTCGATGTCTTCCCAGGCCGAAGACGTGAACCGCGCCTCCTCCAGGTAGCTCGACCCGTTTGGCCGCACAACCTTGCGCATCAGCGTGACGATGTCTTCGTCATACATCTGCATCGGGCGTGCCGAGATGAGCGCCGCGCGACCGGAGGCGCGATTGACCATCGGCAGCTTATCCGGATTGCGCGATATGGCCTCTTCAGCGCCCAAGACATGGACCGGGTCCGTCACCTCGAGCCCGATGATCCGCGTCACGGCGCCGGATTTCGGGCAGGTCCAGAGATCCTCTGTGGAGACCTGTTCGATCTTTTCGCCGCGCAGGGTTTCCACGCCGAGATCGAGTGTGCCCGCCGCGCGCGCCCGTTCGGTCTGATCAGCGATCCGGCGCATGAACTCGGCAAAGAGCGCGTTCTGCATATGGATGGGCAGGGCCAGAACCCGGTTGAGAAACCGCTGGATCGGCGGCAGCTCTTCGAGCAGCACCCCGTCCTTGTCGATCAGCCGCAGGGCTGTCCAATCGGTGAAACTCTCGTAGCTCATCGCCTCAGCGCGCCCGGCGGCAAGATCGGCGAAATACCCACGCAGCGCAGACCGGGCGATCGGGCTTTCGAGATTGTCCTCCTCACGGAACATGCCCTGCGAGCCGGTCTCGCGCTGGCCCTTGGTCAGGGCCCCCAGCTGGTCGAGGCGCTTGGCTATCGTCGAGGTGAAACGCTTCTCGCCATGCACATCCGAGGTGCAGACCCGGAAGAAAGGCGCGCTGACCTGGGCCGAGCGATGGGTGCGCCCAAGCCCCTGGATTGCCGCATCGGCGCGCCAGCCGGGTTCCAGCAGGTAGTGCCGCCGCCGCTTCTGGTTTTTCGCCGTCTTTGCGGCATGATAGGAACGGCCCGTCCCGCCCGCATCGGAGAAGATCAGGATATCCTTTTCGCCGTCCATGAAGGCCTGGGTCTCGGAGGAATTGCTGCTGGCGGCGCGCTTTTCGATGAAGAGATGGCCGTCCTCGGCCTTGAGGGGCCGGATCGATCGGCCCGTGACTTCTGCGACGGCCTCGTCGCTAAAGGCCCAGAGGATCTGGTCGAGCGCTGCGGGGATCGGGGCCAGCGTCATTAGCTCCATCATGGCCGCGTCACGCAGAGCGAGCGCCTCGCGCGAGACGACCAGCGCGCCAGTTTCATCGCGGAGCGGCTCGGCCACCATATTGCCGTCGATCTCGACCAGCTTTTGCGCATGGATTGGGAAGGCCTGTTCGAGGTAGCCAAGCACATAATCACGCGGCGTCAAGGCACCCTCAACGAGCTCATCCTCGGGGTCCATCGTTTCAAGCCGGCGTTTCAGCAGGCTCTCGCCTGTCGAAACCACCTGGATGACGCAGGCGTTGCCCGCCGCCAGATCATCCTCGATCGCGCGGATGATGGTCGGGGCCTTCATGCCCATCAGGAGATGGTTGAAGAAACGCTGCTTCGTGCTCTCGAAGCGGGACTTGGCCGAGGCGCGAGCGGCCGAGGCATTGGTCTCGCCAGAGGCGTCGTTGACGCCGGTCGCCGTCAGCGCGGCTTCGAGATTGTGGTGGATCGTCCGAAACGAAGCCGCGTATGCGTCGTAGATCTCGATCTGGGCCGGAGTGAGCGCGTGTTCGAGCACGTCATACTCCACCCCATCAAAACTGAGGGCGCGCGCCGTGTAGAGCCCGAGCGTCTTGAGATCACGGGCGACCACTTCCATCGCCGCGACACCGCCCGCCTCCATCGCCGAGACGAAGCTCTCGCGGCTTGGACATGGGTATTCGGGCCCCTGCCCCCAGAGACCGAGACGCGCGGCATAGGCCAGGTTGTGCACGCTCGTGGCGCCGGTAGCCGAGATGTAGAAGACGCGAGCGCGGGGTGCGGCGAGTTGCAGACGCAGGCCCGCAAGGCCCTGCTGGGAGGGTTTGACCCCCCTGCCCTGCTCGGACCCAGCCGCGTTCTGCATGGCATGGGCTTCATCAAAAGCCAGCACGCCATCAAAGTCTCCGCCCATCCAGTCGAGAATCTGGCTGAGCCGCGTGGTGCCGCATTTGCCCGCGGACCGCAGCGTGGCGTAGGTGACGAAGAGGATCCCGTCGCCCATCGGGACGGGCTGGTCCGGTTTCCATTTGGAGAGCGGCTGGATGTCGGCTGGCGAGCCGCCGAGATCGGTCCAGTCGCGGATGGCGTCCTCGATAAGCGTGGCGGATTTGGAAACCCAGATCGCCTTCCTGCGCCCGGAAAGCCAGTTCACGAGAATGAGCCCCGCGCATTCGCGGCCCTTGCCGCAACCGGTGCCGTCGCCGAGGAAATAACCAAGGCGATAGGCCCGTGCGTCTGGATCATCATCGGCGCGCGTCGGCTTGGTCTGGTCGTCATCGATGGTAAACCGACCGGGCAGATCACGCCCATGGGCATCATGCGCCATGATGATGGTCTCGAGCTGCGCCTCGGAGAGATGTCCCTCCTCGATCAACCGTGCGGGCAGGCGCAAGTCATCACTGCCCGTGTTTGAGGGCATGGGCGGGGCAACCGAGGCCATGGCGATGCTTTCGACCAGCGGCGTGGGATGTTCCTGCGCACCCGCGATCTCGATCCGCTGCGGACGGTAGCGCGCATAGATGTCCGAGATCGGCATGTTGTCGCGCGGGATATCAAGGCTCGTGAAAACTAGCGGGACAACGGCATTGGCCCTGGCTGTGGGGGCGGTGATAACACCGGCAGCGGTCTTGCGCGGGACAGATGATCGAACGGTCGGCCGAGCATGAGGGATCGCTTCAACCCGTTGGGCCGGGCTCATCTCGGTCCGTGTTGCGGCCACAGCATCGACATATGCCAAGGCTTCATCCAGATCCCGCACAGGGACGCGGATCATTTCGCCGTCCTCCTGCACCTTGTCGAAGACCATGAGCTGGGTTTCGACAGAGGTGCCGAGCTTGCGGTAGACCTGCCCCGGCATCGTCAGCGCCAATCGTGGCGTCAGGAGACCGCAGGCGCGGGACCAATGCGCGGCATCGCGTTCGGGCGTGAACCCCGGCGGCATGATCGCCACAAGCCGCCCGCCGGGTGCCAGACGCTTTGCAGCCGCGATGAGATGCTTGGCGGCGATGTGTTTGTCCCGGGCGCGATCGACCGAGGAGGCGAAGGGCGGATTCATCACCACGACGTCGGGTAGAACCGGCGTTTGCAGCAGATCATCGATATGCTCGCCGTCATGGCCTGTGACCTCGCCGCCGAAAACCGCGCGCAGGAGGCGCTGGCGAAAGGGGTCGATTTCATTGAGCACAAGCGTGGCACCGGCCCGGGCAGCGAAAGCGGCCAGGGCACCAGTGCCAGCCGAGGGTTCCAGCACGGTCTCGCCCTTGCGGATCGCCGCCGCCCGTAAGACCAGCGCCGCGAATGCCAGCGGCGTGGAAAACTGCTGGAGCCGGATTTGCTGCTCTGACCGGCGCGTTTCCGTCAGGAGCCGTGAGGCAAGCAGCTTTGCAGCGGCCATGTCACCTGCCGCGCCGTCCCCACGCAGCAGCACCTGGACAGCCGCGGCCTGCATCAGGTCATATGCCATGCGCCAGTCCCAGGCACCGCCGGCATCGCTGCCATGAAACGTCTCGCGCATGATGCGCGCGAGCGCTGAGCTGCGCAGGGGTTGGTGGTCGACCTCCGCGCCGATCTGCGCGATGGCAGAGACGAGATCAGTGTCGGAGATTGGGAATGCCGGGTTTGCCGGATTGGGCTTGGTCATGGGGGTTTCCTTTGGATCAGGGTCTGAGTTCCAAAGGACAAAAAGCCCGCTTTCGCTTTTCAGGGGATCCGGCCCAAAAGCTATTAAGAAGGGCGGGCCGTCAACGCAATCCGCCCTCCTCAGCAACAAAGAGAAAGCCACGCAGCAAAACCGCCGAACTTGTTGATCAATAAAGCCGACATTGAGGCGGCGCGCGGCGACCGGCCGCTAGGAGCCCACTTTGACCGATGCTGCACAAAGGATGTATGGCTGCTTTCGAGGGCGGTAGAAAACCTGCTTGATCGCTGCCGCGAGCGGAAGGAAAGCGCAGCCGATCTGTTGGAACGCGTGAAGCAGAAGGCGATCTAATCGAACGTTTCAGCGCTTCACCCCGTCTGCGGCCGCCTCTCTAATACTGCGCGGTGCCCAGAGAATAATACCTGCACCGACAAGGCAAATTACCGCTCCGATAACATCCAATTGATCAGGGCGATGGCCTTCCACACCCCATAGCCACAACAGGGACGATACGATGTAGATGCCCCCGTAAACAGCATAGGCGCGTCCCGCCTGGTCAGCCGGACTGAGGGTCAAAAGCCATGCAAAAGCCGCGAGGGACAGCATCCCCGGCACCACCCAGAACACGCTCTTGTCCAGCCGAAACCAAGCCCAGAAGGCAAAACATCCGGCGATTTCGGCCAGCGCGGCCACGAAGTAAATCAGAATTGTTTTCATTGGGTCAGACTTACGTATCCAAGCAATCGGGTCTATTCCTTAACATCCATTCGCGCGAGAATGATGGCTTGTCCAAATGCCGCTAACAGAGCAGTCGCGAAGACTATCCATGTTCCCAGTGCGGCGACGGCAAAGCCTCCGACGAGCGGGAGAACGAAAGCGGGTGCCGTAAGCGCGTTGAAATACCCGCTATAGGCTGGACGTTGGTCGTCCGGCGAGATCTCCATCAGCAGCCCGATGACGGCAATCGTCAGCCCATTCATTAATGCGCCGAGAACGAAGAATACGACAAGCAGGATTGGTACGAGTGCCTCCGCCGGAACGGGTATGAGCAAAAGAACCAGAAGGGCGATTGGCGGTGCGGTGCGGGCAACTGCGATCCCGCGCATCAGGCTCAGTTTGCCCCGGCTATCGCCCCACCAGCCCCAAAGTGGATTGCCCACGAGGGCCCCGATGGTCTGGGCACCGAGCAGAAGTGCTACGTTTTCAAACCCCACCCCAAGCTTGTCGGCGGCGACGATAAAGAACGGCGCTGCGATGAGAACTGCACCTCCGCACCATTGCGCAAAAACGAAGCGGCGGAACACTGGGTCTTCTCGGAAGGTCACAGCACCCTCACGCAGGTAGGCGGTAAAACTCCCGGCCACTTTGAGGGGTGTATTTCGCTCAGGCTCGCCCATCACGGTGAAGATGAATGACGAAAGCAACATCAGGATCGCCGCGATCCCCAGCACGGCGGCATAGGATGCTGGAAATTCAAGCGTCCGCAACAGCCTGTCTGCCAACGCCGCGACGAAAAGCGCTATGACCCCTCCGCCGAAGAAGCGGATCGAAAGCATCCTGCTCCGGTGTTCTGACGGGACGGATCGGGCAACGATATCATTGTAAGGAACACCGACGATGCCGCTGAGGAAAGCGTAAAGAACCCAAAGTCCAAGGGTCGCGGCACCGAGTGTGACATGAGCCCAACCAGCGGTCGCGCCAATCCAGAGAACAATTGCGAGGATTGCAATGGCCGCCGTCCGTCCAAACGCACCGACGACATAGAATGGCATTGAAGACGCACCGCGACCGGCGAAGTAGCCAACGAAGAGTTGGGGCAGAAGCCAGCCGAGGCGCAAAATCGTAGACACCGCGCCTACGGCGACCGAACTTCCAGTAAGTTGATAAACCAGCGCCGACATCACCGTTGCGCTGTCCACCGCCGCCGATCCTGCCTGGAACGCGGTGCCTGCGCCAGCTACGTGCCAGAAGCGACGGCGAGGCGTCATATCCCGCTCCAATTGATGGGCTCGACAAACAGACCAAACCAAACAGACCAGATGCCAAGCCCGACGAAGATCGCGCCCAATAGCCAACGACGCGGTCGCAGCCAATCGGCAAGCCGATCAAGGGGCCTGGCAAGGCTGGGAACAATAGAGAGTGGCAACAACGGGAGCGACAGCGCGAAGGCGAAGACCGCCATCATCACAAACCCGGTCATGGCCGACCCGCTTACAGTTGCGGCACCCATCAATCCAAACAGGATTGGGGCTGCGCAGGCCGGAATGTTAAGTCCGAACGCCAACCCCTGAACGAGCGGGTTGGATGCCGCCTTCCAGCGCTCCGGCGCGAATCCAATGCGGCGGCGCATCGATTTGTCCCACCCCGCGAAGATCGCAAGACCAAGGCCGAGGTAAATTGCACCAAAAATGAGCCACGCGCCAGTCTGTACACCGATAAGGCGTTGGCCCAGCACGACGATCATCCCGCCAAATCCCCCCATCACGACGAGCCTGGCCAGAAGAAAGGTCATCGCCGCGCCGAACCGCTGCCCCATCGGGCGAGACCTCTGGCCTCCCAGAAACAACATGTGAGCGCCGATCGTGCAGGGTTCGATGAAACCGAGCAGGCCAAGGCCAAATGCAAGCAACAGGGCCTGATAGGTGAGATCCATAAATGTCTTTCATTGTATGATAAGTTTGATGATGGGCCTTCCACCAACCATAAGGTCAAGCGCTGTTCTTGATGCCAAGCAGGCATTTGTATTTGACCGCGCGTTCAGTGGGTTCCGCCAACTTTCAAATCAGAGCAGCGAGCCCAAATCCGATCCGACGCTGGGATAGACGGCGGTCATCGACTTGAGCTGCTTTGCGGTCAGTCCCAACTTCATCGCCAAGCCGAAAAAGTTGATCAACTCACCATATTCCGGTCCGAATAGGTGTGCGCCGAGCAACTTGCCGTCCGACCTATCCACCAACACCTTTGCGGCGGCGGATTTTTCTCCAATTCGGTAGTTGGAATACCAGCCGCCCGTATCAGTGAACCGGACATCGACATCATAACCGGCCTCTTTGGCTTCAGCCTCCAACATGCCGACGCGGGCCAGTTCGGGTACCGTAAACACTGCGGTCGGGATGCCGGAATAATCCGGCAAGATCTTCTGATCCTTGAGCATGTTCGAGGCCGCGACCTTACCTTCGATCACGGCAACGGGCGTCAGCGGCATTCCCTTGGTATCGGCGGAATCTCCAGCTGCAAAGACGGCGGCGTTCGTCGTACTTTGCAGATGCGGAGCCACAACGATGCCCTTGTCGCCATACGCGACATCGGCGGCCTCAAGGTTCAGATCGGCAAGAGCGGCGATGCGACCCGCGCCATGCACGACCAGATCGGTCTCAATGGTCGTTGTGTTGTCGCCTGTCTTCACTTCAACGGCAAAACCCGCACCGGAGGTTGTGATCGAGACGATTTCGGTTTCTCGTTGCAGGTCCACACCAACAGCGGCACTGCGCGCGATCAGCATCTCGACCAGATCAGGGTCAAAAGCGTTCAGCGGGCGGGCACCGCGATCTACGATGACAGGCTCGGCCCCAGCACGTGCGGCGATATGCGCAAACTCAAAAGATACGAAGCCGCCACCGACAAACAGGATACGCTTGGGCAAAGCCTCAAGATTGAGAAAATCCGTGCTGTCGATCATCAGATCGGCACCGGCGAAGGTGACAGGTCTCGGGATCGCTCCAGCGGCGATAAGGAAACGTTTCGATTGATAGGACTGCCCGTCAACTTCGAGCGCGTTGGCACCGGTGAACCGCGCGGCACCGTGCAACGTCTCGACGCCGTTTCCGGTCAGACCCTTTTCCATCTTGTCCGGCACCGGATCGGTAAAACCACGTTTGTGAGCCATCAGATCGGACCAGTTGATCTTTAGTCCGCTGGGATCGATCCCTTTGCCGTCCATCAACCGTGCGGCATCGACGATTTCAGCGCCACGCCGCAATATTTTCTTAGGATCGCAACCACGCAAGGCGCAGGTGCCGCCGTAGGGCAGCGCATCCACGATGGCCACGCGCCAGCCTGCCGCACCGCATTTGTTCGCCGCCGCAACCCCGGCCATGCCCGCCCCGATAACGATCAGGTCATACGTCTCACTCATATTTAGATCCTTCTTACGTGTCTTTATCCGGCGCAGCAGCTAAGTTTTGCCACGTCCATATCGAAAGTCTGCGCGGCCAATTTCAGGCCCTCGACCGTCGTCAGATAGGGAAAGATCGTTGCGCCCAAGTCTTTGGTCGTCATGCCGAACTTCAACGCCATGACCAGTGTCTGGATCGTGTCCGATCCTTCGGGTGCGATGATTTGGCCACCAAGCAGTTTGTCGGTTTTCTTATCCGCCACAAGCTTGATCAATCCACGTGTGTCGCGGGCGGCAAGAGCGCGCGGGACCTGATCGAGTGGCACGACCGAAGTCTTCACGTCGAACCCTGCGTCGCGAGCCTGTTGCTCGCTCAGCCCGACCCCGGCAATCTGTGGATCGGAGAACACGACCCAGGGCATGGCAGAATTGTCATAGCGCTGATCATCGCCCAGAACGGCGTTCTTCACAGCCAATTTTGCCCCGTAGGCTGCCATATAGACGAACTGGTCGCGGTCTGTCACGTCGCCCGCCGCATAGATGCCGGGCACCGACGTCTGCATGTCGTCGCCGATGACGATGGACCCGCGCGCGTCGGTTTTCACGCCGACCTCGTCCAAACCCATACTGTCGGTATTGGCACGCCGACCTGCGGTCGAAACAAGATGATCCGCCGTGACCTCGACAGGCTCGCCGCCCTGCATAACCCGCAAGGTCACGCCCGACGCGTCACGTCTGACGTTCTCATAACTCAGGCCGGTCAGCAGGGTGATCCCCTCGGCGGCAAAAGCGTCCGTCAAAGCCCCGGACACTTCCGGTTCGGCACCGGGAAGCAGGTGTGACCGTGTCACCAGCGTGACCTTCACGCCCATCCGGCTCATCATCTGCGCCAGTTCCGCCCCGATGTAGCCCGCCCCGATAAAAATCAGACTTTCCGGCAGGGTTTCAAGCTCCAGCAAGCTGGTGCTATCGAGTGCGCCGACCTCCTCGATTCCGTCAATCGTCGGCAGGACCGGATGACCACCGGTTGCAATGATCATTTTCATTGCGGTCAACGTGCGACCCCCGACGATGACGCCACCCTCGATCAGCCGCGCCGGACCAGTATCGATATAATCGACACCCGCGTATTCCGGCAGCAGGTCTGCGTATTTCTTCTGACGCAAGGTCGCGACCAGATCGTCTTTCGACTCGATCAGCGTGTGCCAGTCATCGAGTTGTGCGTGACCGGACAGGCCAGGAAACCGCTTGGCGGCATGTGCGCCATGGATCGCCTCAGCGGCGCGGATCATTGCCTTGGACGGCACACAGCCGACGTTCACGCAGGTGCCGCCGATGGTGCCATGCCCGACAAGTGCGACACGTTTTCCCGCGTCAGCAGCGGTGATTGAAGCGGAGAAACCCGCCGAGCCTGCGCCGATGACGATAAGGTCGTATCCGCCATTTCCATCATCATTCTTGTTGATATCTTTCATTTCAGCGCGCCTCGTGCAGATCAGAGTTTTTTCGTTTGGCAACGACCAGATAAATGATCGCACCAATGGCTATGAGCGGTGTCAGCATGCCAAGCATTCCGAAGAACATGCCAATCCCTGTGCAAGATCCCATCATCATTGTGTCGCTTCCTTGGATTTCATTTTATTGAGGTAGAAAGCGTAGACGCCGACAGCCACGAAAGCGCCGACCGTAATGCGCAGCGCGAAACGGAACTCGATCCAGATGATGAGGATCGACAGAGCAGCGGCAATCGCCGTCGCCCAGAGTTTCGGGTTCGGCCCCACGCGCCCGGCGCGCAGCCAGAGCGCTTGCGCCACGACGGCAAGGCAAAAGAACAAAAGCGGGAACAGCGCGTAGTCGAGCCAACCGGTCAAAGCCGACAGGCCGACACCGGCCACAACGACGACCAGGAGGGGTGTGAAGCAGCACAGGGCCGCAAAGAGTGCGCCACCCAGCCCCCATTTTAGCAAGCGGTCGGGGTTCTCAATGTTCTGGGTCAAGTAGCGCTCTTTCTTTCTGGAGAATGATTGGAAATCGAGGTGCGGCCATTGGCGGACCGCCGGAATTCACGAACGACAAGGAAGGCGAGCGCCACAACCAGTGCGACGGCTATCCAGCCAAGCCCCGACATCCACGCTGCGAGGCCGCCGAACGCCGCAGCAAGCAGAGCTGTGCCGCCACCGCAGCACACGATCACGACCGGAGTCGCAACTCCGAAACCCAGTAGCCCGCCCATAAGGTTGTCACGCATTGCAAATTTCCCCGTGGTTAGGACGCCGTGTCCGGCAGAGCCTGGGCGGGGTAGCCATTTGCCGCCACTGCATCGATGATGCTGTCCACGCTGGTCTCGGCATCATCGAAGGTGACACTGTAAACGCCCTGTCCATACTCGGGACCGTCAACGAAGTCGTCGATCTGGACCGATGGAACGCCGCGCATCGAACTGGCAACGATGAACGAACAGGAGGGGCAGGTCAGTTCGCCGACTGCAATCTCGACGGTGCGCTCTTCGGCAAAAGCCGCTGGGGCAAACGCAGCAATGGCCAGCGTTGACGATAACAGTACGTGTTTCATGATTTTGTTCCTTGTTTAGAATTTCAGAATGAAGGGCGTGATGTAGGGAAAGGCCATCGCTACCGCGACGATTGCGGCGGCGGCCCAAAGTGTCACCCGCATCACAGTCCGGTTGATTGGCCGGGCACAGGTGCCATCGGCGCAGGCGTCCGTATTCACCGGCTTGTATGCCTTGTAGAACCCGTATCCGAGAAACGCGGCACTTAGCGCGAAAGTGTACCATTTGTAGGCATAGAACGCCCCGAGCTGCGCGATGAAGACGCCAGTCACGCCGAAACTCACCAGCACAAGCGGCAGAATACAGCACGAGGTCATCGCCAACGCACCGAGAACGCCGAAGCCGGTCGCACCCCAGCCTTTCGCGCTGTCATCGCCAACCTGACGCACGTGGCCGGATTTATGGTCTGAAATACTTTGCTCCATCGAATCGCCCTTGTTCTGTTCTTTCCATCGTTCTACGGTCTGTAGTTGATACAGGCTCAAGGGATTTCTGCGGATAATGGATAACAGAAGCGTGAAAGCACTCCGGCGGGTCGATCTAGCACGGGCCACGGGCTGCAATCTCGAAACCATCCGCTACTACGAGACGGTCGGTATCATGCCCGACCCACCGCGCACCGCAAAAGGGTATCGAAGCTATGATGATATTCATGTCAAACGGTTGAAGTTCGTCATGCGGTCCCGCGATCTCGGTTTCTCCCTGGAAGAAATTCGCGGGCTGCTCGGGTTGGTCGATGACCGGTCTCAAACCTGCGCTCAGGTCCAGACCGTTGCTGAGACGCATCTTGAAGATGTGCAGGCGAAAATAGCCGATCTCACGCGGATCGAACGTGTCCTGTCGGAAACCGTCGCTCGATGTACAGGCGACGCCGCACCAGAATGTGCGGTGATTGACGCACTTCTCGAAGGTTAGTCCACCCTGAAAAAAGGGAACAACGGACCTTCGTGCATCGCGCAGCGAAAGCCCGGAAAGTCCGCATCTTACCAGTTCGTACACGATGCAGCGAACGGCAGGTGTACGGATAGGGAGGGACTTCTGAGAATTTCATCGTACCAGCCATATGACACACCAATGTCGCCTCTTTCACTCGGCTCAAGGGTGACGGGAGATAATATCGCAGAACGAGCCCCTTACTGGCAGCCTTAGCGGGGGATTCTGCCCCCTCCGGAATTCGACCCCACTTACCGATCAGGCGCCGCTTCAAGGGACGTCTCGAACCGCTTGTCCGCCGCCACTGCTTCTTTCAAGAGCGCGTCGAAATTGTCAGGTGGATTGCCATCTTCCAGCATCCCTTTGAACGTCGCATAGGCATCCGTCTTGCTGCCGTAGGCGCGCAGGGTCTTGTCGTCATTCACCCATGCCACCACGATGACCTTCGCATCGCTGTTGAAGCGGTAGAACAACCGATACTGCTGGAAGAATTTCGCCCGGAACCAGTGCTTGCGGTGGTCGCCGAGTGTGCCGCCTTGCCGGAAGGCTGCGGCACCCGGATCTGCCGGTATGGCCTCGGTCACCAGCTTGAAGATGGCGGCCAGCCGTTTCGTGGAATTTTTCTTGCGCCAGGTCTTGGGATCGCGTGCCTTACGCGCCTCGACCTCCAGGGTCAGCCCTTCGAGCTGGTCCAGAAAGAGCGGATGCGCATAAATCGACCATCCGTTTACGACAAGGGGCGCTTGGGCGGGCACGCTATCGCCGCTCATTCATCCTCGAGCGATAGCGGCGCATCGAGATCGACGTCAACGTCTCCGACCAGTGCTGCAAGACGGTCATGCAAAGCCCCATCGAACGCCCGAATGCGGTCCGGATGCGCCTTGATATCGGCCTCGACAAAATCGAGAAAGGCTCCGAGCACGGGATCTTCCTCGTCGCTGCGCACGGGCTCGATATAGACCCTGCCACTCGGCTCGGTGCAGTAACGAATCTGGTCGCCCTTGCCCAGCTTGAGCTGTTTGCGCACACCCGCCGGCACGGTCGTCTGATACCGATCCGTGAGTTTCGAGACATCTTGTGCGAGGGCTGTCATGGCAGTCTCCTGAAGAAAAGGGGCTTTGCTGCCCGCGATAGGTAATGCATTTGCATTGCCTTGTCAAGACAAGCCGCAGCATCTGCTGTCGCCGGGCAGGTCGATGAACCGTCCGGCGCAGGACCTAATTTCGCCCCGCCAGGAACTCCGCCAGCACCGGGCTAGCCGCTCCTTTCGCGGAGCTGAGCAACTCCGAGCCCACAAGCGAGGCCCTTGAGAGCCGCACGAGCCCACCGGTTTCCTCGATGCGGTAGCAGCGGCGTTTTTGCCGCCCCCGCTTGTAGTACGTCGCGGTGACAATCTGGCAGGTGCTGCCATCGGTGAGCGTCACAGGTGCTGCGAGCTTGATCTTGTCGCCTTCCTCGTAGTCCGGGATCGACGCCCAATCCCGGCAGCGCTGACGCCAGTCCTGGGCGTAGCTGTCCGGGTCTTTCAGGTCGGAGAGGAGCACGATCAGCCCAAGGGGAGCACGAGATTCATTCGGGCCAGCGCTTTCCTCCATGTCCTTGTAGCCCCAGCAGCCGTCATCATATCGGGTAAGGAATACGGCGGCGAAAGTGATGGAGCCATCCGCATCGGTGACATAGGTCGTGTCTTCGACAGGGGTGCCGTCGATACTTGTGACCTTTGCCGCCGCGTACCAAGTCGAACCCACCTTGCAGGCCTTGACCAGTTCGGTTTTGCGCGTGTCGCCCTCGAACGTGCAGAGTCGGGCAATCTCCGCTTTTTCGTCTGCGTAGGTCTGGACGCGGCCATCGGTGTAGAAGAGCCATCCCATTTCAGAGTCCTTTCTCTCGTTTGGGAAAATTGTTGTCGCCAATGTCCCGAGAGGGCCGCAGGCCCGGCAGGGTATTGGCGATGCTTGTTTGAGAATGGGCGCGTTACGCCACCCTCCGGTCATCGATTTCCATCAGGGCATCGAGCGGCACGCGGTATGGCTGCATGGCGTCGAAATCCTCGCAATTGCCGCAGTTCTGCACGATCGCGAAGGTGTCGCAGGCATCCTTCAGGATGACCCGGAAGGTGCCGCCGAGGCCCGAGGGCACCTCGTAGGTCCCGCCGATGAGATAATCCGAGGCCCGGCGTACGAAGACGCGAATGCTGTGGCCATCGGTGGCGAGCCGGATCGCCCCCCGCCCCCGGTCGAAGAGCACCTGCACGTCATCCAGGATGTCGGTGTAGAACTGGCCGGTCAGATCACGAAACGCCATGCGGCGCTGCGCCATCCAGTCGGTGTCCCGAAACGGGTTCATGCCGTCGGCGAAGGCGAAGGAGGGATCGGCCTGCTCGGTGGTAACGATACGGGTGGTCGTGCCATCGATGCCGTTTGAGCGCAGATGCACACCATTGCCGACGATGAGGATCAGGGCCGGCCTGTCCACGGGCCCGTTCCAGTTGGGCAGGAAGGTCGTGCAGGCACGCGCATGTGCGATTTGCGCCGCAACAGCGGAGGCAGAGAACTTGAGAATAGCCATGGGGATGTCTTTCTGTTCGGTTTGGAAGGGTCGACCCGCGCGGGCGGCATGGTCCACGCGCGGGTCGCGTGAGGACTCAGGCCGCTTGCGCGATGTCGCCGTCAGGCTCCGGGGTTTCCGCAGCGGGCTCCGCCTCATCAAAGGCGACACCGGCGGTCTGCATCATGGGCGGACACCAGGCGGCCACGGCAGCGCGCTGCGCGTCCGTGAGCGTCGCGAAGGGATCGGCGAAGAGCTTGTCGCAGAAGGCGACGATCTCCTTCTTGCTCGACGAGGCGAGCGTCACCGCCTCCTGGGCCAGACCCAGATCCTCGCCGAGGATCTTCAGAAGCCAGGCCTTCTTGAAGCGGTTGAAGAGCGCCGCGTTCGGCGTCCAATGCGCGCGAATGTCGGGCATGATCTCAATCTCGAAATCATGCATCAGGCTGTCGCGCTGTCGGTCCCGCGCGAAGCAGGACTGCGTGGTGCTGGCCGTGGCATAGGCGACGAGCTTGGCCTTCTCCCCTGCCTCCAGCGCGCGAAACGCCGCGAACTGATCGGCGGGCGTGCGGGTGTCATCGAGCCAGGACGGATCAAGCGCATCATGCGCCGCCGCCACCTGCTCGAGCGAGGTCTCGTCGATCTCGTCCATCTTGGCATGGCTGCGGTATTCCTTGCGGGCCTCGACCTTGATCGCCTGCGTGACACTCATGCCGCTGGCCAGAACATCACTGACCAGCTTGAAGAGCGTCAGATCGAGCGTGGCTTCCGGATGCAGCGCCATCGCGGCCCCAAGCGCCATGGCTCGCTCGGTCTTGAGGTCCTCAGCCAGTGAGGCTGGGTAGGTGATTTCGCCGGCGTCCGGGGCCTCCTCCCCGGTCGGGCTAGCCGAGGAGCCGCGCGCGCCCTCCTCTTTGACGGTGTCTTCCTGGCGGACGAGACCAACATGGAGCGTGATCTGCCCACCCTGCCACGAGGCTATCACCCCAGATCGCGCTAGGTCCTCGGCGCTGTAGGCCTCCTGCAGGTCGCGGGCTTCCTCTTCCAGAGCGTCGACGCGGTCGTAAAGGGCATTGTAGGCACCGTCCTCGAGCCCCTCGTCCTCCATTTCGAGCTGCAATTTCTCAAGCTCGGCGGTGATTTCATCCACGCGCTTCTGGGCGGCCTCGTCGGGCTCGATCGGGCCGGGATAGACGCGGCCGTAGTCGGCCATTGTCGCGTAATCATACCGCACCATCGCATCGGCCCAGGCAAAGCCCAGCCTCGTGCGGGCCTCTTCGGCAGCCGCACCGAGCTTCTCGAGCAAGATGGTCTCGACCAGTGCTGCATCCTCGAGCACGGAATGTTCTTCCAGAAGATCGGCCGCGACGGCGCCGCCCCGCGCCTCGTAGTCCGCGCGCACGAAGGCCCCGATATCGTCGCTGACCTGCACGCCGCGGGATTTGAGCGCCTGTCGAACGGTATAGGCCTGCAGATAGCCTCCGTCCTTCGTGAGCGCCTCGAAGACCTCGCGCTGCGCCTCCTGGCTCGGGTGCTCGGCAAAGGCTTTCATCGTGTCGAGCGTGATCACCTTGCCCCGTGCCGCGGCGCGGATGTCGGGGTGGATAAGGCCATAGCGCAACCGGCCTTTCACGGCGGCCACCGTGGTACCGAAGGTCTTTGCGATGGTCTCGGGCGTCTGGTCGTCGACCTCCATCATCCGCGCGAAAGCCTCGAACTCGTCGATTGCGTTCATCGGTGCCTGCGTGATGTTCTCGGCAAGCGACAGCGCAGTGGTGACGTCACAGTCGTCAGGGACAAGGCGGCAGTCGACTTTGGTTTTCGCCATGAACCCCTTGGTGGCCTTGTCGGCAACCAGCTCCTTCAGCGCAGCATGGCGTCGGCCACCGGCGAGGACAGCATATTTGCCGTCAAGCTTCTGGACCAAGAGCGGCTGGAGCAGGCCCAGCACAGCGATGCTGGCCTTCAGATGCGCGATGTTCTCGGGATCATAGGTTTCCGGCGCGTTGCTGCGCACATTGGCAGGATGCGGGACCAGATCGCCGATGGCGACGGTGAGAGGGGCAAAGCTTGTGGTCATGGGATATCCTTCCAGGTGAGTGAGGTGAGGCCCGCGCGCGCGCGTGACCAATCCCCGGCTTCAGGGATCACCACGACAAAAGGCCCGCTTTGCCTTTTTGAGGGGCAGCGGGCCTTCATCGTCTCAGATGTCAGGGGGGAGGAGTCCCCTGCCCTTCTACCAGTCGCGCGCCAGCATGATGGTCAGCACGCGCATGGTGGTGGCAGGATTGTCCGGGGTCTCAGCCCCGTAGCGGAAGTCCGAGTCTGCTTCATAGAGATCGATCTTCCAGAACACGGTCTCTCCCCGGATCTCGACCGCCCCGAAATCGTGCCATCCCTCGGGATCATTCTCAGGCTCGAATGTGGCAAACTCACCGGTCGCCTTCACCGCCTCGGCCATGAAGCCGTCACCGGCCTCCACAAGCGCGCGGGTTACATGCATCCGGCCCTGGATGGGCTGCGCGGGCGGCACCCCAAGGCATGCAAGTTTGCGAAACGCGTCGTTCTGCACCGCGATCACGGTCGGATCCGGACGGTCTGGCTGGGGTTGAACATTCATGGACATGGGGATCTCCTTTGAGAGGTTTGAAACACCCTTCTCAAAGCCCGCTTTTTCTTTTCTGCTTGGCGTATGAATCGAGGCCGAAGCCGCCCTACCCGAACAGCCCTTTGGGTCTGTAATTCGGGTTGGGGATGGTTTCGATCCAGCCGCCTTGTTCTTTGATGCTCTCGAGCGCTGCCGAGAGCGGATAAGCGCCCTCGGCAGCGCTCCACCAATAGGCACCGCGCTTGAAGGTGATGATCTTGCGGCGGCCGTCGTTGAAGCAGGCCACCCGCAGCGTCTTGGGTTCCTTACGTGACATGGGAGTCTCCGTTCTCCGTGTGGTCAGGCGGCCTCGGCACTGCGCCCTGCCCTGCCCGTCTCCGATCTGGCAATCAGATAGTCGCAGGCTCGCTGCGCATCTGCTGCGTGCTTGAAGATCGCACCCTTGTCCGACCGAAGAACGCGCAACCAGTTGTGGAGATAGGCGGCATTCATCTCGAGCGTATGCGCCGTGAAGCCGAGCGTCTGACCCAGGAACACCGAGGTCAATTCCGCGACGATCTCCTCGCGCGCATAGGACGTGTTGCCAAACTTCGAGAACCCGAAATCACGGTTCAGTCGATGGGGTGCTTTCGTGGCATGGGCCAGCTCGTGCGCCCAGACCCCGTAGAAATTGCGCGGGTCCTGGAACCGCGTGATGGACGGCATGTAGACCTTGTCCACGGGTGGCAAATAGTACGCCTCCGTGCCCGTGAAGACGGTCGTGATGTCGATGGCGTCGAAAAACGCCTGCATGTGCGGGATGGGCTCTGACGGCGGATGCTCGGGCACGGGCTCCGGGTCGGGGAAGAAGCTGTCGGGCAAGCCCTCGATCTGGCAGGCATTGAACACGCGGTAGGATTTCTGGAAGCGGAAGATACGGGCTCCCTCGGAGTGATCATCCGCGTCGCTGCGGTCATGCTCATCGCCGCCGGCGTCCCTCCGGCTTTGACCGTAGTAAACGACGACAGAGGACTTCTCGCCCTTGCGAACCTTTGCGTCCAAGGCATTGGCCTGCGGCAACGTCATCCAGAAGGGAGAGCTGTGGCCCGCCATCACGGTCCGCATCGTCAGCAGGAAGTTGTTCACTCCCTGGTAGGGTTCTCCGCCCACGCGCAGGGGACGAGAGCTGCCACCTGCGGTCCATGGCTTGCGCCACGGCAGGACGCCGCGCTCAATGATACGGATGATTTCGTTTGTGATGACCTCGGAGGCATCGAATTTGGGCGTGCGGGATCGGGCCATGGCTGGCCTCCTTTCGAGTTTTGGTGAGAGGGAATGGTGATCAGATAGACGGACGGGGCCGCGGATCGTTGGCGATTCTGGCACCGAGGGCTTCGACCATGTCGATGTAGGTGGTCAGCGACACGGACCTGCCGGGGCCCCAGGGTTCAGGGTCGACTGATCCGTCCCGCGCCACCCGCGGCAGGTTCGCGAAGGCGATGACATCGGTGACGGGTCGGATATCGATGAACGGCGTGCCACATGCGACCGCAAGAGCGGCCAAGGGAAAGCGCTCAATCGGCGCGAAGGTTGAAACGGTGGTCCAACCAAGATGGAGGAAAGTCCCACCCTCTCCGCAAATCGCATGCGCGTGTGGCAATGCTGCCGCTTGCCTGAGATAGCCGAGATCACGCAGGACGGTCTCGCGCTCGAGCCGTTGTGCCTGCCCCGTCTGGCCGGTTCGGCGTAGTTCCTTGTGTCGCCACCACGAGGCAGCGGTCGCGCGCAACACGCGCAAGACACCTGTTTGCATGGGAATGCCCTTCATCAGGAACGGCAGACCGGAACCCGGCCCGGACCCATCTGAGGGACCCCAAAGGCCCTCATCCGTCAGTCACAAAACCCGAAGGACACTTTCACTCTTTAGGGATCTGATGCCAGAGAATGTTAAATACGAAGCTCATGAGAGCGCAGGATCCTGCACTTTCCGGCATCAGACCCCAATGAGGAACAGGATCAGGCCCGGACACCCTCTTTCGGGCATCCTCAGGCCTGACCTCCCCCGGCCCTCCTCTTCCTCTCAAACCCCATGATTTCCGCAGGTGGCTTGATTTTGTTCCTGTTATGTTCTATTCTAAGAACCACGCTAAGAAGGGAGATCCCCGATGGAAAGCACCACCTACGCCCTGCCCGCGACGCCCAAGCAGATCGCCTATGCGCGCGCGCTGGCCTTGCGCAACCAGACGCTTTTGCCGTGGGAGGTTCAGCAAGATCGGCGGTCCCTGAGCGCCTGGATCGACGCACAAGCCAAGTTGAACCCGGGCGCGCAGGACAGCCGCCCGACATCAAAGCAGGTCGCTTTTGCCGAGCGTCTCGCCCGCATCAAACGCCGCGCCGTGCCGGATGAGTGTTTCCGCGACAAGGGGCTGATGTCGAAGTGGATCGACGGGAACAAGTGAAGCTAGACAGACCCTGCTGTGATCGAGATTACTTCAGCCGATCGACAACGGATGCCCCGCCCGACCGAGCCAGCACGATCAGGCTGGACTGGATCTTGGATGTGAAGACGGAACTGAACGTGCCGATGGGCGTGCGGTCCTCCCAGACATAGGACCGCTCCAGAATATCGGTGTTGATCTCGTCCAGCATGACCCATTTGCGGACATGGGTATCCAACCCTACGCGCTGCGACTCGATCTGTGGTACCTCGATGAACTTGCGCGAGGGCAAAGGCGGCTGCGTCGTGATCGGCAGGATGAACACCACGGTCTCGCTATCGGACTTGGAGACAGTGACGGCGATGCAGACAGGCCTCGTCTTTCGACCCTCGATCTCGCCCGCCATCTGTTCTCGTTTCCATAGGAACGGGTAGCGGAACACCTCTCCCGCGCTCGGCTTAGTCATCAGACTGCGTCAAGTCCCGCTCGAGCCCTTCTATCATCAGCGCCTTGAGATCCTCGGGCATCTCGTCAACCATATGAGCCTGTTGCGTGGCCCCCCGCGCGAGCTGCTGGTACTGGTCCATGCTCATCAGCACGAATTTCGGCTTGCGGTGCTTGGTGATCGCGATCGGCGACCGAATGGCCGCGTCAAACAGGTCACTTGTGTGCCGCGTCAGGTCGGCCGCCTTGAACTCGGGAAGCTCATGCATGATCAGGGTCTCCATTTGTCCAGAATATACATACATTCTGGATATTCTGCAAGAGATGGGTTGAGCCCTTCCATGTGTCATCCGAACCGCCGCACGGTTTCAGTGTAGGTGTACTCATAGGCGGTGTTGCCGTCTTCAATGGACTCGTCCGAGGTCAGGTGGTCGTAGCCGCGAGAGACTGCCAACGCGCCGTAGCGGTCAAACATGACGAAGGCCCCTGCCCGTCCGATGTCTGTCGGATTGAAGGCTATCGGCCGGATTGTTGATCGGCGCGCACTGTCCGGATGTGAAAGGGTGCCAACTTACATCGACCCGCTCGCGAGAACCTGGTGAATCCTGCAATAGGAGAGGGCGCGTGCCGCTTGGCAAAAGAGATCAAGGCAGGGCCTCTGCTAGTGATGAAACGACCGCAACCGTTTAATGGTATGGTGACGCCCGAAGACGACCGCGACGATGGTTGCAGCCGACCTCGTGTATCGATCACAGTCTTAGATCGGCGGCTCTGTTCTTATCCGGTAGCTACGCAAACTTCGAAACCAGTTGTGGCGCGACTGCTGGCGAGATTTCTGGAGCCTGGTCCTGTTATATCAAAATGACTTTCCGGGCTGTGTTCGGCATGCTCGAGAGGCTCTTGTTGCTCCAGAGCGTTCCCGCGCTGCTCATGCTAATTTTTACTTCATCGATGCCAAGACGCGATCCGCGCGCTTCAGTTCGCGATAGACCGTGGACGGAGCACGACCCAGCCGATCCGCCATCTCTGGAACCGGCAATTTGGCTTCACGCCACTTGGCAAGCTTCCGGCGCTCTTCCAAACTCATGTGAGGGTAGCAGCGTCCCATTCGACATCCTCCATGCAACATTCTGTTTTGATACAGAATTTGCACTTCGGATGTGAATCCACCGCTACATATTAAGGATACGCATAAGGTTTATTATGTATATTTTATCAACCGTTCGGGTCGTTGGTCAAAGAAGGTGGGATCATAGTAAGCGGCCTGGCTGAAAGATCTTGCGGATCTGCTCAGCGCGTTGAGCGGCGAAAACTGGCAGCCGTATGGGTGCTTGCAGATTGTAGCAGATCCAGCGACGCCAGCGGCGGGAGTCATCGCAACCTTCCTTATACTGGCGTCGTAGGGATCCGGCGCAGGATGTAAATGTCCATGATCCAACCATGCGCAGCTTTGGCCTGCGCGCGCACCGTCTGGATCTGCTCTGCCACATCGGCAAGCGGTCCTTCAATACAGATCTCGTTCTGCATGCCGACGTAAGCGCCCCACCAGATATGGTAGTGTGGCATATACAGCGACGTGAAGGCACCGCCTGCATCGAGCATGACCACAACCGTGCCAGGCCCGTCTGGCCAGCCACCGTCTCGCAGCTGCCGCCCTGTCGTGATCATTACGGACGCGCCCAGTTCGTTTAACGGGATCGCATGTGCGGCACAAAGCACCTGGATTGAGGTCAGCCCGGGAATAACATCTAGCATTATGGGTATATCGCGGCCCACACGTGCCGCGATCCGCAGTGTACTGTCATAGAGCGAGGGATCACCCCAGACCAGAAGTGCGACACGCGGCCCGCCGCCCTGCTCCAGATGCGCGTTGATCCGGTCGCGCCAGACGGCCGCAATCGCATCATGCCAGTCGTTCACGCGTGTCAGATAATCGGGCGTGGCCCGGTCGCGCACGGGCAGATCAAACCCTTCGATTCGCGTCGCGGGATTCGTGACGCAGCTTTCGCAGATCGCCTGACGCAGACCGGCAAGATCCGCCTTGTCATCGCCTTTGAGCGGAATGAGGATCAGATCCGCCAAGTTCATGGCCCTCACCGCTTGTGCTGTGACGTGATCGGGATTGCCGGTACCGATACCGATCAGGGATACGGTGATCATCGTCGCCTCGTCGCAAAAAGGCGCGACCCTATCAGGGACCGCGCCATGTTCGACAGTTTTGTCAGATCAGGACGCGCTGTAAAGGCGCGGTGTGACCAGTGCGGACGGTGTCTTGCCACGCAGAGCTTTCGCACCCGCGAGCACGGCCAGATCGGCCAACGGCTCGAGGATGATGACAGCCATATAGGCAATCGCGAAGGTACCAACCGGCGCCAGCGCTTCGCTGCCCATGCCGTAGATCGCCCAGAAAGCCACCCATGCTACAACGCCGCCCTGATAGCAGACCGACAGTGCCAGAACCTGGCTGTATTTCAGGTCAACATAGGCGGTGTCCGGCGCGATAATCCGGCGCGCCATAGCGGTTAGCGCGAAGAGCGGCACCAGCAGCGTGGTGATGTTCATTGCGAATTGCGGCAGGTCGGAGGGCGAGAAGAACATGCCTTGGATTAGCAGACCCAGTGCCAGACCGATGGCTGACGGCCCCGCGCCAAGGATCAGGAAAAGGGTCGAACCAAGGATGAAATGCACCTCTGATACGCCAACGGGGAAGGTCGGTAGAACCTCGAAAAACACGAAGGTCAGAACGGCGGCAAGCAAGCTGCGGATCGCCAGCGAAACAGAGCCGCGCTCCATAATGGCGTGGCGCGCGTACCACAGGCCAGTGGCACCGGCGGCAGCGGCGGTCGCGTAGCTGAGAGTGATTTTTGCCCCGTCAACGAGGCCCGGTTCGATATGCATAGTGGTCTCCTTGCCGTCACACCCGACGGCGGATGGGTTACATTTGGCAAGGCCGGTCTCCTGGCTTGCGGGTCGACACGACCATCCACCTTCCCGGCCCGGTGAGTGGCCAGTGGCATTTTGGATGGCCGCTCTCCGCTGACAGTCGCGGGGGCGGCTGGGGTGGGGGCGCCGCGATTTGGTCCGCCCTTCCCCATTCCCGTTTCAGCCCCTTGCCTTTCCGGTTCGGAGCACCTTTGCAGCTTTTGTTGTGCGCCTAACTAATTCCTCGGTCAAGCCTGCTTACGACAGATCGACGCCTGAAAATACCTTGTGTTCAGAATTCGGCCAGCGGACCATAAAGGATCAGCGCCGGATGATCGCTGCGCGCCTCTGCAAGACTATCGGCCAATTCCGCAATCGTGCTGCGCTGCAAACGCTGATGCGGATGGCCGACCGCTTCGGCCAGTAGTGAGGGCGTGGATGCGGGCAGACCATGGGCCACCAGATCGGCGACCAGCGCCGGAAAGGTCCGTTTGCCCATGAAAACCACAGTTGTCGCCAGCGGATCGGCCAGTGCCGCCCAGTTCAATCCTTCAGGCAATTGGCCGGTTACATCCGCGCCCGTGATGAATTGCACCCGCCGCGCGGTCAGGCGCCGCGTCAGCGGAATGCCCGCCGCCGCCGCAGCAGCACAGGCCGAGGGCACGCCGGGGATGATCTCATAGGGGATACCAGCAGCCATCAGGGCTGCGATCTCTTCTTCAAGCCGACCGAAGATGCCGCTGTCACCGGATTTTAGCCGCACCACCTTTGCGCCAGTCATGGCGTGATCCACCAGCAGGCGGCTGACATGGTCCTGTTTGGGCGATGGGCGACCTGCCCGCTTGCCAACAGCGAGCAGATCGGATTGCGGCCCAGCATGGGCCAGGATCGGCCCCGAGGACAGATCGTCGAACAGTATGATATCGGCCCCGCCAAGACGGTTCACCGCCTTGAGGGTCAGAAGTTCCGGATCACCCGGGCCCGAAGACACGAAAGAGACAAAGCCGGTCATGTTTGAGGTCCATCCGTAAGACTTGATTCCGCGATTAGATGAAAGAACGTGCCGCTGACGCGCCCGCCGCTAGCACCATCGCGGTAAGATCCCGTTTCGGCAACATCTTGCCCGTTCGCATCAGTTACATGGGCCAAGGGCGCATCAGGCTGTGACAGGATCGTAGCATAGTGGAATTCATGCCCGCGCAAGCCCTGCGCCTGATCCATTCCCGGCAAAGGGCGTTGGGGCCGCGCAAGACGGTAGCCCAGATGCATGCGCCGCTTGGCAAAGCTGGTTTCCAAGCCTAATAGCCCCGCCATCCGGTAACGCGTGCCATCTGCGGCCACCAGCCCTTGCCCCAGCGCCATGTAGCCCCCGCATTCCCCGTGCACCGGACGTGTTTGTGCGAATGCAACGATCCCCGCGCGGAACCCCTCGCAATCGGCCAGTTGCCCTGCATGCAATTCGGGATAGCCGCCCGGCAGCCAGCAGACGGTGGCAGAAGGATCGGGCGCCTCATCCGCCAGCGGGGAGAATGGCAGGATCGTCGCACCCTGCGCGTGCCAATCGGCCAGAAGGTGCGGATAGATAAAAGAAAACGCCTTGTCCCGCGCCAGTGCGATCCGCTCGCCCGGTGCAGGGGTGGCTGTGACCTGCGCCACCTGCCCTTTCGTCATAGCCGCAACCGCGCGTATCACGTCAAGATCGCAATGTGCGGTCACAAAAGCCGCCGTCTCGGCAAGAATGGCCTCAAGCCGTGGCAATTCCTCAGCCTGCACCAATCCCAGATGCCGTTCTGGAAGGGCAATCTGGGGATTGCGAGGCAATGCACCCAGAACGCGCAGGCCCGCCGCCTCCATACCGACGCGGATCAGCGCTTCGTGGCGCGGCGATGCGACTTTGTTCAGAATCACGCCTGCCAGGTTCAGCCCCTTGCGGAACTGCGCCATACCATAAGCGACCGCTGCCGCTGTCTGCGCCTGACCGGATACATCCAGCACCACAATCACCGGCCAGCCCATCATCGCCGCCACATCGGCGCTGGCGCCATTGCCCGCCTCGCCAGCTTGCGCCACCCCGTCAAACAGTCCCATCGAGCCTTCCGCGATAACCAAATCGGCCCCTTGCGCCCGCACGGCAAGGTTTTGAAGACGCGCAGCGTTCATCGCCCAACTGTCCAGATTGAACGATACCCGCCCTGCCGCCGCCGCATGAAACGCGGGATCAATGTAATCGGGACCGCTTTTGAAAGGCTGCACGGTCAGACCCTGCGCACGGAACGCCGCCAGCAGACCCAGCGTTACCGTGGTCTTGCCAGTGCCTGACGCGGGCGCAGATATCAAAAGGCCGGGAATCATACGCTGTCCGGAAAACGCGGATTGGTGCCGACGGGGCGGTAGCGCCGGTCATAATCACCCGCATAAAGGCGGCTTTCGTCGAAATCCTCGGACCCGATCGCGTGGCCCACAAGGATCAGTGCCGTCCGCTCGCCCACGCCGATGGCAGGATCCAGCGTGGCCAGCGTCGCGCGGATCACCCGCTGGTCTGGCCAGCTTGCGCGGAACACCACAGCAACGGGGCAATCCGCGCCGTAATAGGGGTTAAGCCGCGCGGTCACTTCTTCCAGCAGATGCACTGACAGATGCAGGGCCAGTGTCGCGCCCGTGCGGGCAAAATTTTCGAGGCTCTCACCATCCGGCATCGCCGTGGCACGGCCCGATGTGCGTGTCAGGATCACCGATTGCGCGACACCCGGCAGGGTCAGTTCCGCCCCCAGCACCGCCGCTGCCGCAGCGAAGGAAGGCACACCAGGCGTCACGTCATAGGCAATTCCCAGCGCGCGCAACCGGCGCAACTGTTCGCCCATCGCCGACCAGACCGACAGGTCGCCAGAATGCAGCCGCGCCACGTCTCGGCCCGCTGCATCGGCGGCTTGTATCTCGTCCATGATCTCGTCCAGCGACAGCGACGCGGTATTCACGACCCGCGCACCGGCAGGGCAGTGCGACAGCAGCGCTTCGGGCACCAGACTGCCCGCATAAAGGCAGACCGGACAGGCCGCGATCAGATCGCGCCCGCGCAGGGTGATCAGATCAGGCGCTCCGGGGCCTGCGCCGATGAAATGAACCGTCATTCTACCTCTCCTTCACCTATCGCCACAGCGCAGGTCGCCATACCATCCACCGACGCCATCCGCGCCACGACAAGACGCGCGCCAGTGCCTGCCCCGGCTAGCGCCGCCGCTTCGGCCACCGAACCCGTGCCATGCAGCGCCATGATCCGCGCCGATTGCGTGGGCGTCGCCACCCCATGAACCGTAACCGCATGCACCGACAAGCCGCGTTCCGCCGCCAGCGTTCGCAATGCAGGCGCGCAGGCCTTGGCAGTCAGTGTCGCCAACGCCGTGACAGGCCCGCCTAGCAGCTCGACCTGCGCCAGCAGGTCACGCAGGCTTTCTATCGTGGCACCTTCACGAAAACCAAGGCCCGCAACCCTCATTTTACCACACTCCACTGCACAACGGGACGCGCAGCAGACCAGCCGCGAAACCCGCCCAAGGCGGTAGCCTCGGCCATATAGGCACGCAGCAGATGCCCGCCATACCGCGCATGGCAAGCGGCAAGCTGCGCCTCGGTCTCAAGGGTGACCCCGTTTGCAACAAGGCGGCAGCCGGCAGGCAGAAGCGGCCAAAGGGCTGCATATAGTGCCGCATCGCCACCGCCGCCCACGAAAACCGCATCCGGTGCAGGCAGGTCACGCAGGGCTTCGGGCGCGCGGCCCTCGACCAGCTGAATCCGCTGCGACACACCAAAACCATCTGCATTGGCACGGATATTGGCGACCCGCGTAGGCTTGGCCTCGACCGTGCAGGCCTGCCCCCCCGCCAGACACCATTCGACCGAGACCGAGCCAGATCCGCCGCCGATATCCCACAGCAGCAATCCGGGGCGCGGCGCCAGCGCCGACAGGGTCAACGCGCGCACCGGCCGCTTGGTGATTTGACCGTCATGCGCGAACAGATCATCCGGCAGCCCCGATGCGCGCGGCAGTCCTGCGTCACGGGGCAGATCGGCCCCGTCCAGCGCCACGGCAACAGGGGCAATGACATCATCCCAGGCTGCGCCCTGGCGTATCCGTTCACGCGGGCCACCCAAAGCCTCGCAGACAGTCATCCGTGTCGCAACAAAGCCGTTGTCGCGCAGCCAGATTTGCAGCCCCGTCACCGCCGCCGCGTCGCGCAGGGTGCAGATCACCCGCACACCACGCGCCAGAACCGGCCGAAGCCGCGCATAGGGCGCTGCATGCAAGCCAAGACAGATCACATCCTCAAGCCGCCAGCCTAAACGCCCTGCCACCAGCGAGAACGTCCCCGCCACCGGAAAGGTGTGCCATTCATCAGGCGCCAGATGCGCCGCAACCGATCCGCCAGCGCCGAACCAGAAAGGATCGCCCGACACCAGCATGGCGACAGCACGCCCGCGCAAGGCTAGCAAAGGCGCCAGATCAAAGGGCACCGGCCATGCCTGCCCCTTCGCCCCGACCTGCGCCAGTTCCAGATGGCGCGGCCCGCCAAAGACGATTTCCGCACGGTCCAGCGCGGCACGGCTTGCACCTGACAGCCCTGTCAGTCCATCCTCGCCCATACCGATGACCGACAACCAGGGCTCAGCCATGACACGCATCCTTCTGCTCGGCGGCACGACCGAGGCTTGCCATCTGGCGCAACGACTGGCGGACGGAGGCGCGGATGCGGTGTTCTCCTATGCGGGGCGCACCGACGCGCCCGTGTCGCAGCCATTGCCGACAAGGATCGGCGGCTTTGGCGGCGTTGATGGTCTGGTGCGCTATCTGCACGACAAGTCCATCACCCATGTCATCGATGCCACCCACCCTTTCGCAGCCCAGATGAGCCGCAATGCCGTGCAGGCCTGCAACCTGACAGGCACTTCGATGATTGGGCTGGAGCGTCCTGCGTGGCAGGCGGAAGCGGGCGACAACTGGACCCATGTGCCGGATATCGATGCCAGCGTGACCGCCCTGCCCGACCAGCCTGCGCGTGTCTTTCTGGCCATCGGCAAACAGAACCTTTCCGCTTTTGCCAGCAAGCCGCAGCATCACTACCTGTTGCGCCTTGTCGATCCCGGCCCGGTACCGCTGCGTCAGGCCAGCACGATCATCGCGCGCGGACCCTTTGACGTGGCGGGCGATACGGTGTTGATGCGTGACCATGCGATCACCCACATCGTCGCCAAGAATGCAGGTGGCACTGGCGCTGCGGCCAAGCTGGGAGCTGCGCGGGTGCTTCATCTGCCGGTCATCATGATCGACCGGCCCGCCCTGCCCCCGCGCCATCTGGCGAGCAGCGTGAACGAGGTTCTGGCGTGGCTGGCTCATTCCGGCACCGGATCGGGCACAGAGCGCGGGGTATAAAGCCAGCGCCCGACCTTCCGCGTGGCCGCATTGCCCACGATTACAACGGTCCTCATATCGGCCATTTCTGGCCCCGCCTCCGATAGCGTCACAGTGCGCAAGGCCTCGTCCGCTGTGCTGACCGCGCGGGCAAACAGGATCAACCGCGCCGGTTCGCATTCCTCGCGCAAGATATCCAGCACGCGGGAAAACTGGTGCGGGCGCGATTTTGAACGCGGATTGTAAAATGCCATCGCAAAGCCGCCACGCGCCGCATGACGCAGACGCCGCTCCACCTCGGCAAAGGGTTTGAGATTGTCGCTCAGATTGATTGCGCAAAAATCATGGCCCAACGGCGCACCCGCCCGTGCCGCCGCTGCCAGCATCGCGGTAATGCCAGGCAGGATACGGATATCTGTTGCGTGATACTCCGGCCTGCCTTCCAAAGCTTCGAACAAGGCCGAAGCCATGGCGAACACCCCCGGATCACCGGAAGAGACGATCACCACGTGGCGGCCTTCAGACGCCATTCGCAGCGCCAGTTCGGCGCGGTCCAGTTCCACACGGTTATCTGACGGATGCAGGGTCAGCCCCTCGCGCGGGGCCACCCGTGCGACATAGGGAATATAGCCGACGATATCCGTCGCCTCGGCCAAAGCCGCGTTGACCTCGGGTGTGACCAAGGCGTCAGAGCCCGGTCCAAGCCCTGCAACTGTTATCCACCCCGTCATTCCGGCCCGACCGTTTCAGGCCGCCGCCCCTGCCCGTGGACCAGCACAATCGCGAAATAAGGGCAATCGGAGTCATCAACCTCGGCGAGGCGGGCAATCCGCTGGTTAGGCATTGTGCCCCGTTCGATCAGCCATGCATCTTCAAGCCGTCCGGCTGTCGCCAAAGCGCGGCGCACCCTTGGCAGGTTGCGCCCTGTCTTCATGATAGCCAGCGCATCCGCCACCTGCATATGCCGGACCAGATCATCCTCGGGTAGCGTGCCCATCAGCACGGTCAGCACATCGTCGCCCCATGTGATGGGTTGGCCCGCGGCATTCCAGCAGCCGACCATGCCGGGGATCGCAGGGATCACATCAACCGGCACATGATCCTTCAGACGCGTGTAAAGATGCATGAACGAACCATAGAAAAACGGATCACCCTCGCAGAGCACCACCACATCTGCCCCGTCGGTCACTAGCGTTTTCAAGCGCTGCGCCCAATCGTCATAGAAGGCGGCCAGCAAGCGGATATAGTCGGGGCTGTCAAAGGGCAGTTCTGTCGTGACAGGATATTCCATCGGATATTCTACAGCATCCGCCGCCAGCATCCCCTCAACGATCCGGCGCGCCTGTCCGGGACGACCAGCCTTGCGAAAAAAGGCGATATGGCGCGCCGCACGGATCGCGCGGTCTGCCCTGACTGACATGAGTTCCGGATCACCGGGGCCAAGCCCTGCACAGATAATGCGGCCCTCAATATTTTCTGTCGGACTGTCCATGTTCATTCCTTGCGGCTGGCCAGCGCATTGACAGCGGCCACCGTAATCGCCGAGCCACCCAGACGCCCTGCAACAATCACCGATGGCACAGGCGGTGCAGCCATCAGCGCCTTTTTCGACTCCATGGCACCCACAAAGCCGACCGGACAGCCGATAATCGCCGCAGGGCGCGGGCAATCGGGGTCTTCCAGCATGTTAAGCAGATGAAAAAGGGCGGTCGGTGCATTGCCGATGGCCACTACAGCCCCCGCCAGATGCGGCCGCCACAGTTCCAGCGCGGCAGCCGAGCGTGTATTGCCCATCTTGGCCGCCAGCGTTGGCACCGCCGGATCGCGCAGCGTGCAGATCACTTGATTGGCGGCGGGCAGCCGCGTGCGTGTGATCCCTTCGCTGACCATATGCGCGTCGCACAGGATTGGCGCGCCTGCCTCAAGCGCTGCGCGCGCGACAATCGCCATACCAGGGGTAAAGCGGACATGCGCCTCAAGCCCTACCATACCTGCGGCATGGATCATCCGAACGACAACGATCTCTTCCTCGGGTGTGAATCGCGCCAGATCAGCCTCGGCGCGTATCGTGGCAAAGGATTGCAGATAGATTGCGGCCCCGTCGGTTTCATAGGTATGCGGCATCAGAACGAACCTTTCGCAATCACTTGGGCTGTTGTCAGGCCTCTGATATCAGCCGCATCCTGCGCGCAACCCCCTTGGATCAGGTCAAAGCCCTGCGGGGATGCGACCAAAGTAACATCCGCCCGCGTGGGATGAGCGCACCCCTTGGCGCAGCCCGATACATGAAGCAACTGCCCCTCAGCCAACTGCGGGGCAAGCTTGCGGGCTAGATCGCGCACGGGACCATGCGCCTGCAAACATCCGGGTGCGCCTGTGCAAGCCATAACGCGGCGCAACGGATCATCCGGCGTCACGATCAGCCCCGCGATATCCGGCAAAACCCTCAGCCCCTCGACCAGCAGCATCCGCCACGGCGTCACCCGCAGATCACCCAAGGCGGCAAGTGCTGTCAGCGTGTCAGCCTGCATCTGCCCGAAGGCAAAACCGACCAGCGCACCCTGTGCAACCAGTCCCGGTGCGGGGGATGCGGCCGCTGTCGCAGGGCGCACTGTCCCTGCCAGAATGCCCGCCGGCAATAAGCCGCGCCAGGCCAGTGCCGCCATCCGCCCGCGCCCATCTGTCACGCCGCCTGCATCTACAAACCACTGCGCCAAGGCTATTGCCAGCGCCGGAGCTTCGGCATCGGATACGCGTGCACCAAACTCCGACCCGTCACAACGCAGGATTAGCCCGCCATCCGCCGCGCGTTCTAGCCGGATATCGGCGGCAATATCCTGCATCACAGGGGCTGGCCCGCAGTCTACCGCAAAGCCGAATTTAGCGGGCAATGCAGGTGCGTCGCCTAGCGCCTGCCCCAGTCTTGCCGCTAGGTCATCGGTACCTGCATCCGAAAAGGGTGTCACCAGCACATTGCGCCGCGCCTCGGCCTGCGCGTCTGCATCTATTAGATCGAAGGCACGAAGATCGTCGATCAGCGGGCCGTGCGTCGCCTCGGACACGCCGCGCAACTGCACATTGCCGCGCGATGACAGATCAATCAGCCCGTTGCCATGCGCAGCCGCCGCCGCTGCGACCCCCGCCGCCTGCGCCTGAGTCAGCCGCCCACCACGTGGCCGCACGCGCACCACCAATCCGTCGCCCGACATCATCGGGCGCAAGGCTCCAGGGCACCAGCCCATCACGGCGAAATCCTTCGCGGCGCTCATGCATCCGCCTCCAGCGCAGCCGCAATCGAGTTGCGCCGCGTCACCCATAGCCCCGCACCGCGCAACCTGTGGAACACATCACGCATTGCAGCCAAGGCGGTAGGATTCTCGCGCTCCATGAAAGCCACCAAGTCCTCGCGGCCAAGAGTGGCCTCGTGATATGCATCAAATAAGTGCGGCGGCACGACGCCTCCCAGATGAGCGAAAGCAGCCATGTTCTCTAGCGTTGCGGTAATTTCGGCTGCTCCACGGAAACCATGCGCCATCATCCCGTCAGCCCAAGCCGGATTGCTGGCCCGCGCCCGCACCACGCGAGCGATCTCTTCGGTAAGCCCGCGCGCGCGCGGGCGGTCGGGCTGCGAGGCGTCCAGATGATAAAGCGCAGGCGCAGCCGCCCCGATCCGCGCCATGGCAGCGGCAAATCCAGCCTCATGTGCTGCATAGTCGCCCGCCAGCAGCAGATCACTTTCCGGCAGGTCTTGCGCATGCACAAAGCTGTCGGCCCCTTGCAACCGCGCCTCAAGCCCCGCGCGATCATCACGCGATAGCCCGTCCGCACCGATGGCCCAGCTTGACGCGGCAAGCCATGCCTCGCCCGCAGCCGCACGCGCCTCTTTTGTGAATTCGTCCATCGCAGCGCCCATTCCAAGGCCGTACTGTCCGGGCTTGGGGCCGAAAACGCGGGCTGCCTTGGCGCGGTAGGGGTTGAAATCATCAGCCTCGTCCCGTTCGGCCAAGGCCGCAGCCCCTGTTTCGAACATGGTCGCCAGCCCTGGAAACACATCCCGGAACAGGCCCGACACCCGCAATGTCACGTCGATGCGCGGTCGGTCCAGTAGCGCCAGCGGCACCACCTCGACCCCCGACACCCGCGCTGATCCCGCATCCCAGACAGGCGCCAGCCCCGCAAGATGCAGCGCCATCGCGAATTCCTCGCCCGCAGTCCGCATCGTGGCACTGCCCCAAAGGTCAATGACCAAGCCGCGCGGCCAGTCGCCGTGATCCTGCAAATGCTTGCGCAACACCTCTTCGGCCAGCTTGACGCCTTGGGCATGGGCCCCCCGCGAAGGCACGGCGCGCGGATCGACAGCATAGAGGTTGCGCCCCGTTGGAAGCACGTCCGAGCGTCCCCGCGCGGGCGAGCCGGATGGCCCCGCCGCCACACGCTTGCCCGCGAGCGCGCGGATCAGCCCGTCACGTTCCGCATCGCCACAAGCGCCGCGCCCCAGAACATGCAGCCCCTCTCCATATTGGCTTTCCTTAATATCGCAGACAAAACGGTCCAGCCGTGTCAGCGCCTCGGCAGGGCTTGCGCCTTCCGGCAGGCCAAGATCAGCCTCGACACCTGATGCCCGCGCTTCGCCCAGAATATCCCCGATCAAACGGTCACGCCGTGCAGGGTCCAGCCCGTCAGCGGTGGAAAACTCATCCAGAAGCCGCTCCAGCCGCTGCATCCCTGCCGGAATTTCAGTCTGCGCCAAAGGCGGCGGCAGATGGCCCAAGGTCAGCGCCCCAATGCGCCGCTTGGCCTGCGCCGCCTCGCCGGGGTCGTTGACGATGAAAGGATAGATGACAGGCAAGGTGCCGATCAGCGCCTCGGGCCAGCAATCGCCCGACAGGGCAACAGATTTGCCCGGCAGCCATTCCAGAGTACCATGCGCGCCCATATGGATCAGCGCATGCGGCGCTTGCGCCCGTAGCCAAAGGTAAAACGCTACATAGAAATGACGCGGTACCCGCGCGAGATCGTGGTAATCCCCGTCCCGCGTGACGACATCGCCGCGCTCTGGTTGCAGCGCGATCAGCGCATTGCCACGGCGCAGCGCGGCAAAGCGGAACACCCCGCCGGTGCAAGCCGGATCATCGGCAGGACCACCCCATGCCGCAAACAGATCGTCGCGCAAGGCTTGCGGCAAGCCCTCCAACGCTGCCAGATAATCGGCCAACGGCCAGTCCATCCGCGCATCCATCAGCGCAGCACCCAGCCCCGTCCCCGCCGCAACATCATAGCCCGCAGCCGCCAGATCAGCCAGCAAAGCCTCGGTCGAGGCCAGCGCATCCATACCGACAGCATGCGCCAGCTGATGTGCGCGCCCCGGATAGTTGGACAGAACAAGTGCCAGCCTCCGGTTATCTGCTGCCGTCACCGCCAGATCATGCCACGCCTTGATCTTGCCCACCACCACAGCCACCCGCGCCGCATCGGCACGGTGCGCGAAGCGCGAGAATTGCAAATCAGGATCGCGCTTGCCGGGGGATTTGAAGGATACAAGACCAGCAAACATGCGCCCGTCCACCTCGGGCAGAACCACATGCATGGCAAGGTCTGCAGGCGACAGGCCACGGTCCGACAAGGCCCAATCCTGCCTGCGCGCCGTGGACAAGGCCACCTGAAACACCGGACAATCCGCCATATCAAAGGGCGTTGTTCCATCCTCTGCGCGGGCAGAAAACGCTGTTGCATTCACAATCGCCACAGGCGGCGCCTGATCCAGCCAAGGGCGCAGCCAGTCGGCAAACCCCGCCGCCTTGAGCGACGGCGCGAAGACCCCGCAAGCCGCAAAGCCAGCGGCGCGCAATTCGCGGATCAACACATCCACGGGCGATGTATCCGCCGCTGTCAGGTAGGAGCGGTAAAAGCTTACCAGCACGAAAGGCCCATCCGCAGGCGGCGCGGCAATCACCCCCTGATCAGGATCATAGAACCCCATATCGGGCACGCGCTTGTTGCCGGGCACAGGCCCTGCATAAAGTCCCGCTGCAATGCACAACTGCGCCAAAGCCGCCTGCGCCGCCACAGCGCCACCCGCCTCGCACAACTCCGACAGACGCCGCAGGGTCGAAACCGGCAGGGTGGACAAAGCATCAAGCGCCGGATCGGGCCGCCCGTCCGCAGGCAGCACTGCCAGCGCAATTCCGCGCCTGCGCGCCAGATCCTGAATGGAGGCCAGACCGTAAGGCCAGTAAGCCTCCCCTCCGATCAGACGGATCAGGATCGCCTTTGCCCCCGAAAGGGTGTTCTCAATATAGGTATCGACCGAGACGGGATGTTTCAGCGCAACGATATTCTGCAGCCTAAGAGCTGGCAAAGCACCCGCTGCACGGTGCCAGCCCGCCGCGAACGCCCCGAGGTCACTGTCCGAGAAGGACAACACCACTAGATCGGCAGGGTCCTGCCCCGGATCGAACGGGGTTTCAGCCTCTTCCAGACCATGGGATTCGCGGAAGACGACGTGCATGATGTGCCCTTAGCCCTGCAAAACTCGGTGGATCGCGGCAGCGTCGATATTGTCATGCTCCGCGATGACAACAAGACGCGACTGGCGCGGGGTCTCTCCCCATGGACGGTCGAACTGATGGCGCACACGTTCCCCCACGGCTTGCAACAGAAGACGCATCGGCTTGCCCGTCACCGCGATATAGCCCTTCACCCGCAGGATATCCTGCTCGCGCGACAAACGCTGCACGCGGGCGACCAGATCGTCGATATCCGCGACCTCGTCCAGCGCCACGACGATGGAATCGAAATCCTCGTGCTCGTGGTCGTCATGACCGTCGTGATGGCTGGGGCGCGCATCCAAATCATCCTCGGCCGCCGCGTTCAGGCCGATGATCACCCGCGGATCGATCACACCGTCGGTCATGGCGATGATCGGCAGCTTGCGCGGCGTTTCCGCCTCGATCACCTTGCGCGCCGCCGCAAGACCGGCCTCGCCCGCCAGATCAGCCTTGGACAGCAGCACCACATCGGCGCAGGCGATCTGGTCCTCGAACACCTCGGAGAGCGGTGTCTCGTGATCCAGTGAGTCGTCCGCAAGACGCTGTGCATCCACCGCCGCCACATCGGGCGCGAAACGCCCCGCCGCCACCGCCTCGGCATCAGCCAGCGCGATCACGCCGTCCACGGTAATCTTGGAGCGGATCGCGGGCCAGTCGAACGCCTTCAACAGTGGTTTGGGCAGTGCCAAACCGGAGGTTTCGATGATAATATGGTCCGGCCGCTGCGGCATCGCCAGAAGCGCCTCGATCGTGGGGATGAAATCATCGGCCACAGTGCAGCAGATGCAGCCATTGGCCAGTTCGACGATATTCTCTTCGGGGCAATTCTCGTCCGCGCAGGCTTTGAGGATATCGCCGTCCACGCCCACGGTGCCGAACTCGTTGACCAGTATGGCCAGCCGCTTGCCCTGCGGGTTCTGCATCAGATGCCGGATCAGCGTGGTCTTGCCCGATCCCAGAAAGCCGGTGATGACAGTGACGGGGATTTTGGTCAGATCGGACATGTCAAAGCTCCATTTTGGGAAGGCGCGCAAGGCTCTGCTTGCGGAAGATCACGGGGCGTTCACGCCACGGCACGATACCGTCCTCGGTCTGTGCATAAAGCGCCGCGCCGCGCAGGATTTCATCGGTATCATCAGAGGTCATACGACCGTAGACATACGACCATGCGCCGGGCTTGGTCAGGGCGATGCTGCACCCGTGATCGCAGGCGGACAAGCATTCGACGGGGCGAATGGTCACACCTTCGGGCGCGGGCGCAGTCGACAGCGCCTCGAACAGTCGGGCACCGGCGCAAACCTCGCCCTCAAGCACCGGCTGGCCCGCGCGGCAGGTCATGCAGACATGGAGAACAGCACCCATCGCGTCACCTTTTTTGACTGCGGAAAACAGAGGCATGCGCCAACGGTCAGGCGTTATCGCCTGTGTCCGAAGGTCGCGGAACACCCCGTCCGCGCGTTTCAGTTCGTGCACTGGCAGGTCTCCCGGCTTGCGGATCTCGAAGCGGGGCTTGCACCTTGCTTCAGCGGTTCGCCCCCCTTCCCGAACCTTGCGGCCAGTGGCATGGGCGGACCTTTCCGGTCACGGTCGCGGGGGCGGCTGCGCTTCGGTCAGGCAACACGGGTGTGTCGCAAAACCTGTCGCATTCCCTTTTGGCCTGCCATAAGACAGGCACCAGCGCTCAATCCCCCTCATTTGACAGAAGGGCGGCGAGTGTCAAGAAAAAGGACAATACGATGTCAGATATTCAGAACACTTCCGCCGACAAACCAGCCCCCACATCCGAGGCGGAACTGGCGCGTCATGCCTCCAAGATGGCCAAGAAGAAAGCCGCCCGCGACCGGATGATGGCCGCTAAGGAAGGCGAGAAAGGGCTGATCATCGTCCATACAGGTGCGGGCAAAGGTAAATCCTCGTCCGGATTCGGGATGATCCTGCGGTCTATCGCGCATGGCATGCCCTGCGCCGTTGTGCAGTTCATCAAAGGTGGGTGGGATACCGGCGAGCGGCGCCTGATCGAGGGCCAGTTCACGGAGCTGTGCCAGTTCCACGCGATGGGCGAAGGTTTCACATGGGAAACGCAGGATAAGGCGCGCGACATTGCCGCAGCCCAAGCCGGATGGGAAAAGGCCAAATCCCTGATCCGCGATCCCGAAATTCGGTTTGTGCTGCTGGACGAGATTAACATCGCGCTGCGCTACGACTATCTGGATATCGACGAGGTGCTGACCTTTCTGTCCGAGGAAAAACCCCCGTTGACGCATGTCTGCCTGACTGGCCGCAACGCCAAGGAGGCGCTGATCGAGGCCGCCGATCTGGTGACCGAGATGACGCTGGTCAAGCATCCATTCCGCTCCGGCATCAAGGCCCAGCCGGGCGTGGAATTCTGATCCCCGATGCCCGCGATCATGATTCAGGGCTGCGGCTCGAATGTCGGCAAATCCATGCTGGTGGCGGGGGTGTGCCGTGCAGCAGCCCGCCGTGGCCTGTCCGTGGCGCCGTTCAAGCCGCAGAACATGTCCAACAACGCTGCCGTCACCGCCGATGGTGGCGAGATCGGACGGGCGCAGGCCTTGCAGGCGCTGGCCTGCGGGCTGGAGCCGGTCACGGATATGAATCCGGTGCTGTTGAAACCCGAGTCCGAGGTGGGCGCGCAGGTGATCGTGCAGGGCAAAAGGCTGACCACGGCACGGGCGCGCGATTATGCGGCGCTGAAGCCCAAGCTGATGGCCTCGGTGCTGGACAGTTTCAACCGCCTGCGCGACACCTATGATCTGGTTATCGTGGAGGGCGCGGGCAGCCCGGCCGAGGTGAACCTGCGTGCCGGTGATATCGCCAATATGGGCTTTGCCCGCGCCGCCGATGTGCCGGTGATCCTGACCGGCGATATCGACCGTGGCGGCGTGATCGCGCAGGTCGTGGGCACTCAGACGGTGATTGATCCGGCTGATGCTGCAATGATCAAAGGATTTATTATTAATAAGTTTCGTGGCGATCCTCGTCTGTTTGACGATGGGTATGTCATGATCGAGCAGATTACCGGATGGCGCGGTTTCGGCGTGGTGCCGTGGTTTGTACGAGCCAATCTGCTGCCCGCTGAGGATGCGCTCGATCTGGCCTCCGGCCCTGCCACAGACGGCGTGACCATAGCCTGCCTGACCTTAAGCCGGATTGCCAATTTCGACGATCTGGACCCGCTCAAGGCGGAACCCGGCGTCAATCTGGTGATGGTGCGCGCAGGTCAGCCGATCCCCGGTGATGCGCGTCTGGTGATCATTCCCGGATCAAAGTCGACTCGCGGCGATCTGGCATTTCTGCGCGCGCAGGGCTGGGACATAGATCTGAATGCCCATGTTCGGCGCGGCGGGCATGTTTTGGGCATTTGTGGCGGCTATCAGATGCTGGGGCAAAGCGTGAGTGACCCTGATGGGATCGAAGGCCCTGCAGGCGAAACATCTGGGCTAGGCCTGTTGAATGTAGCCACCGTGATGACGCCGAACAAGCGCCTTTCACGCGTGAAAGCGACCCATTCCGCCAGCGGGCTGGAAGTGGCGGGCTACGAGATCCACATCGGACAGAGCAACGGCCCCGATTGCGCGCGCCCTTTCGCCCGGATTGAAGGGCGGGCCGAAGGCGCTGTGAGTGCAGACGGACGCATCATCGGGAGCTATCTGCACGGGTTGTTCGCCTCGGACGCGTTTCGCGCCAACTTTCTCTCCGCATTGGGCGTAAATGCCTCGACACTGGCGCACAGCGCACTAATCGAACAGACGCTGGATGCGCTGGCCGATCACGTAGAGGAGCATTTGGATGTTGAGGGTCTTATAGATTTGGCGCGTTAGATATTCACATAGCGCGCCGCATTGCGTCGCGGTGACGGTTCGGGCTCAAGGCGTCGATGAACAGCGAGCCGCCAACTACAGCTTCGAGCTGTAAGCGCGCCACTCTTACTAAAAGGCAACGCGGAATCCCATAATAGCTGCTGTATCCTGACGCCCGGTGATATGACCATGGTTAAACGCATGGATAGCGCCAACAAAGACCTCAGCGCTTTGTCCCATGGGTGTTCCATAAGTAATCGATAGATCAATTTCCCGGGCTTGCGGTGCATAGTTGATCCCTAAATCTTGGTAAGACACACCACCTGCGCTGCGAGCAGCCGGTAGCGCAATTTGAGTGCTACCGGAGGTGACAGCGATAGGCATAGATACTCCGAGGCTCAGCCGGTCCCCTTTCCGCAACACACCAGTTTGTCCAGCCTCTACACGCATGGCATTGAAGCGCACATCCGAAGTGTTTGACATCCCGATGCCTGTGGAACCCGGCGACATCCCAAAGGTTCCGCCAAGTTCTATGAAGCCGGCTGATCCGATCTTTTGTGAAAAACCCACTTCCAATGCCGCAAAAGTGGAACTTGTTCCTTCCAAGCCAGGCAGCACCGAACCGTCATCGCGGCCAAGGTTCAAACCAATGAAAATCGCGCCGCCTGCTGCTTCAAACGATTTGCCAATTGAAGCAACAGCAGCAGGCTCAGATCCGTCCCCGGCGGTTGACCCATGTGCAGTGTCGGGACTCAGCATAGCCAATTCGAATGTATCATGTGTCAGAGTGATATCAGCTCCACCGTATTCTTGCATCAAACTGTGGCGGGGTGCATTGCCGAACATTGCGCTCCACAGCTTTTCAGAAACGGGAGCGGCTGGCGCCATAGCCGCAAGTGCCGTACCAGGCATGGTAAAGTCGCCACCCAGTAAATCAGTCACGAGCACCGGAACAGCCTCCAAGCTGCGGGTGATCGCATCACCTGTCGCACCTCCTCCATTGATGAGCGGTTGCTCAACGCTGAGCGCAGTGCCATCTGCCATCTGCCATCGTTGCAACCGGGGTCCCAATGGGCAACAGGGCTGCGCGGGGGAGTGGGCAAAACTTGGGGGTCATGCGGCTGCTCTTTGGTAGGCTCCGGTTAGCCGACCGTCGAGAACGGCGGCGCGGACAACAGCCACGCGGTGGGCTCCATTGGGCGACCATCTCATGCGGCGGCGCTTGCCCATGCGGGTGTTCCCGATGTCGTCCACGCAGCCCTCTGCCCGGGATGAAGAAATCGGAAAACCCGTGCGGTACCGCCGACCATAGTCGGTCAGGCTGTCCATGTTGTTCGCAAGGTAGGAATAGAGGTCCGGGCACCGGGCTTGCACGCGTCGGGCTGCTTCAGCCGCCATGCGATCATCTGTATTCAGCCGCGTGCAATCGACGATCAACCATTGCAGACTGGTCGTGGCCGTTAGAACTTTCCCATGCCAAAGGTACCATCGCAGTGTTTCGGCCGGACGTTTGAACAACACTGGAATGCCGGAGAAACCCCTGCTCTGCAGCAGGCCTTTTACGGCGTTCTCGACGTGCTGAATACGCATCGAGATATGCCACCAGTCGAGGATGTGGCGGACCTTTCCATCGACGGCATTGCGGACGAGGTTTGGCAGGGCTGGTTCCCCGTCCGAAATTACCGTGACGGTTTGTTCGTGATCCCAACCGAGAGCCCTCAAGTGCTGGCGAAGCTGACTGGCAGGTGACAGGACCGCCTGTTGCACCAAGCCGAAGCGACGGCACCTATCGTGGCCTTCAATTTTACCGACCACAACATCGAGGTGTCGCTTCTGATATTCCGGCCTGCATCGGATATGCGCACCGTCCAGGAAAACCGTCAGCGCAGGCGCCTCTTCGGCGGCTGAAGGAACCAGCGGCTCATTCTGCTCGCTGTCGCAGATTTCCCGGGCAACTTTGCCCAGTCGATTGCGCACCGATGTGTTCACCTGCTTCGCGCAAGGCAGAAAGGTTTCCAGAATACGCACCGCTTCCCGAAAGGAATGACGCGCTCCAAGTTCGGCTTGAAGGCGTCGCAGTTCCGGGGTCGATCGATCCGGGAAAAAGTGAGCGAGAGGCGAAAGCGGTCCGCCCAAGACAACATCGGATTTTGCATTGCAGGCGCAACGCCGAATGCGCGGCGCTTTGACCTCGAACCTGCCGAAGAGTGTGTCGAGCACCCGCGACCGATAATCATGTATAGCCCGGACCCCGTCGCAGTCCGGGCAGATCCGGCTGGCTTCGGAAATTTCCTCGATCTGGTCGTGCAGGATCGCACTTTGCAATTGCCCCAGGATCGTCTTCGCATCTTCGAGCAACAACCCGAACCCCTCAGGCTGCGTGCGTCGAAACGGGCGGGACAAACGGCCGAGACGATGCCTCTTTGTGGTTCCGTTCTCAAAGGTCGTCTCGACAATAATCCGCACTTCCATGGCAGTTCCCTTCTCAATGAACCACCAACATACACAGACACCCCCAAGTTTTGCCCACTCCCGAACTGCTAGGGCCCCAGGGTTCAGGGTCGACCGATCCGTCCCGCGCCACCCGCGGCAGGTTCGCGAAGGTGATAACATCGGTGACGGGACGAATATCGATGAACGGGGTTCCTCGTGCGACCGCGAGGGCGGCCAAGGGAAAGCGCTCGATCGGCGCGAGGGTCGAGACGGTGGTCCAACCGAGATGGATGAACGTGCCGCCCTCTCCGCAGATCACATGGGCATTCGGCAGCGTCGCCGCCTGCCTGAGATAGCCGAGATCACGCAGGACGGTCTCGCGCTCGAGCTGCAGTGCCTGGCCCGTCTGGCCGGTTCGGCGTAGTTCCTTGTGTCGCCACCACGAGGCAGCGGTCGCGCGTAACACGCGCAAGACACCTGTTTGCATCGGAATGCCCTTCATCAGGAAAGACAGACCGGAATCCGGCCCGGACCCATCTGAGGGACCCCAAAGGCCCTCATCCGTCAGTCACACAACCCGAAGAACACTTTCTCTTTTTCCGGCCCCTTTGGGCACACAGCAAAACCGAAAAGCCCGGCACATCTGCGGAAGCCATTGATTTCATGCAGCAATTCTAGATCGGCACCCAAGATCGGCAACGCATATCGGCAAAACCTTGCTCAAAAGTACGAAATGTGTTTATTTTTCAATTACTTTGCAAACATGGAAGATCGGCAAAATGCTGGAAACACCCGCCAGGATCGAACCCTGCTTCTTCGAGGAGCATATTCCTACAGAACTGGCAGACCTTTCGGTCGACATCCAGAGGGAAGCCACCGGGCTGGGACAAGGGCTGCATCCTGACAGCGCCGCCGAGCTTGCCGATCTCGTCCGTGTGATGAACTGCTACTACTCCAACCTGATCGAAGGACACAACACACGCCCCCGCGACATCGAAAGGGCGCTGGCTGGTGCCGAGCTTGAGGAAGAAACCCGTCCCCTCGCCCTTGAGGCCCGGGCGCACGTCATCGTTCAACGGGCCATCGACGAGATGCATCGCAAGGGCACCCTGCCCCGCCCCACATCCGTCGAATTCCTGACTTGGGTCCATAAGAGCTTCTACGACGAGATGCCGGATGAGTTTCGGGTCATCGAACATCCCGACGGCACACAAGAGCCCATCGTTCCGGGACGCATGCGCCAGGATGATGATCGGGAAGTTGCGGTCGGGCGCCACCTACCTCCTTCATCGTCGCGCGTCGCGGCATTCATGGACCATTTCGACAAACGATTTCAGATTGCGGCGCGGTCTTCGAGCGGACGGATCATCGCGATCGCCTCTGCGCATCACCGGCTCAACTACATCCACCCTTTCCCAGATGGTAACGGCCGTGTCAGCAGACTGATGTCTCATGCCATGGCCCTCACAGCGGGGATTGGTGGCCAAGGGCTCTGGTCCGTATCACGTGGGCTGGCCCGCGGGCTAACCGATCGGGGCGAGTACAAACGGATGATGGATCTGGCTGACAGTCCACGCCGCGGAGACCGCGACGGACGGGGGAACCTGTCAGAAGCGGCACTGAAGACGTTTAGTGAATGGTTCCTAAAGGTGACGCTCGACCAGATCACCTTCTCAGCAAGATTGTTCGATCTCGGCGGACTTGACCAACGGTATCGTCGTCTTGTTGCAGATACCATCGATGACAAGCGAGCGCCGGAACTAATCTCGGCGGTTCTTCGGCATGGGGCACTGGAACGAGGCGATGCGCAGATTGTGCTCAAGACGTCCGAGCGTACTGCTCGCAACACGCTGAGTAAACTGACCGCCGCCGGATACATGACGTCCGCCTCGCCGAAGACGCCGGTTCGGTTGGCGTTTCCGTTGGATTATCGAGAGCGGCTCTTTCCAAACCTCTTTGGAGACGGTGACCTCCCACAATAACTTTAGGCATTTAGGGTGTAATGCCTGGCCGCCGATTTCTTCCATGGGCGGCCAGATTTTCATCAAGACTTGCTCGTGTGTCACTTGTCCACCGCGGTGGACATCTGCTGGTCTGAGATGAACTGAAGAACCACCACGCGCCGCTAGGTGCGTTTGGACAGTTTTGGTTGCCACAAGCGCCGCTTCTCGTTCGAAGTCCACCGCGGTGGACATTAGACAGTTCGCTCATTGTTTTCGGACAGTCGCTTGATCAAAGCTAATGGATCAAATTGGTTTTGCCTTTGACCCAGGGTGATACTGTGAAAATACGCTCCAAAATCCCTGATGCGTTTTCCAAGCTGTAGCATGATGAAGATCGCGCATGACGCTTTCTGAGCTCCTACAGCATTCTTGGCTTTCTCGAAAGTCTCTGGGTGAATGCCCATCATGGGTGCAAGTGTTCGAGCATGGTTTTCAATGTCCAACCAGTTTCTAAGTCTCTCTGTGGAGAACAATGTCGCCTGATCGCAGACTGAGGTCAGCAAGTCTGGTTTCAGGGCTTCATGGCCTATGTTGCTATCTAAATCTTTTTCTTCTTCTTCAGACTTAGATTGATGCCGGACAGTTTGTCCGTCATTGGCGGGCAATTTCATAGTTTCAGGTGGGTCATCCGGGGTAGACAAACTCTGGCATTCTGTATCTGTATTGGCGAGCAGAGCGTGGTATTCGGGGAGGCTCAGCTTCCTGCGTAGAGCTTTCCGTGCGTGGTTGATGAATGCGTTGCTAGGATCGTGCTCTTCCAAATGGGCGAGCTTTGTAAGGATCTGTTTGCGGACAAATATCCGATCTCGCCGGTTATTCTCCATCTCTTGCGCGATGGCTATAAGCTCGCTCGCACGTTGGAGCAGGGGGGTGAGAGACAATCCATAACTGATGCACTCCCCGCCGGATGAGCGAACGCGGTAGCGCTTTCGGTTCGAGCTGTCGTTGCGCTTGATGAGTCCAAGTTCAACGAAGCGGTTGATGTGCCTGCGGAGTGTCCGTTCGTCGATTCCGCCAACGCGCTGGCAAAGTGAATTGTTAGACGCAAAAACCGTTTCGCCATGGCCAGGTTTCAGAAAACTGAGCATTGCTTGAAGTGTCTGTATGTGGCCAGGACGTAGACCAAACACGCTGCGTGCATCTCTCAGGGCTCTGAAGATGGTCCAGACGTCGGTTTCAGATGGGGGAAATGAGCCGCGGGTTGCATCAGCACCGGCGGCTTCGATCGAGAGTTTTGTAAATGCCATGGCTTGTTCACGACGACCGTTCGGCCCACAACTTCCCCGTCTCTTTCCTCGAATTTTCGCGGAAAAAGGCAAAAAATATCAGTCCACCGAATCGGTGACTCTTGACCGGTATGCTGGAGGTTGCTACATCAAAGATGCTAATCAGATGATGAGGGCTCTCCAGGGGAAACTTTGGGGGGCTCTTTTCTTTCGGGTCTTCGCTTTTCTCCTCTGCTCGTGTTGCTCTGTGTGGCTTGGGTTAGGACCCAGAGCCTCTCTCATTCCGCCACTGTACGAAGAGTTGCAAAAGCGTAGCTTCCGCGTGCTCTTCGAGCCATTGGCCGAATTCTGGATTGTCCTTCTTGGTGACCTTGAGCGCGATCGCCTTCTCATCGATTGTCAGCGTGCCCAATGAACTGCCGTTCTCATCATTGATGACCGAAGTCAGCCCACGATTGGGTGGCTTCTTGTCGCTACGTGCTTTGCTCGAGCACGCCGAATAGACCGCTTGGAACTTTTCGGAACTAGGAGTGTCGTCGGGCAGGGCGGCGAGCGCCTCTTTGGCGATGTCCACCAAATCTACCTTCACCGACAAGGCAGCTAGATCACCCCACTGCCGCCGGCCGATCCCATGTGCTGGCCCGATGAGTTGAACAAGACCGTCTGGCAGTTGTTCTATGACGACCCTGTGGTTGGATACGCCTTGCCGGGTCAGACCTAGAGCATCTTGAATGACACCGGATTTGTACCCGGATTCTTGCATCTCTTTGATAAAAATAGACTTTTCTATAAAAGACGGATCAAGCCTGAGGTTGTTCTCCTGGCCTTGAGCGATCAGAGATGCGTCATCGTCCAAGGTTCGAACAATTGCCTTGACCGTTCCACCGACCTTACGGATCGCCGCAAGCCTGCGGCGGCCGTAGATGATGCGGTATCTGTCCGGTTGGGCTGATGGACGGACCATGATGGGCACTTGTTGGCCATGCTTGCGAATGCTCTCGGCCAACTCATCGATACTGGAATCTTCCAGCACCAACCGATCGCGCAGCCCATCCATGTCAATCTGATCGGGTTCGATATCGCGAATCGAGTTTGCTGTGATCTCGCGCAAAGAGTCGCGCAATCCTCCAACAGATCCCGGCAGCTTTGCCGCTTTTGGCGGGGTAGGGGAGGGGGCTCCGCTCTCCGTCTCATTCCTTGGAGGCTGGTTGAAGATGTTTCGGGCCATCAGCGACGCCCCCATGCCATTTGGATCGTCTGCTCTAGCTCATCGCCAACGCCATTCACGCTGGTCAGGGCGCGATCAATTGTCTTTCTGATGAATTGGCTTGGATCGACTTCGTAGACGGTCTGCTGGGTCATCCCCGCGTCGGAGATCGCCGTAGACTTCAGCATCGGCTCTGTCATGACCTGACCTGCCAGAATTGATCTCAGGTAGCCTGCCATTTGGGTCTGCGGACCGTCCGACGGTTCATATCTGGTAATCAGGAATTTGACAAAATCCCATGTGACACGCCGACCGATGGCTTCCTCCACGGCCTTGACCGTTTCTGAAGCAAGCTTCAGGAATTGGCTCATGGATGCGATGTCAAGCATACCAGGTACCACGGTAACCAAAAGCCCCGTCGAGGCTGCCAGCGCAGTCAGGGTTAGAAACCCAAGCTGAGGCGGGCAGTCGATCAGGACGATGTCGTAGTTTGCCTCAACCTCTTCAAGCGCCAAGGCGAGGCGCTCTGCAAAGATGGGCTGTACGCGACGGGCGAGAGCGTTTGCGGTCTCGGTTTCGTACTCCGAGAGCATCAAACCGGCGGGCACCATGTCGAGCTTATGGAAGTAGGTCTTTTGGATGACGTTCGAGAGAGGAACTTGGTCCTCATATCTCAAAGCATCATAGATTGTGCCGCCATCGGCGAACTCAAGCTCGGGCCGAAAGCCGAAAAACGTAGTCAAACTTGCTTGCGGATCGAGGTCTAGGACCAGCACGCGGTAACCGCGCAAGGCATACCTTTGCGCAAGATGAATCGTTGCAGTAGTCTTTGATGAACCGCCTTTGAAGTTGACGACGGATATCACCTGGAGACGATCGCCATCACGTCGACCTGGGCGGTAGCTTTCTGCGTTCTTTCCAGTGCGTCCAAGAACATCGCGCAACTCATCAATCTCTTGGGCTGTGTAGAACCGGTGTCCGCGGTTGTCTGTATGCACTTCCGGGAAGCTGCCGTCCTTGTGCCGGTTGCGCAGGTTAGATGTGCTTACGCGCAGGAGGCCGGCAACTTCGGTGGAACTGAAGCGGCGTAGGGACTTTCGTTCTTCGGGTTCGAAAGCGATCTTCATCTGGCGATCCAAAGACTCAGCCAGATTGTCGGCAAATGCTCCGATATCGGAAGAGCCTATGCCTTGCGTGTATCCAATGTTACGATAATCCATGTCCTGCCGCCCACTCTCGGCCTCTGTTGAGGCTCTTAGTCATTCTGACGGCGTACAGCGTGTCTGACGCGTTTTGCCGTCAGAATGGGAATGCCACGATCCAGTGAGTCCGGCAAGAAGAATCTAAATGTAGTGTGAAAGTTATCCACAACACCTATAGGTGTTGCAGCGTAAGAAACTCAGCAAGTCATTGATATAGATATATTAAATGCAGATCTAACCGAATCGAGCCGCTACTCTGTTGAGTTGGCACATTAGCAGCTAACCCCAAGCAACTAATGGCACTTTCTGCCTCCTGCGGAGTTTTCTCCCGGTGAAATTCTTTGGATTCGGGTCAGAAGCTACATCTGATCTTGGCTCGATTCGTACGGCATGAGGCCAAGTCGTTCCGCCCGCTCCAACAGCATTTTCACCGAAGACGGCTGCCATCTTGTTCGGCCACGGGGCGTGCGTTCGCGCATAGATTCCAGCCGTTCACAGATAGCTTGAAGCGTGATGTCGGGATCTGCGCCCTTGATGCCAGCAATAATGGCGGGCAGGCGATCGTCCGTTTCGCGGCGCCCGGCGCGGGCCAGCACCTCGGTAGGCAGGAAGCCGTCGCGGACATAGGCCTTCACAGCGCGCAAGAGCCGGCTTTGGGTCCAGCGACGCGCCTCGGGCAGGGGGCCGTTGATGATGCGCACAACGTCTTCCCAGGCCAAGTCGGGGCGCAACCGGCGCACATGGGGCACCCAATCTTGTGCCGTCTCGTTCAGACGCTCCATGTAGCCGTCTTGCCGCGCGAGCCGCACCTTGCGTAGCGCCGCTGGATCGCGGGCGCGTAGGCCCGGGTTCCCGCCGACCCGGCCCTTAGTACGGGCACTCGCCAGCCCCGCCTTGGTACGTTCGCGGATCAGCGCCCGCTCAAACTCGGCCGCGGCGCCCAGAACCTGAAGCGTGAACTTGCCTTGCGGGGATCCGGTGTCGATCGGGTCCTGAATGGAACGAAAGAACGCCCCCTTGGCCTCCAGCCGTTCGATCACCTCCAGCAGATGCGACAGCGACCGCGCCAGTCGGTCGATCCGAACGACGACCAGCGTGTCGCCTTTGCCGATGCGTTCCAACACCCGCGCCAACACCGGCCGCGCACGATTGCCGCCCGAGGCCTGTTCTTCATGGATCTCGGCGCAACCCGCGGATTTCAGGGCCTGCGACTGGGGCAGGGGAGTCTGATCTTCGGTCGATACGCGGGCATAACCGATCAGGGGCATCAAAACAGTCTTTTTGCAGTTTCATACATCGCTACTAAACGACCGTTTGTAAACGAATGCAAGGGCGTGCACTGTGGCGCTGCTCAGCAGAGAACCCTTGGTTTCCATACGCTGAGCGCGATCAGCGAGCTCTCGCAGACCATCGCGCGCCCGTGCTATATAGGGTGTGCAGGCGCACCCTGACAAAACACTTGGGTAAAATGCAAAAGTGCCGTATTTTGCACACATGAAGACTCAAGTATCTATGCAGTATGATAGTTTTTACGATCCTCTAGTGGATGCGATGGGGCTTGAAGAGACGTCTGAGGACGACCTGTGGTTCCTGCCCGGTCCGATAGAAGAGGAGCCGGATTTTCTGCCGCCCAGACCAAGGGCAGAGTTGCGTGAAACTGAAGTCCTCGACGATTGGCGATGCGCTGAGGCGGGCAGTGCCGCCCGTCTTGCCCGCGTGGCTGGCCGGATCGGCGCGCTGGACGACCGGCTGCGCCGTGGCCCGAAAGGTTGGCGGCACAGGCTCGCGCTGATGGAGGCGGCAGACCTCAGCTGGTTTGTAGGCGACCGAATTGGCCCGGATC